>Ga0326727_10010143_pt1 | contig 22615 bp, 20 predicted proteins | sample MB2enrmetagenome_FD_207643 | JGI IMG/M metagenome (GOLD analysis project Ga0326727, IMG submission 207643) | Lab enriched peat soil microbial communities from McLean, Ithaca, NY, United States - MB29MY | ecosystem: Environmental > Terrestrial > Soil > Wetlands > Peat | place: USA: New York...
CCTTGGGGTTCTCCTTCGCCAGAACCTTGGTGATCGCCGCCGTCAACGTCGTCTTCCCGTGATCGATGTGCCCGATCGTCCCAATGTTCATGTGCGGTTTCGATCGATCAAATTTTTCCTTGGCCATAGCTCAGTTCCTCATCCGTCAGAAATTCAACTGCCAAGCACCATCCAAAACCCTTTACTTCCCCACCGTCCGGCCTTGTATCTTGGCGATAACTTCTTCGGCAATCGCCGCCGGCGCCTGCTCGTAACGCAGGAAGTGCATTGTATACGAGGCCCGGCCTTGCGTGCGCGAACGGAGATCGGTGGCATAACCAAACATCTCTGAAAGCGGCACGGTGGAGCGGATAATCTGCGTCGAACCCCGCCGCTCCATGCCTTCCACGTGGGCTCGGCGGGACGTGAGGTCACCCACCACGGGACCCATCGACTCTTCCGGGACCACAACTTCCACTTTCATCACCGGTTCCAGCAGCACAGGCTTCGCCCGGCGAACCGCTTCCTTGAAACCTATCGACCCCGCGATTTTAAACGCCATTTCCGAAGAGTCCACCTCATGATAGGACCCATAGGTGAGCGCCACGGAAACACCATTCATTTCGTATCCAGCCAGAACGCCGGTTTGCATCGCCTCGCGAACACCATGGTAGACGGGGGTTATGTATTCCCTCGGAACTACGCCACCCACGATTTCGTCTTTGAAAAGCAGGTTCAATTCCGCGTCAAACTTGTTGGTGGATTTCTTCTTGGTCAGTTCAGTGATTTCTTCCAGGTTGGGGTGAGGCAGCGGTTCGACCCGTAGGTGAACGTGGCCGTATTGGCCGTGTCCACCCGTTTGCTTGATGTGCTTCCCTTCCGCTTCCGCGCTCCCAAGGATGGTCTCGCGATATGCCACCTGCGGACGGCCCACATTGGCAGCTACATTGAACTCACGCACCATGCGGTCCACCAGGATTTCCAGGTGCAATTCTCCCATGCCGGAAATCAAGGTCTGCCCTGTGTCCGGGTCGGTGTTAACCTTAAAGGTGGGATCTTCCTGCGTCAGCTTGGCGAGCGCATTTCCCAGCTTTTCCTGGTCAGCCTTGGTCTTCGGTTCGATGGCCACGGAGATGACGGGCGCGGGGAAATCCATGGTTTCCAAAACGATGGGGGCATTTTCAGCGCAAATCGTGTCGCCAGTGGAAACATTCTTCAATCCCACCGCCGCGGCGATGTCGCCCGCGTTAACTTCGGAAATCTCCTCGCGCTTGTTGGCATGCATTTGCAGCAAGCGCGAAACCCTCTCATTCCGATCGCGACGCGGATTGTAGACCGAGTCACCTTGCTTGAGGTTCCCGGAATACACCCGCAGGAAGGCCAGTTGCCCAACGAATGGATCCGTCATAATCTTGAAAATCAGCGCGGCAAAAGGCTCATTATCGTCCGCTTTGCGTATTAGCGTTTTTTCTTCATCGCGAGGATCGGATCCTTCAACCGGGGGGACATCCAAGGGGGAGGGCAGGTAATCGACTACGGCGTCAAGTAGGGGCTGGACGCCCTTATTCTTGAATGCCGAACCACAGACCACCGGAAAAGCTCTCATGGCAATCGTGGCGCGGCGAATGCCGGCGTGTAAATCCTCCGCCGTGATCTTCTCACCGTGCACATATTTTTCCATGACGGCGTCGTCCACTTCACCGAGGGACTCGATCAACTGCTCGCGAGCGTACCGGGCTTTCTCGGCGTAGTCAGCAGGAATTGGCATCACGTCGAACGCCGCGCCCAGCGTTTCATCCTGCCAAACAACGGCGCGCTCGGCCACCAGGTCAATGAGCCCATCGAAGCTGTCCTGTGCTCCCAGGGGTAACTGGATGACGATGGGGTTGGCATGAAGCTTGGAACGCAACTGGCTGACACAGGTCTCAAAATCCGCGCCCACCCGGTCCATTTTGTTGACGAAGACGATGCGGGGCACACGATATTTGTCGGCCTGGCGCCAAACGGTCTCGGTTTGAGGCTCTACACCTTCCACCGCCCCTAAAATGGCAATCGCTCCGTCAAGCACCCGGAGCGACCGTTCAACTTCCGCCGTGAAATCCACGTGGCCCGGCGTATCGATAATATTGATTCGGATGTCATTCCAGAAACACGTGGTGGCCGCGGAGGTGATGGTAATGCCGCGCTCCTGCTCCTGCTCCATCCAGTCCATGACGGCGGTGCCATCATGCACCTCACCCATCTTGTGCGTTCTCCCGGTGTAGTAGAGAATGCGCTCCGTGGTGGTCGTTTTACCGGCATCAATGTGTGCCATGATGCCGATATTGCGATACCTGTCGAGTTGTACTTCGCGCGGCATATATCCTTGAAAATGCAAACAGGCCCGGACCCGACCTTGATCCCCGCGGATCAAGGTCCGGCACCCCCGCAATAAATTGAGCCACAATGCCCGTCGGTTGACGGGCGGCAAAACGGATAGTGGGCCGGGGAGGCGCCACATCCCGATTTGCTCGAGGTCATCCTGGTTAAGCAGGATTACCAGCGGTAATGGGCAAAAGCCTTGTTGGCCTCGGCCATGCGGTGAGTGTCGTCACGTTTCTTGATGGCCCCGCCGCGATTGTTCGCTGCGTCCAGCAGCTCCGCGGCAAGCTTTTCCACCATTGACTTTTCCCCCCGCTCACGCGCATAACCGATAATCCATCGGAGACTCAAGGAGGTCTGACGATTCCGATTAACTTCCACCGGCACCTGGTAGTTTGCTCCACCGACTCGCCGTGACTTCACTTCCAGGGCTGGCTTGACGTTATCAACCGCCTTCTTGAAGACCTTCAGGGGTTCATCATTGGCCCGCTGCTTGATCAGCTCAAAGGCGTCGTACACGATGTTCTGGGCAATGCTCTTCTTGCCTTGAAACATAACGCAGTTGACGAGCTTTTGCACCAGAGGATTGGCGTATACCGGATCGGGACCCGTTTCGCGACGTTCTACCGTACCTTTACGTGGCATTTAATAGTTCTCAGCTTTCAACGCGTAGGCCCGAACGGCGTTCGGCCCTACAACTCATTAAGCAGCCTTCGGCCGCTTGGCTCCATACTTCGACCGCCCTTGCCGGCGATCCGCCACCCCGGCGGAATCCAGTGTTCCACGGATGACGTGATAACGAACGCCGGGCAGATCCTTCACGCGCCCACCGCGAATTAGCACAATGGAATGCTCCTGCAGATTATGACCCACGCCGGGAATATAAGTGGTCACTTCCATGCTGTTGGTCAAACGCACGCGCGCGACCTTGCGCAACGCCGAGTTCGGTTTCTTGGGCGTCTGTGTATACACGCGAATACACACCCCACGCTTCTGGGGGCAGCCTTCGAGCGCCGGGCTGGAGGTCTTGTAGCGCGGTGACTTCCGGCCGAGGCGGACCATCTGACTAAACGTAGGCATTCCAAAACCTTTCGCTATTCCCAAATTAGCGTCGCGGATGTCGGACACATGTATGGGCGGTATTTCGGCCTGCGCCAAAACCTTACAATGCTATCAGAAGCAATCAAAAACTGTCAAGGGTTTGCGCGCCGGGAAAGCCGAAATCTTAACGCATTTCCAGAATTTCCCGTTCTTTGCTCTTCGCGTGACCTTCCAGTTTCTCCATGAAATCATCGGTCAACTTCTGAATCTCTTCCAGGCCGCGGCGTTCATCATCCTCGGAGATTTTCTTATCCTTCAGGAGCTTCTTTAAGGCCTCATTACTATCTCGCCGGATATTGCGCACCGCAGTGCGATGATTTTCCATCGCCTTGTGCAGGTGTTTCACGAGTTCCTTGCGACGCTCTTCCGTAAGCGGGGGGATGGGCACCTTCAAAATCTTGCCATCATTCACCGGATTCAGACCCAGGTCCGAGGAGCGAATAACCTTTTCGATCACCGACAGCAGGCTCGGATCCCAGGGTTGCACCGTCAGCATCGCGGGATCGGGAACTCCCAACGTGGCTACTTGATTGAGGGGTGTGGGTGTCCCGTAGTACTCCACTTTCAGATGGTCCAGTAGGGCGGTGGAAGCGCGGCCGGTCCGGACCGCCGCGAGCTCCACTCGCAAATCCTCCGCGGCCTTCGCCATGCGGGTTTTTGCTTGCAACATCGTTTCTTTTATCATGTGACCCGCCTTTCCCGCCGGGGGCTCAAGGGGCGACCAACGAACCTACTTTTTCACCCAGAACCACGCGCTTGAGATTGCCCGGAACGTTAAGGTTAAACACGATGATGGGCATGCGGTTGTCCATACAAAGGGAAATCGCTGTCGTATCCATCACTGCCAAACCCCGCGCCAGCACATCCAGGTATTTGATTTCGGCAAACATCTTGGCTTCCGGAAACTTATGGGGGTCGGCATCGTAAACCCCATCCACTTTGGTAGCCTTCAGAATGACCTCGGCCTTAATCTCCATGGCCCGCAACGCTGCTGCGGTATCGGTGGAAAAGTAGGGATTTCCGGTTCCACCGGCAAAAACTACAATCCGCTTCTTTTCCAAGTGGCGGATGGCGCGGCGGCGAATAAAGGGCTCGGCAATCGCGCGCATTTCAATCGCCGTGACCACGCGTGTGTGCGACCCTTTTTTCTCCAAAGCGTCTTGCAGGGCCAGGGCATTGATGATGGTGGCCAACATGCCCATGTTGTCGCCCACGACGCGGTCAATCCCCATCGCCGATGCCGCCACGCCGCGGATGAAATTGCCGCCGCCCACGACCACGGCGATTTCCATTCCCATGGCCCGGATTTCCGAAATTTCCTCGGCAATCCGCGAAGCCACTTCCGGTTCAACGCCGAAACCCTGCTTGCCCATTAGGGCTTCACCACTCAACTTCAACAGGATGCGTTGGAATTTCGGTTGGCTCATGTGATCACGGGCCGCGATCTTGCCGCAGCATTTACTTCCCAACCATCCCTGTAGCGCCGCTCTTTACACGGGCAGGTCCTGAGCTGAAGCTCAGCGCTACAAGGTCCCCATCAACTCGACTAAGTCGATGCCGCCGGCGTGGGCTCAGCAGGGGGCTTCGCTGCCGCCTCACCAATCTTCAGCCGGGAGAAGCGGCCGACGTTGATATTCTCACCAAATTTGGCGATCTTGGAGGCAATCAGCTCGCGCACGGTCAACCCGCCGCTGCTGTCTTTGATGAAATGTTGCTCGTACAGGCAGTTATCCTCGTAGAACTTTCCCAATTTGCCTTCCACGATCCGGTCCAACACATTCTCCGGCTTCCCGGTGGCCGCCGCCTGTGAACGCAGCACTTCCTTCTCGCGTTGCAACACCTCGGGGGTAACATCTTCCTTGTGAATGAACCGCGGATCCGTGGCGCAAATCTGCATGGCAATGTCGTGCGCCAGTTGCTGGAACTCCTCATGCCGCGCCACGAAGTCGGATTCACAATTGACTTCCACCAGCACACCGATCTTCCCGCCCGCATGAATATACGAACCCACCACGCCTTCGGATGTCGTCCGCCCGGCCTTCTTTGCCGCTGTCGCCAAGCCGCGTTTGCGCAACACGGTGAAAGCTTGCTCCATTTCACCCTGCGCTTCATCCAGAGCACGCTTGCACTCCATCATGGGAGCGCCACTAATCTCACGCAATTTCTTTACTTGTTCCGGGGTAACACTCATTCTCGATTAAATCCTCCCGACACGAAAAAGGCAGGCGCCGCACATCGCCCCGCTTGCCCCAGGGGTCGTCATTTGATTTCACGGAGACTACTGTTGGTCCGACGCTCCACGCCCGCGGGGCTTGACTTCGCCGCCCACTTTCCGCTTCAGTTTGGGAGTGCGCACGCGACCGTCGAGATCTTCCTCGGCAGCCAGAACAGCGGGTGACAGGCCGGTCTCAGGATCCACGGCAAACTCTTGTCCCACATCCTCATAACCCGGCGGCGGTATTTCCCCAGCGGCAATGGCAGCAGCCAGGCGCTCCTTTTCCAACTCCTCAGCCGCTTTCTCCGCCGCAACTTTTTCTTCCTCGAGTCGTTGATCTTCCGCGGCCTGGCGCCCTTCCAGAATGGAATCAGCGATGCGCGAGGTGAAGAGCCGAATGGCCCGCAGCGCATCGTCGTTTCCGGGAATCACGTGATTGACCACGTCCGGGTCGCAATTGGTATCAACGATGGCGACCACGGGGATTCCCAGCTTGCGCGCTTCCTGCACGGCGATCTCCTCACTGTGGGAGTCCACCACGAACAGGGCGTCCGGCAATCCCGGCATATCTTTGATGCCCGCCAGGTTCTGTTCCAGGTGCTTGCGCTCGCGCTCGAGGCGCTGCACTTCCTTCTTGGTCAGCAGGTCGTAACGCCCGTCCTTGCTCATCTCATCCAATTCCCGCAGGCGGGTGATGGACTTCTGAATGGTCGCGTTATTGGTCAGCAGGCCGCCCAGCCAGCGGTGATTCACGTAGTACATCCCGCACCGCACGGCTTCTTCGGCAATCGCCTCCTGGGCTTGGCGCTTGGTTCCAACGAACAGGATGGTCTTCCCTTCCCGGGAAAGGTCGGTCACAAAGCGTGCGGCTTCTTTGAAGAGCTTAAGGGTTTTCTGCAGGTCGATAATGTAAATCCCGTTGCGCTCCCCATAGATATACTCTTTCATCTTGGGGTTCCATCGGCGGGTCTGGTGGCCAAAGTGTACGCCGGCCTCCAGGAACTCTTTCATCGTTATATTTGACAAACCCTTACCTCCTCATTGAAGCCCATTGTGGTTAGCCCGAGAATCCCCGCCAATGGTAACTACTGCCCCTCATCCCACCCATACTCGAAGTGGGACTTTATGTCTGACTCAGCCAGGCGCGGTTACCGTTTTGAGAACTGGAACCGCTTGCGTGCGCCCTTTTGTCCGTATTTCTTCCGTTCCTTGGCACGCGGGTCGCGGGTAAGGAACCCGCCTTGACGCAAGCGCGAGCGCAGTTCGGCGTTGAAAATCACCAGGGCGCGCGCGATACCAAGCTGAGCGGCGCCCGCCTGGCCGTGAATTCCCCCGCCGGCGGCGTTCACCAAAATGTCAAACTTCCCTGCCAGCTCCGTGTGCACCAAGGGAAACTGCACTTCCGCCCGCAGGGCTTCGGAGGGGAAATAGGTATTGAAGGCCTGGTGATTCACTATGATCTTGCCTTCGCCGGGACGCAGAATCACCCGCGCCACCGCAGTCTTGCGACGACCTGTTGCCACAAATTGGACAAGCTCAGCCACAGTCTCTCCGTTCTTCGTAGCGCCGGGCTTTAGCCCGGCACTTTGTAGCCGGGCTTCAGCCCGGCAGGTGCTTCGCAGGTGCCCCGATCAATCGGGGCGCTACATCTCGTTGAGAATCTGAAGGATTCAAATTAGCGCGCCAGGGAAAGCGCATGGGGGGACTGCCCCGTATGGGGGTGGGTCGATCCCACGTACACTTTCAACCGCTTTGCCAAACGATCCCGCCACCGGTTCTTCGGCAGCATTCCGTAAATCGCCTCGCGCAGCAGCCTTTCCGGTTGTGTCGCAAAAAGCTTGCGCGCGGTGATTTCCCGAAGTCCCCCTGGATATCCCGTGTTGTGGCGGTAGATTTTTTGGTCCAGCTTCTTCCCGGTCAGCCGAATCTTTTCCGCGTTGATGATGATCAGACCGCTGCGGTGATCGGACTGCGGAGTGAAGTCCGGCGAATTCTTGCCGACCAACACCTGCGCCGCCCGTGCCGCCAGCCGTCCCAGCACCCAACCCTCTGCGTCTACGACGTTCCAGTTAATTTGCCCTCTACTCGCCTTGGCGAAATAAGTCCCCACTCGACTCTCCGTGTGAATCCTCAGGTTACAAACCTTTATTTGTACTTGATATTGCCGTACCTTGTCAACTGTCATTCACTTTTCAGTTCACAGTTTTCAGTCGTCAGTCCTCAGTCAGAGCCCGCGCGTTCGGCCGGCGCCAGAGTCAATGATAGCCTTGCGGCCAAATTACCGATACTTGCAGACTGATTACGAAAACTGACGACTGCCAACTGATGACTTCTTTACAACTAAAAAATGAAAACCATGGTGAGGCCGACGACCAGCGGGGTCACTCAAACCAGGGTGCCCACTAAAATAAGTATATCACGACTTGCGCGGCCGTGGGCAACGGCCATCAAGCGAGGGTGCTGTCCTAAGATGTAACGCCGGCTCCAGCCGGCACTGAGCCGCCAAGATGGCGGCGCTAAACTGCAGCGCTACACTGCGGCGCTACGTTCGAATTAGGACAGCACCCAACCGAGACCCGGTACATTCCACCCGTCATTGCAGGCGTGCAGTACACGCACGATGGAAACGCCGTCCGGGTGAGGGCGGCAGAAGATCAGGAACTTCCCCGAATCCCTTCACCTGCCATGGCAGAGCCTGTCAATCCTTGCCATCACCCTGGATGGCAATACCGTAGATTCTTGTTTTTTTTGGCAAACGTTTCGCAACTTATGTGGGGCAATCTCTCCTGCGCATTTATGACATATCAATGTTTGAGCCGGCGCGACGCGCCTTGGAGTGCGGCAGCAGCAGCTACCGCCTTCCGCTTTTGCCTCATATTGCAATCACGCCACCAGCCTAAACGAGAAAGGCGGTAGCTGCTGCGACCGCACTCCATCACAGCTGGCTTCGCCGGCAGGAAGGGCTGAACTCCGACCCCTGAAACACTTGGGGGCGGAATGAGCGGCGCGTTACGCCCTGAATGCGATCCTCCGCCGGTTGCTCAAGGATGCAGGTCTTTCGACAGGAAATGCGTAATAAGTCATTGATTAAAAGTCAAGTTAGCGTGATAATGACAAGCCCTGCGGGCTGGGGAATTGACTTGGGCAGCGTGTTTGTGCGTGAAGTCGCAATCTGCCTTGACTCTACATGCCCACGAACTGCCTGCCTCGCGCGGAAAAAGGCACTGAGGCGATGCGCCGGGGCGGCGGTGGTGACGACGTAGGGAAGGCCAAGCGGGTTTTGCCGACAGGCAACCTCGCTACTACTGACCTCTGCATAATACGGTGACGAGTAGCCCCCCTCACCCCCGACCCCTCTCCCCCCAAGGGGGCGAGGGGAGTTGGTAGCATGACTAAATCAATCAACTCTCCCCTCGCCCCCCTTGGGGGGAGAGGGGTCGGGGGTGAGGGGGGCTTGTCACTCTAATTTGCAGCCCTCACTAATTCTTCCTGGTCTGGCGTGGTACACACATGGAGTCTGCAAGCGAGCGAACGATAGCGGATGCGGCCAGGACGGAGCGCCAATGCGAGGAGGCGCCGCGACGCGATGCCAGCAGCCGCATCACGCAGTGCCGCCACACGATGCAGGACATCACCCTGCGCCAGCAGGCGGAGAAAGCGTGCGCTCGCCCGACACCGCTGGCAAAGGGCAGATCCCAGCCGGCATGGGTCCGCGGCGAATGGTCCCTTGCGGTCGCGCTCATTCTGTTTTCCGTTGTACCGAGCGCATTCGGACAACAGTCAAACACGCCGCAGCACGCGTTGCCCACCCTGACCACGGCCCACGCGGCCCACAGCTTGTCCTTTGACGAAGCCCAGCGAGGGTACCCCGTTCACCTGCGGGCTGTCGTTACCTATTACGATCCCGATACTGCTCCCTGGACGGGCGCCTTCTTTGCCTGTGATGCCACCGGCTGCATCGCCGTCCGTGTTCCGCCGCGGCCCATTCTTCCTCTCCAGCCGGGAACCCTCGTTGATTTGCATGGTGTGAGTGACCCGGGAGGTTATGCGCCCATCGTTTTAGGGTCTGAGGTTCACGTCGTAGGGCAGTCCCACCTCCCGGCCTACCCCCAGCGCAGGAACTTGGCACAATTATTGACCGGCGCAGATGACGGGCAGTGGGTGGAAGTGGAGGGCGTCGTCCATTCGATGGCACAGTCCGGCCCCCACATTACCATCACGCTCGCCTTGAGAGACGGGATGATACGCGGCATCACGCCGCGGGAGGCTGGCGCCGATTACACTCGCTTGATCGATTCCCGAGTAACCATTCGCGGCAATATAACCCCTGTCTACACCAAGAACCGTCAAATGGTGGGGGCTCGCCTGCTCTTCCCGTCCCTCGCCCAAGTGCGAGTCGAGGAGCCGGCCCCCCCCGATCCTTTCTCTCTGCCCGAAAGTCCCATCAGCAGCTTGTTGCGGTTTGCCCCGGACGTCACCTTTGTCCATCGCGTTCGAGTGCGTGGACAAGTCACCTTGCGGTGGCCCGGACAATGGCTCTTCATTCAGGATGGCGCCCAGGGACTCTTCATCCCCACCTTTCAGAAAACCCCGCTGAAACTCGGCGAAGTGGTGGAGGTGGTGGGCTTCCCCGCCATGGGGGAGTATACGTTGATGCTTGAGGACGCAGTCTTCAAGCCCGAGGGCCCGGGCCCAGCCATCGCTGCCGCGCCGGTGACAGCGCCAGACGCCATGAAGGGCGATTACGACGCTAAACTCATTCAAATCCAGGCCCGGTTGGTGAACAAGGATCTGACCTCGGAGAATCCCACTTTGGTGATGTCGTCCGGGGGAATGCTCTTCTTGGCAGTCCTCCCGAGGGGAACGAAAGCCGCAGATGTAGCGTCGTGGCGGGTCGGCAGCGAGCTCCGACTGACTGGAGTCTGCTCGGTGCAAGTGGACAAATACCTGTCGGCCCAGCGAGAAGGAGCTGCCCAGCCCGAATCGTTTCGAGTCCTTGTGCGCTCTCCGCAGGATGTGGTGGTCCTGCAAAAACCTTCGTGGTGGACGGCGGGCCGAATCCTGGTGTTGCTGGCGATTTGCCTCCTGACCATGGTCTTCGGCACCCTCTGGGTCGCGGTCCTAAAAAGACGCGTTTGGGAGCAGACGGAAACCATCCGTGCCACGCTGGAGTCAACGGCCGACGGAATCCTGGTGGTCGACTCTGCCGGCAAAGTTGTCGCGCACAATCAGAAATTTGCCGCCATGTGGGCGGTTCCGGAGCACATCCTGAAGCGGGCCGATGGTCGTCTTCTGGTGCCCTTCGTTCAACCCCAACTGAAAGACCCGGAAGCATTCACCAGCAAAGTCCGAGCTTTGTTTGCCGACCCCAAAGCGAAGACCGATGACGTGGTGGAATTGAAAGACGGAAGAGTCTTCGAGCTCCATTCTGAGCCCCAAGCTGTAAAGGGAATGTACATGGGGCGGGTCTGGGGGTTTCGAGACATTACCGAACGCAAGCAGGCGGAAGAAGCGTTACGCGAGAGCGAGCAATTCAATCGCGAAGTTATCGCCAACGCCCAAGAAGGGGTAGCCGTCTATGACCGCGAATTCCGCTACCAGGTCTGGAACCGCTTTATGGAAGAACTGACCGGGGTGCCGGCCTCAGAAGTCTTGGGTAAGAACGCATTTGACCTCTTCCCGCACTTACGAGAGCAAAAGGTGGACGTGTTGATAAAACGAGCCCTTGCGGGGGAGGTTGTGCACACCCCAGACACGCCCTTCCGCGTGCCTACGACCGGCAAGGCAGGCTGGGTCTCCAATATTTATAGCCCCCACTTTGGCGCCAGCGGAGAGATCCTCGGGGTCATCGGCATCATTCGCGACGTCACCGAGCGCAAGCAGGCAGAACAGGCGCTGATTGAGGAAAGGCATCTCCTCCACACCCTCATGGACAATCTCCCCGACCTGATTTACTTCAAGGATCGGGAGAGCCGCTTCACCCGGATCAACAAAGCGCACGCGAAAGCATTTGGGCTGAGCGACCCCGGCCAAGCGGTCGGCAAGACCGATTTCGACTTTTATACCAATGAACATGCCCAGCAGGCCTACGCCGACGAGCAGGAAATAATCAGGACGGGCCAGCCGATGGTGGGCAAGGAGGAGAAGGAAACCTGGCCGGATGGCCGTGTGACCTGGGTCTCGACCACGAAGATGCCTCTGCGTGACGCCCGGGGGAACATTATCGGAACTTTCGGCGTCTCGCGCGACGTCACCGAGCGCAAGCAGGCGGAGGAGGCGCTGCAACTGAGTGAGCACCAACTGGCCCAGGCGATGGACCTGGCTTTGTTGGCGGACTGGGAATTGAATTTGGCGACCGGGATATTCACCTTCAATGACCGTTTTTACGCCCTTTATGGCACGACGGCGGAGCGCGAAGGCGGCTACGAGATGTCCGCGGAGGCTTACGCCCGCGAGTTCCTTTATCCCGAGGACGTTCACCTGGTTGCGGACGAGATCGCCAAAGCGCTCGTGGCCACAGACCCGGGTGCAACCTCGGCGATGGAGCACCGCATCCGCCGACGGGACGGCGAGGTGCGGCAGATCGCCGTGCGCATCTCGGTGATCAAGAATTCCCAAGGAGTGACCATTAAGACTCGCGGCGTTAATCAGGACATCACCGAGCGCAAGCAGGCAGATGAGGCGTTGCGTGAAAGCGAAGCGGGCCTGGCAGCGGCACAGCGAATCGCTCATCTCGGGTCGTGGCATTGGAACATCCGCACCGACACGGCGCATTGGTCCGAGGAAACCTTCCGGATCTATGGCCAGACTCTCTCCCCACTGGGAAACCACCGCCGAGCCTTTCAAGAAATGATTCATCCCGACGACAGGATGCGCGCGGACCGTGCCATGACCGACGCGCTGAATGGAACCCGGGAGTACAACCTCGAGTATCGCATCCAACTGGCGGATGGATCGGAAAAGGTGATTCACTCGCAAGGCGAAGTCTTGCGAGACGAAGCCGGCAACCCCACCGCCGTGCGGGGGATCGACCAGGACATTACTGAGCGCAAGCGGGCGGAAGAGGCTTTGCGCAAGAGCGAGGAACGCTACCGGGACTTCATCTCGCACAGCCATGAAGGCGTCTGGCGATTGGACCTGGACCAACCCATACCGCTAGGCCTGCCGGCGGAAGAGACATTGGAAAGACTGATGCAATATGGTTATATCGCCGAATGCAATCTGGCGCATGCACGCACGTTTGGCTTTTCCACTTGCCAGGAGATGATTGGGAAACGCCTGGGAGATCTGGTTCCCCCTTCGGATCAGGAAAGGTTGGAATCATTTTTATCGTCGGCTCGAAGCGGATGGGGGAGTCGAACCGTCGAGTTTCGGGGTCGCGACAAGTCGGGCGCCCTAAAGCACTTGAGCAGGACCGAGATCCCGATTGTCGAGGACGGGATGTTGGTTAGCGTTTGGGGCATCACGCGGGATGTCAGCAAACTCAGGCTAGCCGAGGAAGCCTTGCGGGAAAGCGAAGCGCGTTTCCGCGCGACCTTCGAAAATGCCGGGATCGGCATGGCCTTGGTGGATCTGGACGGCCATCCCACCAAGTCAAACCCGGCGCTTCAGCGTATGCTCGGCTATGGCGAAGAAGAACTGGCTCGTATCCCCTTCACAGAATTTACCCACCCTGACGATCGCGACTTGGACTGGGGGCTTTTCAGCGAGCTGAAAGCAGAAAAACGCGATAAGTACGAGATCGAGAAGCGTTATCTCAAGAAAAATGGTGAAGTGATGTGGGGTCAGTTGACGGCCTCGCTGGTCAAGGACATGACCGGACGCCCCCTGTATGCCGTGGGCATGGTACAAGACATCACCGAGCGCAAGCGGGCGGAGGAGGCCGCGGGTTCGGCCAGCGCTTATAACCGCAGGCTGCTTGAGGCGAGCCTGGATCCGCTCGTTACCATCGCTCCCGACGGCAAGATCACCGACGTGAACAACGCCACGGAGAGAGTGACCGGCCTCCCGCGCCAGCAACTCATTGGGACCGACTTTTCAGATTACTTTACTGACTCCGAGAAGGCCCGAGCGGGATACGAGCAGGTGTTCCGGGAAGGCTTGGTGCAGAACTACGAGTTGCAGATTCGGCGCCGCGACGGACACGTGACGCCGGTGCTTTACAACGCCTCGGTGTATCGGGACGGAAGGGGCGACGTCATGGGCGTGTTCGCGGCCGCCCGCGATATCACCGAGCGCAAGCGAGCGGAAGAGGAGCAGCAAGGTTCTTTCGAACAGTTGCGGGCGCTCGCCGCGCGGCTGGAGAGTGTCCGGGAAGAGGAACGCAAGCGAGTGGCGCGGGAGATTCATGACGAGCTGGGCCAGGCTTTGACCCTCATCAAAATCGATTCGAGCGCGCTGATTCGTGACCTCCCGGCCGATAAGAAACACCTCTTTGAGCCCATTTTGAAGGAAGTGGACAGCACCATTGCGTCGGTGCGTAAAATCTCCTCGGAACTGAGGCCGGGCATCCTCGACGCTTCGGGTCTGGTGGGCGCTGTCGAATGGGCCGCGGACGAATTCGAGTCTCGCACCGGAATAAAGTGCCATTTGGACTTGCCCCAGGATGAGATGATAATCACCGAGGAAGGCGCCACGGCGCTGTTTCGCATCTTCCAGGAAACCCTGACCAATGTGGCGCGGCACGCGCACGCGACGGAGGTGGATGTGCGTCTGGCCAAAGAAGACGGCAACCCGGTGCTGGAACTTCACGATAACGGCAAAGGCATTACGGAAGAGCAGGCGGCAGCCGCCAACTCGCTGGGAATCCTGGGTATGCGTGAGCGCGCTCTTCTGCTGGGGGGTGAGATTACCATCCGCGGAGTTCCCGGAAAGGGTACCACCGTGAAAGTTCGGCTTCCCCATACTCTCCACAAACAGGCGGGGGCGGGGACATGATGAGGATTCTTATTGCCGATCATCATGCCATCTTGCGGCAAGGGTTGAAGGAGATCATGGTCCGCCTCGTAGGGGCACCCCTCGTGGTTGGCCTTGTGGAGGGCACCCACGAGGGGTGCCCCTACGAGGCGGGCAAAATGCTTGCTAAGAAAACGAGAATTCACGATCTTATAATCCAGAACCATCCCCAAGAGGTTGAGGAGCCCCAATGATCAGGATTCTTATTGCCGATGATCATGCGATTTTGCGCCGAGGGTTAAAGGAAATACTGGTCCGCGAGTTTGAGGGCGTGAGGTGTGGCGAAGCGGGGAACGCCCAGCAGGTTCTTTCCGAGGTGCAGAGCAAACACTGGGACCTGGTGATTTTGGACGTCACCATGCCCGGTCGCAGCGGGCTTGACGTCCTGCAGGACCTCAAAGGGCTGCGGCCCCGGCTTCCCGTTTTGATTTTGAGCGTCATTCCCGAAGCCCAGTTGGGCAAGCGGGCGCTGAAAGCGGGAGCATCCGGCTACTTGAATAAGGAAAGCGCGCCGGAAGAGTTGATCAAGGCGGTGCGCAGAGTCCTGGGGGGGAACATCTATGTAAGCCCGGCATTGGCGGAGTTGCTTGCCTTGGACCTTGGCCGCCGGGCAGACGAGCCCCTCCACGAAAGGCTGTCGAACCGTGAACTGGAAGTCCTGCGCTTGATGGGCTCCGGCAAGTCCCTCTCCCAGATCGCCGAGTTGCTGCACCTGGCGGCGACCACGGTGAGCACGTACCGCGCCCACATTTTGGAAAAGCTCAACATGACCACCAATGGCGATTTGATAAACTATGCGGTGCGCAACCGCCTGGTCGAGTAGATGGCATGCAAGTACTTTATTTTCGGTTACTTGCGCGTCTTCCCCTCCTCTTTCGGACCACTCCCAGCCAACGATCTATTCCCCTGCATCCGCGCCGCTAGTCTGGTGTCCCGCGTAATATTTTGAGGACGTGGTATTGCCCGAACCCCCTCACCCCCAACCCCTCTCCCCCAAGGGGGCGAGGGGAGTGTCGCCCCTCTTGCCCTCTCCCCAAGAGGGCGAGGGCAGCAAAATCAACTCTCCCCTCGCCCCCTTGGGGGAGAGGGGTTGGGGGTGAGGGGGTTCCATCCATCGTCAACGCTCAGACGGGACACCCCACTAGGTTACGATTAGCATAGTATAATCTATGATACCTTCCTTGTAATAAATTCTATGCAAAAAACCGATTTCTTGCGATAGCGCCCGATTCCCGCAGCCTGCGAGAATAAATGTGAAGTGTGATCAGGGCCCGATCGTCGTTAACTCTTTCGGCACTATACTCTCTCTGATGTTCTGCCCCATGGAAGTACCTGGCAGTGAATTGCCGCTGGTACGGGCAATGTTCGAGACGCTCCGGGGGAAATCCCCGGGTCCCATCCTGGCGTCACCGCCTCTCATTTCCAATAGCCGGGTGAAAGCGGCGGCGGGCGCGAAAGTGGGGAGAAAGGTCCGCTGGGGCCGGTCGTGAGGGAGTGAATACCTCTTAAGGGGGTGGAAATCATGGAGAAGGCATCGGAGCAAGACGCAGAGGTTCTTGACGGGCAGCTGGCGTTGCGCAGCGTTGGTGGGGACAGGGAGTTTCTCGCCGAACTTTTCGGCCTCATTCAAGCTGCCTGGCCAACCTTGTTGTCGGACATTCGGGAAGGGATGGCAATGGGAAACCTCTATGTCGTCCGGAAGGGCGCGCGCCTGGCCCAAGCCGCGGCACGCGACGTCTCGGCGAGAAGGACTTATGAATCCGCCCGGCAACTTGAGATGATGATCGCCATGGGGGATTTGCCCGCCGTCCTAAGAGCCCAGGCGCGTCTGGAGCAAGAGGTGGAAAAACTCCAGTCCGTCCTCCCCGCGTTTGTAGAATCCGCGTGTTCCCTATCGCCGACTCTCCCCTAACCCCCGGCAAAGGCTTGTTCTCGCTTTCGCCCCACCCAGAGCAAATCGATCCCACACGGCAATGGAAACGGATCAGCGCAGAGTCTTGCCTCCCAAGCGAGGGTAGCGCCTTTTCCCTGTTACGCGTGGAAGAACCGCGGACCCAAACAACCCGTCGCGCTACGCGTCGTGGAACATCCACGCGGCTGTGTAACGGCCAACCCCCGGTTGTGCGTGGCAGGCAAATGGTGGTCGAAGCAACGGAAGTGACCCCTCCACCGTCCCGCGACGGCTGGTGAGAAGGGGGGATGTATCGCGGGGCGGGCGCGCACGGAAAAACCACTTTCCCTCTCCGCTGGGGAGAAGGGGGGACCGCAAGGCGGGGGGTGAGGGGTCACTACTTCGCCTTCTTGACTGTTGCAACAAGGTACCAGACTGACCCATTACTCCGGAGTCGCACCCCGAAGACGCACGTCCTTGACGAATTGCCAGTCGCGGTTTAAGCTGTGGCTGTTTTTTTTCGGGCAGGAATATCTCCCTGCCCGCCGCCCAAGCCATGCCCACGTCCGCCGCACTCCGCGAGCGATTACTGACCACGCTACAGGTGTGGCGCAGCCGGGCTTGAGCAAAAAAATGAGCGACCCCATCGGCGTCTATAGAACGGAGAAAAATGGTTCACCAACAACAACTTTCCTTCCCCACCGCAGGACAAGGCGACATGCACGACATTACTCCGCAGGTTGCCGCCATCGTCGCCACGTCGAGCATCAGAACCGGAACCGTCAACGTGTTCAACATCGGCAGCACGGCGGCAATTGGCACCATCGAGTTTGAGCCCGGGCTCCAGCGCGACCTGCGCGCCATCCTCAACAAATTGATCCCCCCGAGTATCGAGTATGCCCACGAGCAGGCGTGGCACGACGGCAACGGCCATTCGCATTTGCAGGCAGCCCTGCTGGGCCCCTCGCTGACCGTGCCCATTGCCGAGGGCCGGCCGCTGCTGGGAACCTGGCAGCAGATCTTCCATCTCGAATGCGACGTGCACGGACGCCAACGCACGTTGGTCGTTACGGTGGTGGGTGAACAGTAGCCGCCAAGTTTTTGGGCCGTTTCCTTGTCCCCCATCATGTGAGTTCACACCCGCGCCGCAATCCGTTATGATTCCTATCATGGACGTGGCCATTCGCTGCCGGGCACTGCGCAAGACTTATGAGGGCAACGTCGAGGCCGTTCGCGGGCTCGATTTGGAAATCCATGCCGGCGAGTGCTTCGGCCTGCTGGGCCCCAATGGAGCGGGCAAGACGACCACCATCGAAATTCTGGAAGGATTGCTGGAACCCACCTCCGGGGAAATTGAGATTCTTGGCAACCATTGGCAGACGCACAATCGCGAACTGCGCGAGTTGCTGGGAATCTCACTCCAGGAAACGCGCCTCGCCGAGAAGCTCACGGTGCGCGAAACCTTGGAGTTATTCGCCAGTTTTTATCGCTGCCCGCGCTCGATCGAGGAAGTGATGACGGAGCTCGAGCTCACGGAAAAATCGAGCGCCTGGGTGGGCAAGCTTTCGGGGGGGCAAAAGCAACGGCTGGCCGTGGCCACGGCTCTGGTGGCCAATCCGCGAATCCTGTTCCTCGATGAACCCACCACCGGCCTCGATCCGCAAAGCCGGCGCCAGCTTTGGGAGGTTATCCGGCAATTCCAGCGGCGCGGGGGCACCGTGCTGCTCACCACACATTACATGGACGAAGCCGAGCGCCTTTGCGACCGCATCGCCATTATCGACCACGGACTTACCATTGCTTCCGGGACACCTTCCGAGCTGATCGAGCGGATGGGTGGGCACCACATGGTGGAATTTGACGCCACCAGCAATGTCCCCGGCGAGCTTGAGGCGTGGCGCCTGCTCCCCGGCGTCGATGCCGTACACGAAGATGACGGACGCGTGGTGCTGAGCGTGCGCGAACCGCATGCAACCATCCCCGCCCTGCTTGCGGCCATACAAAACCGCAACGGCGACTTGTTGCACCTCACTACACGCCACGCCAGCCTGGAGGACGTCTTCGTGCACCTCACGGGACGGCACTTGCGGGAGGAGTGAAATAATCAGATGATCGGGAGATCGGGTGATCGGGAGATCGGATGAGCAATCAGTTCCAGGAAAGCGACGAGAATCAAAACCCAAAGGTCGGGGACCGGGAATCTGGCGAGCATAGCCCCGGGCTGCGAGATTCAAAACTCGATCCCCCGGGTTCGCCTGCTCGCCCGATCACCGGGTCACCCGATCTCCCGATCCCTTCACCCGATCACCCGATTACGGGCCGTTGGAAAAGCTTCGAGTTTTTGCTCATGGCTCGTCTAAAGGAAATGTACCGCGAGCCGGAAGTAGTCTTCTGGGTATTCGGGTTCCCTATTCTCCTGGCGCTGGGGCTGGGGATTGCTTTCCGCAACAAGCCTGCCGACGTCGTCCGCGTGGCGCTGGTGGCCGGCCCGGATTCATCGCAGGCGATGGAATTATTCCGTCCGGCGTCGGTGGCGGGCGCGGTGCACGTGGATTTACTCCCTGCCACCGAAGCGTTCAACCAGTTTCGCCTGGGCAAATACGACTTGGTGGTAACACCGCGCGCCGGCGGGTTCGAATACCGCTATGACCCGGCGCGTGCGGAAAGCGTGCTGGCCCGCAGCATCACCGACGACGCTTTACAGGCGGCCGCGGGAAGAAAGAACAGTCTTTCGACGAGCAGCCACATCTCCAGCGAACCCGGGGCGCGTTACATCGACTTCCTGATTCCCGGGCTGCTGGGCCAGAACCTGATGAACGGCGGCATGTGGGGAATTGGATTTGCGCTGGTGGACTTGCGCCAGCGCAAGCTGCTGAAACGATTTGTGGCCACCCCCATGCGCCGCAGTGACTTCCTCCTGGCCCTGGCCAGCAGCCGCCTGATTTTAATGTTGGTGGCGCTGGTTTTGCTTCTAGGGTTCGGTGTTTTCGCCTTCCACATGCACGTCGCGGGCTCTTGGATTTCCATCCTGATCATCAGCACGATTGGAGCGCTTTGCTTTGGTGGCGTTGGGCTTCTGGCGGCCAGCCGCACGCAAAAAATCGAGACGGTCAGCGGGCTGATCAACCTCATCATGATGCCCATGTGGATTCTCTCGGGCGTCTTCTTTTCCTACGAGCGCTTCCCCGCCCTCCTTCACCCACTGATCAAAGCACTGCCGCTCACTGCTCTCAACGATGCCCTGCGCGCCGCGATTCTGGAAGGCACGCCGCTGGCCCACCAATCGGGACGCCTCTTCGTGCTCAGCCTTTGGGGAGTGATCTCCTACGTGCTGGCATTACGCTGGTTCCGCTGGACGTAAACCGCTGGAGCGCAAGGTCCCGCCAGGTCTGTAGCGCCGGCATCTTGCCGGCTCCTTTTAACGGGACGCTATAATCCAGGATTGCTATTCTGGTACCCTATGTACTCAGAAGTATATATCCAAACATGCCATTTCAACCTCGTCATCAACGACTTCCCTGTCCGTCCCCGGTAAACCCAATACCAGGCAATGGCCCTTGTTCAGACGATTTCTTGTCCACCTGACCGTGTCCCCTCCCTCTCTTCGCCCGGTTTTCTCGCCCACCGATTGCGGGGTGGTGAGACCACCAAAGCCCGGGCGTTCGTCCCGCTTACCAACCAGATTCAGCCCGTTGCCGGAGGTGGCCCACAAGAGCACCTCGCGCCGGAAACTCGTCTACCAGTTGCATTGGGCGGCGGTCAGGAGTATCTTTTGGGTTAGGGGAAAGCAAAAAGCGAAAACTCCGGATAATAAACCACCAGCCGCGTGGATTCCCCGGCTGGGATTCTGCCGCGCCGGGTCTTCATCAATCGCTTTCCCCACCTCGGCCTCTGACCGCCCTATGAGGGCAGCGAACAGAAGGCCGATGTTCCTGAGAGCGAGAGGGTACACATCATGTCATGGTGGGAATACATTCCTGGAGTAAACGCCGTGGGCCATGCGCTCACGACTTATCCTGGAGAAGCCATTGAGGACTACAAGTCCTGCCAATGCACCCCACCGGAGTGCGAGGCAGGCTCCGCCGACCCAGCTCTTATGCTCGCCGCCCAAAAACGTTGTGCCGACTGCATGTTTGACCTGTTTGAAAAGTACTTGGTCTCCCTCATTCCGGGAATGGCATTCGATGTTGGCATTGGCGCTGTGGGTTACAGTCTCACCAAGGATGCCGTGGAAAAGGCGGTCATAAACGCCCTGAAGAAGTACGCACTGACGAAAGGGGTGGAGATTAGCGCTGAGGCCCTCTCGGGCATCGGTACAATCCTGGCGGTGGGAGACGCAGCAGATTTTGTGGTGCTGGGGTACAAACTCATCAGGATTATTCAGGCCTATTTTAATGCCAAAGAAAAATACTGCGTGTGCCATTAGGGCAATGCCCCCCTGACCAGGCTCACCCCCGGGGCCGCCACCGCCGCCTCAGAAGCGGGTATCGGGGTAGCAGACCCAGACGTTCCTGGCGTTCGTCCGCGGCTCTTCGTTCGTCCATAAGATTTCATTTGTGGATAGTAATATAACGGTTAATGTTTCTATGTTAAGAACTGCGACGGAAACCCAAGAGCGGCTACCTCCGCGCTGCTGATACGAAAAACCACGGCCGCGCAGCACGGGTCCGCGCTACACTTGCTTCCGATGAGTTCCTTCCCCGCAGCCTCGCGGGGCACGGAGGGGCAGGAGGATTGCGTTGAGAAGGCGCACTCACCTCTTCAATATCTCGCAGTTACGATGCTCGTGATCTGGCAAACCGGCGGGGCTCCGGCTGCCCCTAAAGACAAGGGTGAACCAGGAACCGCACGCACTCTCACCAAGACGGCAAAGGTGCCCATCATTGATGTTACGGATCTATACCACCCCCATCAGGATGTGGGGGAAAATTTTGACCTGGTTGCCGCTTATGCATTGCCTGAAATCGACCTTAGGGCAGTCATTCTCGACGCGCACGACTCATTCCGAAAGCCCCTCTCCGATCATCCTTTGCTTACTAAGCTATATGGAAGTGACAAATCGGGTCCGCGGGACCCCGGCTTCATTCCTGTGCTCCAACTTAACTACATCTTCAATCGAAACGTCCCCACGGCTGTGGGACCGTTCACAATGATGAACTTTCCTCAGGACAAGATGCTGGATATTCCGGCTTTTCAGCAACAGGGCGTAGAGTTGATTCTCCAGGTACTGCGGGAAAGCAAGGAACCGGTCAGTATACTTTCGTTCGGTTCGGCACGAGCCATCGTCGTCGCTTACAATCGCGATCCGAAGCTCTGTCACGCCAAAGTGAAATAAATCCACCTTTCGGCCGGCGCCTCCTCGCCCGATTTCTTGGAATGGAATGTGGGGCTCGACCCCCATGCGGTCGTTTGCCTCTTGCGGTCCAATCTTCCCATCGCCATCTATCCGTGTGCGGTGGGAGAAAAGGAAGGAGGACCTTTTGGGTATGGCCCGCACAACTCCTTTTACAAGACGCCGAACGTACAATTCATCCAGCAGATGGATCCCAGGCTGCGGCGATATATGGCCTATGCTTTCGGGCGTGTGATCCGGTCAGATTTCTTGCGAGCAATGGAGGAGGACTTTCCGGGTGAGCTCACCGCGAAGGTTTATTCCCAGCCTCATAATGTGCGGGAAACAGGCACATGGGTGCAGGTGTCGAATCGTCGTCTAGTGCGCCGCGCGGACGGACATTACCGCATAATCCCTGGCGAAGAGATCCGGAGCACCGATAAGGTGATTCCCAACGATCTGCGCCTCTGTCGGCTCAAAGTCCGCGACGACGGAATTTTCACCTTCGACTTGACGGATCAGCCCTCTAACTTCTCCATCTATGACCGAGGAGATCCTTATGAAAACGAGCGGGCCTTTGCTGAAGCTCTGGCTGAACTCTATATGTCATTTCGGCCCTAAAGCACGTGTAGCGCATCTATAACGGCATGAAGCCGGTCGCGGTAGGGACAGCAGTTACCCGCTGCCCCCCGCACAGACCCGTGCTGGCACTGCTAGCGCACACGGTTCTTACCTCGGATAGAGTGATATTTGGCGTCGAAACGCAGGTTGGGGTAGGGTT
>Ga0326727_10010144_pt1 | contig 22615 bp, 16 predicted proteins | sample MB2enrmetagenome_FD_207643 | JGI IMG/M metagenome (GOLD analysis project Ga0326727, IMG submission 207643) | Lab enriched peat soil microbial communities from McLean, Ithaca, NY, United States - MB29MY | ecosystem: Environmental > Terrestrial > Soil > Wetlands > Peat | place: USA: New York...
GTTGCGCCAGTGAAGTTGATCGGAACGCGGGTGAAAGTCCCGCCCGTCGAGTTAGGCTGTTCACGACGGAACACGACCTCAACAGCGCCGCCGCGAGGCGGGGTTGGAAGCTGAGGAAGATGAGCAGGCGGGCCGTAATGAAAATGAACCACATCCAATGAGCCTCGATAAGCTTAGAACCGGAGACAAGCCGAGCCGCTGCTTGATCGGTGAAGGCCGCAGGGAGGAGGCTGGGCAACGGCCAGCGCCTTCTCAACGCTCCGGCGGGGTCAGCGTGGACAGCACGTCTGTAAGTTCGGTCAAGGTAAGCTGGGAGGTCTCCGTGGGCGGGTGCAAAACCCAACCGTCCGCGCAAGCGGGTTATTCCCGTGAGGCGGGCGGCGTCCCTGGAGAAGTCGGAGTCCTGCGTAGTAGCGATGAAGCTCCTGCAACGGGAGTGGAGCGAAGGCGGGACACTTGTTCGGGTGTCAGGAGAGACGGTGGCCGATGGCTCCGCAAGGAGATAAGCCGCCACGAGGAAATCCTCATCCACCCTGACTTTGGTTCGCGCCCCAAAGGCGCGGACCGAACCGGACTCGGAGAGCCGAATATGGGAAATCCGTCCGTTCGGTTCGATGAGGGGCGCAGTGGCAGCGCGGGACTGACAACTGCGGTCAGTTCAAAACCGCCTCCTTCCACTTCGCCTACTCTACTATTATTTTGAACCGCCACTCCACGATCGGAAGATCACACCCAGGCGCAAAGGCGGTTGACGAAGTCAGCCGAGCCGTCGCGCAGCCAGCCGTCCAGTTGCGCCTGGTCCTTGAGCTGCTGTCCCCGCAGGCGCGGCACCACCACGAACCGCGTTTTCACCTCCGGCAACGCCGTCATGTCCACCCACAGCTTCTCAAACTGGCTCACGGGAAACACGTCCTCCTGGCCGTGGCCCCAGCGCTTCTTGACATCCTTGACGGTGATGCAGGCCGGCATCCGCGCGGCCAGCGCGCGCACGGCGGCGGCGACGCGTTCGGCATCGGAGAGGCCGGCGCGGGTCAGGCCGAAAACGGCCAGCAGTTTGTCAATATGAATCCAGCAGGTGTTGGAATTGTAGAAGCGGAGATGGAATTCATCCTCCTCCCGCGGCATGGCCAGGCCCTCCACCAGCCGCGCCTGTCCATTGACGCGGGCCAGGCCGCCGCCGCGATCTTCCAGCCGCCGGGTGATGAGCTCGAAGGTCAGGCAGCCGTCCTGCGCCAGATGCAGGCCGAACAGCGCCGGGTCCGCGTCCGCGCCCAGCGTGTCAATGTTGTGCAACATCAGGTGCTGCAAGCGCGGACGTTCGGCGAGCAACCGGGCGAGCACCCCGTTGCGCAGCAGGTTCGGCACCTCGAACCAGTGTCCCACCGGATGCAGGCATTGCGCCGGGAGATTGTCGGTGTAATCGCTTCCCTCGCCCGCGGAGCGCGCCCAGTGGAGGAGCGCGGCGCGCAGGCTGTCCCGCACTTTTTGCTGCTGCTCGTCCAACTGTTGCTGGGGAGTCTCTTCCCAAAGAAAGCGCAGGTCCCGCACCATCGGGATCATCCGCAAACCGACGGACCGGCCGGGCGACAACAGCAGCGGCCCCGGATAATCATGATTTTTGTTCCGGAGCAAGTATTCCCCGGTGGCCGCGTGCGTCAGGTAGCTGGTGGTGATAATGTGCGGCAACGGCAGGCCGGCCAGTTGGCCGATGCGGCGGCTCTTGGCCAGGTGCGCTTCGAGGAAGGTCCGATGCCGGCCGTCGAATTTGCAGAAGGGATGCAGCGCCTTGACCACGCCGGCGCCTTCCGTCCAGCGGCTGCCCGCGCCGGCGGCCAGGGTGACCACGGCCAGTTCGCCGCGCGCGATGGCCGCCAGGCCGGCCTGGCGCAAATCTTCCGCCAGCGGCCGGGTGGCGTTGAACACATCCGCGTCCTGCGCGTCCTGCAAATCGGCGCTGGCGGGCAGACGGTTCTGCGCCAGGCCAATGCGCCCGTTTTTCAAATCTTCGCGAATTTGCTCATGCTGCACGCGGTCGAAGCCGTTTTCCTGGAGCAATTCCGCCAGGCTTTGCCGGCTGCCGCTCTCGGATTTGAGCCGGGGCAGCAAGCGGTCGAAGACCGTTTGCATCATGCCGGACCATTCGGGTCTGGCGCGGCAGGCGGCGCTGAACTTGTCCAGTTCGGCGCGCCGCGGCCGGGTCAGCGCCTGGGGATCGGCGCGCAGCCAGCCCGGGACGTGCAGCGCATAGTAGCCGCCCGGCAGCAACGCGCCGTCACCGCGCAGCAGCTCCGCCCAAGTGCCGCGCTCATTGATGGCGAAATCATACACCACCGGTTCCATGGCAAAGGGCAGCGCGCGCTCCAGTTCGCGCTTGGTTTGCGACATGATTTGCTGCAACCGCCGCTGCGCCTCCTCCTTGCGTTTTGGCTCGACGATGAAACCCATGCCCCCGCCGGACATGCCTCCGAGCATCCAGAATCCCCAGAAGTCCGCGCCAAATTCAGCGCGCACGGATGCGATGAGCGACTCGGTGAAGGCGTTGCTCGCCCACGGAATAATGGTTTGAATCGGCTGGCAAAAATTGCGCGTGGTCATTGCGCCCACCGCGCGCACGTCCCCGGCGCGCAGCGCGGACACCATTTCATCCAGCAACCCGATGGCCTGCTGCCGTCCCGCCCATTCGGAGGCGCAACGCAGCAGATATTTTTCCGTCACCATTTCCAGGATCGGCCCGACGTTTTGCGCCATCCCGCCGTGGACCAGCACCAGGCTTTGTTGCAAACGCTCCCGGGTTTCGGACGAAACATCGGCGTGATCCAGAATGCGGTGCGCCGGCATGAGCCGTCCCCGGCTGATGCCAAATTCGGGATCGCCTTCCGTCGCGCGCACGCCGCAAATGAGTTTCATCCCCGGCCAGACCCCGCCCGAATCCTGCCAGCCGCCGCCCGAACCGCCGAGCCATTCGCCCAGCAACGCCCGCGCCAGCACCAGGCGCCGTTCCTCCTCGGCCAGCGCCCCCGTGAGGGACGCGGCCTGGCCGGTGGCCCGCATACAGACCGAAATCAACGAGGCGAGCAGGTTGGTCGAGACGGCCAGACGCGAGCCTTTCGGAATCTCGTTGACGTGGCTGACCAATTCCAATCCGCGTCCGGCCCCGGCCACGCGCGCGAGCAAGTCGGCCAGATTCAGTCCCGATCCTTCAATGCCTGGCGGGACAATGCCCGCGGCAATCACCGCCGCCTTGAGCAGTCCCAGATAGTCGCGGGCGAAATCAAAAACCTCGGCCAGGCTGCTGATCTCCGCGGTGGCGCCCAGGTCCACGCTGGTCAGGCGCAGGACCGGTTCGTCAATGACCCGCAGGCAAGCCTCCACCGGCGGCCGCGGCCTGGCGTCCCGCCCGTGAACGCCCAGGTCAATGGACACATTGAGCACGCGGGCGCCTTCGGGAAAATCCATGCCGAGGAAGAAAATGTCGCTCCAGCCCGAGTGGCTCAAATCCATGCGGACCGGGGTGCGTTCGCGCAGCACCGGGTAGGCGCCGTCCTCGCCCCGTTGCAGCAGTTCCGGGCGCAGGCGCAGGGGATGATCGGCCGGATGGCCCATGCGGAACATCCATTGGTTGCCCCGCACCGAACGCACGCTGCGCCGCACCTGGTCCGCCAGAGTCTGAAAGCCCAGCCGCTGATAGACGGCCGCCAGCGCGCTGGAAATGGCGTCGCTGGGCCCGCCGTTGCGCTGCGCGGAAAGAAACTGCTCCAGCGCCTCTTCAAACCGGCGGTGCAGCAGATGTTCAAATCCCTGGAACGGAATCATCCCCGCCGCGCCCGCCGGCAATTTGCCCGGCAGATGAAAACGGTGAATGGCGTAGAGGAAAAACAGCGCGCGGACCCGCTCGTAGAGATTGTCGCTGTGGCGCCGAAAAATCTCCAGTTCCGCGCAGGCCGCCCGCAGGTCATCCGCCGAGGCGCGGGCGCAGAAGGCGTCCAGCGGCTGGTTGCGAATTGTGGCATCCGCCGAGGTGATGATTTCGATGAGCGGGCTGGCCATGCGGGTGGTGCGTTGCGTCCGTGCGGATGGTTATGGCCCTTCCTGGGCCAGCAATTCCACCAGCCCGGCGAGAACTTCCGAGCGGGCCGGGCTGCTCAAGGCCAGCGCCAGTTGCGCGGTGAGCAGGCCGTATTTCAAACCGATGTCAAAACGGCGGCCCTGCAATTCGCAGGCCAGATAGCGCTCCCGGTTCGCCAGTTGGGCGAGCGTCTGGCTCAAGCCGGCCGTCTGGCCCGCCGCCATCTCCGCTCCGAGCAAATCCATCACGGCCGGCGTCAGAACGTGCATCCCGAAAAAACAGAGATAATGGCCCGCGCGCAATCCGGGAACGATGAGGCGCTGTTCGGCCACGGTCGGCGCCGGTTTCTCCAGCACCTCGGAAATCAGGTAAAGTCCTTTGCGATTCTCCGCCAGCCGCCCGCCCGCCGCCCCATAGTACGGCAGTTTGCTTTCGTGCGTGGCCTGCACGGCGGAAACGGCGCAGGCCTCCGCCGCGGCGACCTCGACCAATTGCCGCGCGCAACTCCGCTTCTCCCGGCTCAGATACAGATGATCCCCGACCAGCAGCAAAAACGGCTCCGAACCGGTGAAGGCGCGGGCGCACCAGACGGCGTGGCCGTAGCCCCGCGGTTGGTCCTGCTCCACGAACTCCAATCCCTTTCCGCGCGGCCCGGCGGCGGCGCGGTAGGTTTCGGCGTCGCCCGGATGGATCACCACGCAGATTTCCGCCGCGCCGGAGTTCAGCGCCTCCTCGACGATGATCTCCAGCGCGGTCTTGGTTTTGCCGTCGCGGTCAACCAGGGTTTGCAGCGGCAGCGTCCGCTGGCCGGCGCCGGCGGCGGTGATGACGGCTTTTCGAATGTCCATAAGTTCTTTTCGTGACGTGGAAACAATCTGCCATTTCCACCGCGGCCGGCGGCCCCATGTTGTCCCGCCAGCCCGGCCCAAATATGACGCCGGGCCTGGGGAAAAGTCAACGACATCCGTTCCTGACTTGAAGTTTCGCGCCGCCTGAGCTTGAGTTTTCCTTCGGCAACGTGTCCCCTCAGCTTGTGCTCAAAACCATTCGACGGGCCGAATATGCGGAATTGATTGCGCTGTTTTTCCTGCAAGGCGCCGCGTCCGGCATTTGGCTGGTGCCCTTGAGCGCCTTGCTCGATGCCCACGGTTTGCAGTCCATCAAAGTATGGGCGTTCGCCACCAACGCCCTGGCCGCGTTTGTTTCCCCGCTCCTGTTCGGCGGGATGGCGGATCGCTCGGAGTCGCCGGTTCTGGTGCTGCGCGGACTCTCGTTTGCTGCCGCGGGGTTGGCGGCCATGGTCGGCGCGGCGATCCAGTTTCACTGGAATCCCTGGCTGGCGCTGGCCTTGATTCAGGCCACGGCGCTTTGCCTGGCGCCGGCCTTCAGCCTGATTTCGTCCATCGTCCTGGCCCGGTTGCAATTCGCCCAGTTGGAATTCGGACCGATCCGCGCCATGGCCACCTTGGGCTGGATGGCCGGTTGCTGGGTCATCAGCGCCTTCCATGCTGACAGCTCCGCCCTGGCTGTCTATCTCGCCGCCGCCGCATCCCTGCTGGTCTGCCTTTGCGCCGGTTTCGTCCCTCCCCGGAAATCGCTCCGGCTGGCCGGGCCGCTCTCGTGGCACGCGCGCCTGGGCCTGGACGCGCTCACGCTTCTGAAGAACCGCGACCACCGGGTCATATTCATCATCGTGGCGGCATTCAATATTCCTCTGGCTGGTTTCTATCCATACGGGCCGCTGCATATTCGCCAAGCGGGTCTCACCCGCGTCAGCGCCTGGATGAGCCTGGCGCAAACCACGGAGGTCCTCTCGATGTTCGCGCTGGGGGCGCTGCTGCGCCGCTGCCGGATGAAATGGATTCTGGCCGGCGGTCTGGCCATCGGTGTCGTCCGCTTCGCCTTGTGTGCCCTGCCGTTCAAGGCCGCGTTGCTCGCCGGGACAACCTTGCACGGCGCTTGCTATGCCTTGGTCTATATCACGGCCCAGATTTACGTGGAGCAGCGCGTGGACCCTGGCTGGCGCGCGCGGGCCCAGGCGTTGCTCAATCTGATGTACAATGGATTTGGCAGCCTGATCGGTTATCTGGCGTGCGGCTGGTGGTTTGCCGCTTGCACGCATCCGCCCGGCGCGCAATGGCCGGTTTTCTGGTCCGGGTTGGCGGCGGGCATGGCGGTTGTCCTGGTCTATTTCCTGGCCGCGTATCAAGGGCAGAGAACCAGGCCCGTGGCCAAATTGGCGAATCGCCAGACCAAAACGCCTTGAATGAATTGCTCCGAATGATTACGGTTCCGTTGCGTGAATAGTCGCAAGTCAAATCGGGCACAATGTCCCCCCGTTTCAAACTTCCCGGAAACCGGGCGCAGCGGGCAACCCATGCCTCGTCGCACCTTTGTCAAGCTCGCCTCCCTGGCAGGCTCCGGCATCGCCGCCGGCAAAGTGTTGGGCGAATTTCCCCTCTCGGCGCAAGGGTCCCCGCCAGTTGCTCCTCTGCCCCCGCTCGCCCCAATTCCCGAACTCCCGCCCAAGCAGCCTGCGGGTTCCGTGCCGATGGGCAACCCGACGGCGTTTCCAGAAGCCAAGATGGATTTTCCCATCGTGCCGGGGCCGTATGCGCCAACGTGGGAATCCATCGCCCGGAGTTATCCTGGCCAGGAAGTCAGTTGGCTGCGCGACGCCAAATTCGGCATCTGGGTGCATTTCGGGCCGCAGGCGGCGGGCAGGAGCGGCGACTGGTACGCTCGCAGGCTCTATATGCAGGGTCAGGCCGCCTATGACAATCACATCCGGGATTTTGGCCATCCCTCCGAGACAGGATACAAGGACTTGCTTAAGGATTGGAACCCGACGAAGCTCGACCCGGCAGCGGTCGTGAAGCTTTACAAGGATATCGGCGCGCGGTTTATGCTCATCCAGGGCGTTCACCACGACAATTTCGACAACTGGAATTCCGCTTACCAGCCGTGGAATTCCGTGAACATCGGACCCAAGCGCGACCTCCTCGGCGAGTGGTCTCAGGCCGCCCGCAAGGCGGGCATGCGCTTCGGCGTTTCCTTCCACCATGAATATACCTGGTGGTGGTGGCTCAAATCACTGGGCAGCGACCGGACGGGACCCAAGGCGGGCGTCCCTTACGATGGCAGCCTGACGCTGGCCGACGGCAAAGGCAAATGGTGGGAGGGCCTGGATCCCCGCCTGCTCTACGGCGTGGACCTGCGCGAATACATGGGGTTTGATCAGGACGGTTCGTGTCCCGACCAGGGCATCCTGGCAAACCACCCGGAATACTGCAAATGGTACGTCACGCGCTGGGCGCTGCGCATCATGGACGCCGTGCGAAAATACGACCCTGATTTCATTTACACCGACGGCAATTCCACCCAGCCCTTTACCGGGCACAAGAGCGCCACCGGTTTTAAATGCGACGCCATGCAGCGGGTGATTGCGGATTACTACAATCACTCCCTCGTGACGCGCGGCAAAGTGGACACGTTCAGCATTGTCAAGCATCATCCCCCCGGCAACGGCGTGGTCAACACCTTTGAAAACGATTGGCCGGCGGACATCAAAACCGACCAGCCGTGGATCGGCGAGACTGCCTACGGGGACTGGTATTATGCGCCCGGTTTCGTGTACGACGCCGGGGCCTTGGTGCGCCACATGCTCGAATGCGTCTCTCGCGACGGTTGTTTCTGCATCAACATCGCCATGCGCCCGGACGGCTCGCTGGACGGCGAAAGCCTGAAGATGCTCGCGGACGCGGGCGACTGGATGAAAGTCAATGGCGAGGCCATATACGGCAGCCGGGCGTGGGTGCAGTTTGGGGAAAGCGCGGACGGGCGCCCGCGGTCGTCGCCGACCGGCAAGATTGGCGGGCGTCAGGCGAGCTTCCAATTCGGCCCGCAGGATTTCCGCTTCACTGCCGGCAAGGACGGCTCCGTGTATGCTTTTTGCATGACGGCGCCCGATCCGGGAACCTCGCTGAAGATCACTTCGATGGGAACGAAGGCGCAGCCCGGCGGGGCCGCCGTGAAATCCGTCAGCTTGCTCGGCTCGACCGCGCCCCTGGATTGGAAGCAACAAGCCGACGGGCTGCAAATCAAATGCCCGGACCAAATGCCCTTTCACATCGCTCTGGTATTCAAGGTGAAACTGGCCGCGGCGTAGCAGTGCCGTCGCGGATCAGTTGTCCGTGGGAGGGGAATCGCAAACGCGGGTTGCTCTTCTTTTTCACTCCAAATCTTTGGTCCACAATGCCAGTTCCTGCTGGGTCAGCATTTGGTAATCCTCCAGCGCCCGGCCAATCTGCGCCGCCGTTGCCCTGCCAAGCCCAATGCTGTTCTCAAACAGTGTGATCTGATCCGCCAGCATGGGAAGCTGGCTTGCCGCCTGGCTCGCATCGGAACCATCCGCGCTGCCCCGCACCACTTGCGCCGCCAGCAGCAAGGCGCGCAGATGCCCCGAGACATTGTGCTCCTCCAATGTCTTCTTCAGCGGTTCTGGGTTTCCCTTTTGATTTGAATATATCCGGGCGAGGTATCCGGTCGTCTCCTCCTCCGGGACCGATGGAAACTTTCCGGTGAAGATGTTGAGGTAATCCCTCATTCGGGCGACGACCTGGGGCTGGGTCAAAACCCCGCGCCGCAGATAAACAAAAAGCACCTTGCTCGTCGCGACCATGATATCCATGAAGTTCGACAGGCCGTTGATGTTGGCATTTCGTTCATGCCGGCGCAGCACCCTGTCCCGGTGCCGGTCGGCAAAACTGTATATCGCCTCTCCAAGCGCTGGAAACTGTTCCCGGGCAAGTTTCAGCCAATCCGGCATCGTGTCGGCATGGAAAGGATCGCGGATGATAACCCGGGAGCCACGGCCTTCGACCCGTCCGCGGCTGTCCTCCGTGTAATGAATCCTGAGATTCACCAAATACTGGATGAGTTGGGCATGACCCTGCTGGCGGCCGATCTCATCCAAATGCTCCACCAATCCACGGCCTGTTTCACGGACTTCCCTCTCCCTCCCTGATTTGCCCGTCGCGCTTTTGCGCCGCCCCTTCTTTTTAGCCGGCTTTGAATTCGTTGCGGCTTCGCCTTTGATTTTGGCCCGGCGTATTTTCCGTGCCTTCGCCAAAGCCTTTGCCAGTTTGCGGAGATGGGCGGCGGATAATTTGCGCTTGGCGGGAACCGGGGCTTCCCCGGCGGACGGGATTGGGATTTCGCCACCACTGCCGGCAACAATGGATTCGATCTGGCCTTGGAGCGCCTCGATCTTTTCCTTGATGACAATGATGCGGTTGAGTTGGCTTGTCGTTAAATCTCTAAGAGTTGTCACCGGAGAGAGATAATGCCGGCGCCGGTTTGGAGTCAATCACGGAGATGCTTTATAGGAAACATGAATTGGCTCAGGGCAAGGCAAACATCATTGTGCTCACCCTGACCCGAGAATAGAACTTCGCCCGATTTGTGCGGCATTTACCGCGCCGGCAGCAGCGAAATGGAACCGGCGTTGGTCGTCCCCAGGAAAAATCCGCCGCCATTGGTCTGGCTCTGCAGGATGGCGCCCAATCCCGCCGTGGTGGCCTTGCCGTTGCCATTGCCAAAGGTCACCGTGAGCAGACCGGTCGCGGGCGCAATCGAACCTGTTAGGGAATTCGTCGGGGATCCCGGCAGCTTGACCAAGACATTATTGTTGCTGACCGAGACACTAAATGTGAGAAGAAGATTGGCGTTGGAGATCCCCAACTGTCCTTCCGGCATGACGATGGCGGGCGTATTTTTTGGGGTGTTGGTCCAAAGCCCGCCCTGCACAACCAGGGTGTTGGTGAATCCATTGGTGTAAGGTGGGTACAAGCGCGACCCCGGTTTAATCCAGGCCAGCGTGTTGCCGGGAGGGCCGGCCTCCAGATTGGTGAGATGGATCCATCCCAGGAGCAGACCGGCATTTCCGTAGAGGCTGGCATAAACCGGGAAATCCCCGTTTTGGGATTCAGCCGCCGACGGAGTGAAAGAAGTTCCGTCCGCCAATTCCGCGTTAAAAAAGGTGACCATGCCCGCATGATTGGTGGCCAGGGCATAACCATCTCCCGGCGGCGTATGGGCGGGCGCGTTGGCCGGGGGCGCCAGGAGCAGGGTGTACTCCGCCGACGGCAGATTGGTTCCCGCCGGTTCGGCCGTCAGATTGGCGGTCCACAGGGTGTTGGAAACCGTTCCCACGATTTGCCGCGCCTCCCGGTCCACCGCCAGATGGACCTTCAAAACCCCGCCGGCCGCCGACGCCAGCCCGACATTGGTCGAGAAGTTCCCGGAGACATCGAAGCCTCCGGCGAGGCTGTAAGGCGTTCCCGCTTTCAATAATTGTCCGCTGAAAGTCCCGTTCGTGCCCAGCAACAGGCCCTGGAGCATGCCGGAGGATTCCGCCGCGACCGCGTTGGTGTTGCAGAACAGGCCGTTGTAGGTTGCGTGCGCGGCCAGAAAGAAATTGCTCGCAAAATTGGCTGTCAACACCAGATTGGATTGCATGACAAACGGCAGCACCGCGCCGGTGTTGGTGAAGGCGCCGAGGACCGAGGAGCCGGCCCAGTTGCTGAACAGGGAATTCCTGCCCGCCAGCGCCGTGAGGGAATACTCCTCCCCGATATTCAACGCCGCGCCATTGGCGGGAACCGCGTCATTTTTCACCGACGCTGTGCCGCTAAACGAGCCGATCCCGTCTCCGCCCGCGAAGAGGCCCAAGGATTTCGTCACCTTGTAAAAAAAGGTCTGCGAAGCGGTTTTGGATTTAAGGCCCGCAAAATCCACGCTTTGCGCCGCCAGAACATTCGTGCCCGGGAACGGCGTCACGGCAAAGGACCAATTGGATCCGCCGTTCGTCAGCGCGGCCACCCCGATGAGGACGGGACCGCCATTGAAGTTGGTCAGCCACCAGACCACATTGGTCACCCGCGCATTGTCGGCGGCGGTGCCGTTGAACACGGGCGAATTGGTGCGCGCATTGGCCGCCGGGGAGGCGATTCCGACGGTGGGCGGCGTGGTGTCGGGCGTCACGGTCAAAATCACGGCCGAGCTGTTGGTCGCACCAAAATTATTAGTGACAATCAGCGAATAGCTTCCCGCATCGCCGGCCGTGAGGGGGCCGACCACCAGGGCGCCGGTGGCGGAGCCGGAGATGTCGCCGCCATCGCTCAACACATTGGTCTTGTTCTTCACCCATTGGCCGCCCAAAGGCGGCGCCCCTTTGGCATCCGCCTTCAGCGTCACCCAAATGCCCTCCAGCCCGTTCGCTTTCGCAGGCGGCTGAACGGTGATAAAAGGGGCATGGTTGAGCGGGGAAAAAGCGGCGTTGGTATAACGGAAGATCGTGCCGGCGCCATTCGCGCCCCCTTCCTGGCAACCGCCATACAAATTCCCGTCCCGGCCCAAGGCCAAAGCCCCGGACGGATTGGCCCCGATTGGATTTTCAGAATTCGCGTTCAAGGCCGCGAAAGAATACAAGGAGCTGAATGCTCCCGACGGCGTGATTTCAAAGAGCGTGCCGGTATAGTTCGGTCCCGTTTGCGTGGTGCCGTAGAAATTGCCGTCCGATTCCAGGGTGCCGTCCGATCCCAGGGTCAGCGCCGCAATGGGCAGCCCGCCGTCGTTGCCGCCCGAGAAGGAATACAGCACCGTCTCCGCGCCGGACGGCGTCACTTCAAAAATCGTTCCGCTGAAATTCGAGCCGCCGAACTGGCTCGTTCCATAAAAATTGCCATTCGGCCCCTGCGCCAGGGCCGCTTGCGGGGAGGCGGCATCGTTGTCCGTTGCGCCAAACGAATAGAGCGGCGTGAGTGCGCCGGCAATCGTGAACTGAAAAAAAGTCCCCGCTCCATTGGCGCCGCCCGCCTGGGTCGTGCCGTAGAAATTACCATCCGTTCCCAGCGTCAGGCCGTTGGGCGTGGCGCCGTCGGCATTGGCGTTGTAATCAGCGCCGCCCAGCGCGCTGAAAGAATACACGCTCGTGAAAGCCCCGTTGGGCGTCATTTGAAAGATCGTCCCGGTGCCGTTGGCCCCGCCGTATTGCGTCGTCCCGTAAAAGATTCCGTTCGTCCCCTGCGCCAGGGCGCCGGTCGGATTCATGCCGTCGGCGTTGGAACCGGGAACATTGGTCCCTTCCGCGCTGAAAACGTAAAGGTCCATCTCTATTCCTGACGGCGTCATCTCAAAAATGGTGCCATTCCGGTTGGCCCCGCCGCGCTGGGTGGTGCCGTAGAAGAAGTTCCTGGGACCGGCCGTCACTTCGTTCGGGCCAAAGTCGTAGAATTCCTGGCCGTCGCTGTCCTGGATTCCCCGGAAATCGCACAAATTCGTCAAGTTCCCATTCGTGGACAGGCGAAAAATGACACCCGCCCCATTGACCCCGCCGGTCGTCGTCGTCCCATACAAGTTCCCGTCGCTTCCGAGGGTCATCCCGGCTGCCGGACTGGCCCCGTCGGCGTTGATCTGGGGCGAAGGGAAAGCAGACTGGATGGCGGAAAAGGTGTGGACCACCGCGACCCCCGTTGTGCCTGCGCCCTGGCCGGAAAAACAGGCCAACCCCATTGCCGCCGCCAGGGCCGCCCCGTGGCGGCGTTGCAGGACCGCCGCAAAGATATGGAACGGCCCCCAACGAAGTCGCTTCACCACCAACCAGGGAGCAGCAGTCATTTTCATACAAATCCGCAAGCGCGATTATACCGGCACAATCCTCCTTGGATACAAGAAATTGCGGTTACAAGGTCGCCGCATCCCTACACTGAACCAGCCGCACCAAATTTGCAAGTTTTTTTGATGCATTTCAGACGTTTGCGGGGCCAATTCATGCAGGTCCTGGGAACCCCTTATGCTCGAATTGGGGCTGGTCGTGGGCCGCGAATTACGAAAACACGACTGGATTGATAGAGTATTGCCCTGATGAATTGACGGGTGTAGTGGCACAAATAATAACTTGATTAGGGTTGATTAGGCTTGATTTGGAAAACTCGGTTATGTGCGTAATTAGCTCATGGATAGCCACTTGGGTTTATTTTCATCAAAAATGGCCAAATTGGCGGAAAATGGCAGGCTTGCGACGCTGGAATCATAATGAATACTAAGTGGATAGAGTATTGAAGGATTAGTCGCCAAGAGCGGGATTCCACCGCCGTCTGCGAAACAGCAGACATCCGCATTTCCCGGCTTTTCCCCAAAAACATGCCGCCATCGTTCCGGTCCCCTCCACCCATACATTTCTTGCCCTCACGCCGAAAGATTAGTCCCACATAATCGCATATTATTGTTTTGCTCTCGCCTGGCGCAGCAGGTTCGCCAGCGAGCCAGCCGCACCCATGTTTAACTTCTTGGCAATCCAAGCCAGGGTCATCGTTGTTTCCTGGCGCAGCCGCCGAGCGATCTTCAGCTTCTGCGCATCCCCTTTGCGCCGTCGCGCCAACTCCGCCGCCGTCCACCGCCGCCCTTGGAGTTCCTCCGCCACCAGACGTTCGGCCCACGCTTCATCGCTTTCCCGCCGCTCCTCCCCGCCATGGTTCGGACCCGTCCGGCCACCCATCTCCTCCAACAGGCCCTGGCGAAACTCCCGGCCGCCCAAACACCAGCCGCGCCGGACCGCTTTCCACTCCTGCGCCAAATCGGCCAAGCGCCGCGCCTCCATCCGCGCCGCAAACTCCCGCCGCGCGGCCGGGGTGTCGCCGGACAGGCCATGTTCCCCCAATAACCGATCGGTCCGCAACCAGCCCGGCCGCTGCCGCGCCGGACGCAAATACGCCGGATAACTGCTCCAGCCATAGCGCGAGAGCTTGTCTTCCCGCGCCAGCAACCTGGCCCGCGCCGGATTGAGATGCACGTAATCACACACCGTCTTGAGGTAACCCGTCCCGCTGCCCTCCACGAAAAGCGCTTTGTAACGGCCGCTGAACAGATGTCCCAAGAGCCGGTGCCGCCGGTTGAAGCGCGAAGTGTAGGCGCCCAGGAACCATTTCATGCCCGACACCAGGTTGGCCCCGGGAGTCTCCACGACCAGGTGAAAGTGGTTGGGCATGAGGCAGAAGGCATGCACCTGCCAGCCGGTTTTCCCGCAGGTTTCCGCCAGGGCGCCGAGGAACATCTCCCGATCCTGCCCGGTTCGGAAAATGGGCTCGCCACGATCTCCGCGATTGAGGACGTGATAGATCGCCCCCGGATATTCGACTCGGAGTTTTCTCGCCATGCCGCGGAATTTGCCCCGGAGAACGCGGCAAGTCAATGAAATATGCGATTATGCGGGACTGACCCCAATTGTCGTGTTCGGGTCAAGGGGGCGGAAAATTCTCGGCCATGGCCACGGCTTGGAGCATGGCTTTGGCTTTGTTGACTGTCTCCTGGAATTCGCCCTCGGGCGTGGAGTCGTTCACCCAGCCGCCCCCGGCCTGCACGCAGGCCCGGCCGTCCTTGAGCAGGGCGGTGCGGATGGTGATGCAGCAATCCAGGTTGCCGCCGAAGGAAAAATAGCCGACGCAGCCGCCGTAGGGTCCGCGGGCGGTTTGTTCCAGTTCGGCGATGATCTGCATGGCGCGGATTTTGGGCGCGCCGGTCAGGGTGCCGGCGGGAAAGGTGGCGCGCATCAAATCGTAAGGGGTGCGGCCGCCGGAAAGTTGTCCCTCCACTTGGGAGACAATGTGCATGACATGGCTGTAGCGCTCGAGAATCATGAGGTCCCGCACCGCCACGGTGCCGAATTGGCAGACGCGGCCCAGGTCGTTGCGGGCCAGGTCCACGAGCATGACGTGCTCGGCGCGTTCCTTGGGATCGGCCAGCAGCTCGGCGCCCAGCGCGGCGTCTTCTTCGGGGGTTTTTCCGCGCGGCCGGGTTCCGGCGATGGGCCGGATCTCGACCCGTCCGTCCTCGCAGCGCACATGGGTTTCCGGGGAAGCGCCGACCAGGGAGAATCCCTCCAGCTCCAGCAAGAACATGTAGGGGGAAGGATTGATGGAGCGGGCGGCGCGATAAATGTCCAGCGGGGCGGCATGGACCGGGGTGGAGAAGCGCTGGGAGCCGACGACCTGGATAATGTCGCCCGCGGTGATGTATTGCCGTGCGCGGGAAACATTCCGCAAGAACACGTCCTTGGGCACGTTGGAGACGAAGGGCATCTGGGGGATTTCGCGGGGAACATCCACGGCGCGGTGGTCGGAGGGCTGCTCCAGCAGGGAAACCAGCCGCTCGATTTCGCCCGCCGCGTCCTCATAGGCGTCCGCCGCGCTGGTGTTCTCTTCCACCGCGGCGTTGACCAGGATGGTGATGGTCTGGGCGACACGGTCGAAAATCAAAAGCTGGTCGGCGATGAGAAAATAGAGGACAGGCGTGCCCAGGTCGTCGCGCGGCGGGCGCGGGATGACCGGTTCGATGTCGTGTATAAATTCATAACCGATAAAGCCGACCGCGCCGCCGGTAAAACGGGGCAGGCCGGGCCGGGACACGGCGTGAAAGCGCCGCATGACTTGCTCGATCACGGCCAGGCCGTCCTGGACGGGCTGGGGTTCAAGATGGCGGGCATGGACCGAAGCTGCAGGGGAAGGGGCCGGGGGGGACTGGGGGCTGCCCGGCGCGACAGAGTCTCTCCCTGCCGGGGCTACGGACAGGCTGTCCTGGACGACTTCGGGATTATGGCGGCGGTCGTAGACCGCCGCTACAGGAGCAGGGGCAGGGGAAGGGGCCAGGGGGTCCTGCACAGCGAACCGTTCGGTCACTCTGCCGTTTTCGATCAATTCCACCAGGCGGCCCGACTGGCGGATGACGGCGCGCGGATTGCAGCCGACAAAGGAGTAACGGCCAATATGTTCTCCGCCCTCGACCGATTCAAAGAGAAAGGACTCGCCCTGTCCGCGAATTTTATGATAGGCGGAAAGGGGCGTTTCAAAATCGGCCAAAATGCGGCGTGTGACCGGGATGAGATTGCCCAGGCCGGCCAATTTCAAGAATTCGTCTTTTGCAGGCTCGATATTCAATGGGTGTGTTGGTTATGGGTTAGTTTGCCGGCATTATCCCGCGTTGCGGCGCAGACGCCACAAAGAAAGCGAGGTGTAAAAAAGAAGGATGAAGGCGTAGGCCACAATGCCGCAGCCGATGGCAAAGGGCGCGGAATCTTCGGGAGACCAATGGAGCAACCCGGCGCCGACCAGGCCGGTCGCGCCGGTTTCGCCCAGGAGGCAGGCCAGGCAGAGGGGCAGGCGGGTCTCGGCCATGCGTTGGACGAACCAGTGCCGGAACGCCGTCTCGCCCATGGACCGCATCAGCCAGGCCAGATGGAAATTGTGCGCCGCCACCAACAGGCTGGCGGTGACGGCCGCCAGGGCGGTCGCCGGCCAGAAGGCCAGCCCGAAGCAGAGAGCCAGATTGACCAGGGCGCCGAGTTTCCAGCCGAGTTTTTTGGCCACAGGATTGCCCTCCAGCACCAGGTTGGGCGTGGCTACCCAAGTGCTCAAGAAATCCGCCCCGCGGCCAAACAGGAGCAACGCCGCCAGGCGAAGGTAGTCGGAACTCCCGAAAGAAAGCGCGTCCCCGTTCATTTCTTGCCGTAAATCTCCCCGGGCGTCTGAAGCCGGGGTTCGGTGACGCGGTCGCCGCCGCCGGGGCCGACCGACCGGAAGAAGCAGGAGCGATAGCCCTCGTGGCAGGCCGCGCCGGCCTGCTCCACCTGAATCAACAGGGTGTCGCCGTCGCAATCAAAGGCGATGTCCTTGACGGTTTGGGTGTGGCCGCTGGTTTCGCCCTTCATCCAGAATTTCTGGCGGGACCGGCTCCAGAAGTGGGTTTTGCCGGTGGCGATGGTGGATTCCAGGGAGGCGCGGTTCATCCAGGCCATCATCAAGACCCGTCCGCCGGCCTGGTCCTGGATGATGGCTGGGATCAAGCCGTCCGCATTAAATTTCAATTTGTCGTAAAAGCTCATGTTCGCGTGGCAGGATAAGCGATGTCGGGCCGGCCAGCCAGACAATGTTTCAATTTGCAACCATTCCTGCTTGTCGTGACCGCAAAATCCGCGTAGTTTCTGGCGACGTAGGACGAAATGAGAAGAAAAGGAAGCGAGACATTCCGCGACATGAAGACGCGCAAACATGAAACCATCGCCCCCGCCAACCGGGAAGGCAAGGTCCGACAGGGCAGGAGCAGACATTGGCTGGCTGCCGCGCTGGGGTTGGCGGTCCTGCTGGCCGGCCCCGGGGCGCTGCGGGCCGGGAACCTTTATGTTCCCAATTACTCCTTTGAATCGCCGGACATCGGGACCAACTCCCCCTACGCCGCCCCGGTCCTGGATTTCTGGGAGGAATCGTCCCAACCGGGCTGGTATGTTCCAGCCGACTATGGCGGCTCGCCGTGGGCGGATTTGGCGGGCACGTTTTACAACGTCCCTTTCCCCGGCGAGTTCATTGGCAATTGCGACGGCGTCCAGGCGGCGTTTCTGTTCGCCCTTCCCCAGGTGGCGATTTTCCAGGACCTTGCCGCCACTTTCAACGCCGGCAAAGCCTACACGCTGACCGTCGGCCTGGTTGGGGGCGGAGGGGACATGGCGGAGGGTTCCACGCTTCAACTCAGCCTCTACTACCGCGATGCCTCCAATAATATGGTCACGGTCGCGGCCACCACGGTGACGAACACGGCGGAGAACTTCCCCACGAACACGCACTTGGTGGATTTTGAGGTGCAAGTTCCCGGAGTCATTGCGACCGATGCCTGGGCTGGACGGACCATGGGCATCCAATTGCTCGCAACCCCTGATTTCAACGACCCCGGCCAATGGGGAGGCTACTGGGACGCGGACAATGTGCGCCTGGTCGAAACGACCGCCCTGAATCTGGCCAACCCCTCCATAACCGGCGGCTCATTGCAATTCACCGTGCAAAGCGAGCCGAACGCCGTCTTCCAGATTCTGGCCGCGACCAATCTGACCCTGCCGGCGAGCAATTGGACCAGCCTGGCCACGCTCACCAACGTCACAGGGAGCCTGCCCTTTGTGAATGCAACGTCGGGCGCGGGGCGCCGGTTCTACTCGGCGCAGCAATTGCCGTAACGAAGGAACGGCCCATGACAACTCCGGCCAAATTATCGCCCCCTCGAGCCTTCACTCTGGTCGAGTTGTTGGTGGTGATTGTCACCATAGCGATCCTGGCGGCGCTGTTGTTGCCGGCCCTGGCTTCCGCCAAAGGCAAGAGCAAGGGAATCGCCTGTGTGTCCAATCTCAAGCAACTGGGCATCGCCATCCGCGCTTACGCCGACGACAATTCGGGGGACATCCCTTATGGCCCCCAAGCTCCGCCCTTCACCAGCCCGTTCGATCTTTATCCCTCCACCGGCGCGCCTACCAGCCTGATTTCGCTGAATGGCGGCGCTCCGGTGGCTTTGGGATTGCTCTTGCAGGCCTACGTGGCCAGCCAGCCGAAAGTTCTGTTTTGTCCCGGCAGCGATCAGTTCGTGGACACCGACGCCCAATTGGCGCAAGTCGGCATTTGCCAGGCCCAATGCAGTTACTATTATCGCCATGCCGGCAACACCGCGCTTTTCGACAACGCCGCCAGCCCCTTCGTCCCCACCCACATCAAGCTGGACAACCTGGGCCTCAACCGCAACGGCCTGCCCATTTGCGCCCTGGCGATGGACACCGAGTTTCTTTGTTCGTCGGCGTTGGCGCCCTACAACGTTCTGCCCAGCACCCATCACCAGCAAAGCTACGCGAACATTCTTTTTTCCGACGGCCACGCCGCCGCCCGGCCCAACACCGGCGGCCGCTTTGTGGTGGACCTGGGCAGCGACGTGGATTTCGCGGACGCTTTCAGCCTGATCCTCTCCGTCCTGGAGCAGGCCGACACGCAGCCGTAAGGCCGGCCTTGGGTGCATTTCTTCCGGGGGTTCCGCTCTTGATCTTAATCTTAATCCTGCTCTTCATCTTAATCTCCTCCGCTAAACATCAGAGGAGATTAAGATTAAGATTAAGAGACCACCACCCCAAAAAAGTCAAATGCGCCCGCCGCCCTTCCTTTACCCCGCGACATGCTCGAAATCTATGAACCCGCGCTCCGCGTTCACCCCAAGCAGGCGCACGCGGATGCGCTCGCCCAGATCCAGGCCGCGCTCGCCGCGGACTATCCGGCCTTCCGCCGGCACGCTCAACAGCCGCGCGTAGGTTCCCTTGTCGGCGGCGCCCGTCACAATCGCGTCGAAGGCGCGGCCGATTTGCGAAGAGAGCAGGGCGGCCGCCGCGACTTTTTTCATGAACCGTTCCACCTTGCGCGCGGCGGATTCGCGGTCGGTGCAATGATCGGCCAGGGCGGACAGAGCGGCCTCCGAAAAAGGAACCGGGCCTCCGCCCAGGCTGGCCTTCAACAGCCGCTGCACCGCCAAGTCCGCGTAGCGGCGGTTGGGCGCCGTCGAATGGGTGTAATCATTGAGCGCCAAACCGAAATGCCCCTCGTGCTCCGTTCCCGGCTGCTCCACGACATACACGCCCGGCCCCAGCGACTTCAAAACCGCCAGCGACAATTCGGGAAAATGAACCGCATCGGCCTGGCGTCTTTGGTCCAGAAACCCGCCCAGCGCCTTGGGATCCGGCTTCTCCGGCAACGCAAAGCCCAGTTGCGCGGCGATTTGCCGGATGCGGTCCCAGCGTTTGGGCGTCCGCACCACCCGTCTCAGGCAGGGCAGATTGCGCGCGCGCAGAAACCGGGCCATGGCGACGTTGGCGGCGATCATGAAGCTTTCGATGATGTCCCGGGCGGAATTCTCCTGCAAAATCGCGAACCGCTGCACCTGATTGTCCACCACGATGGGCACGCTCTCCACGCCGCCCAGGGTGAGCGCGCCATGATCCCGGCGCAACCTTTTCAAGCGCTGGCTGGCCTCCTTCTGCAACTGCAGTTGGTCGCACAAGCCCGGCGGGACGGCTCCCTCGCAAGGAGCGCCGGATTGGCTGTCCAGCCACTGCCCCGCCTGGTCGTAATTCAACTGCGCGTGGTTGCGCAAGACCGCCCTGCATACGTCGGCGCCGCGGGCATCTCCTTCGCTGTCCACCACAAATTCCATGATGAGGGCCGCGCGGTCTTCCCCGGGACGCAGCGAGGTCAAATCCGTGGAAAGGCGTTCCGGCAGCATGGAAAAAACCGGGCCGCCTGTGTAAACCGAGGTCGCGTTGTCGCTGGCGTGGAGATCGGCCGGCGAGCCGGTGTGGACCAGCGAATCCACATCGGCGATGCCGACCAGCACGCGGATGTCTCCATTGGGGAGCCGTTCCGCCCATTCCACCTGATCCAGGTCGCGGGAGTCGGCGTTATCAATGCTGGACCAGAGCCGGTCGCGCAAATCGCGGCACGACAGGGCGGGGGGCGAATCGGACAACGAATTGACCTGCGCGAGGACCGGGGCGGGAAAATCCGGTTTGAACCCGGCGCGCAACATGGCGTTCCGGGCGGCCTGCTGAAAACTAAATCCGGCCGGGGGCTGATTCATGGGACGATTGAACCACAGCCCGCCAACAACTCCGAATGAAAAATGAAGTTCGCGATCTTGCCTTCCCGGACATCGCAGAGCATAATGGAAACATGACAGCAGATGTCCTGACCGTGCCGCTGGCGACGGACTGCGTCGGTCATTTGGAAAAACGACTGGCCAGAGAACTGGGCGCCGAGGCGGAAGAATGGAGCGAATGCGCCAGCGCGTTGACACTCTGGGAGGATGAACATCTCCTGGACAACCCTGCTGAAGACTTGTTCTCGCGCCACCAGGCGACGGTGGAACGGTTGCTGCAATTCGGCAAGCTGCTCTTATCCATCGTCGAACATCCCGACTTTCCCGACAAGAAACTGGCGGCGATGGTTTTGGCAACCCAACAAATGCTGCAAGACAAACTGGTGATGTGGCATGGCGCTATGAGCCGGGAGCGGCGGGAGAAAATCCTGGCTGCTGTCTTCCATGAGTCCTGAGTAATTTTTTTGGGCTTTCTTCCATTCGGCCGCAATGGTATCTTTATCCGATCTTAATCGGACAACGGATTATGTCACCAAACATCAGGTGTCTGGCGGCGGCAGTCGCGGCCCTGGCGCTGGGCGCGCCCGCCCTTTTGGGGGCGGAACAAGTTGGCCTGATCAAAATTGACGGGGCGATCGGGCCGGCTACCGCCACTTACATCGCGCGCGCCATGGACCAGGCCGCCGCCGAGCACGATCAATGCCTGGTGATCCAACTGGACACGCCGGGGGGCCTGCTCGATTCCACCCGCCAGATCGTCGAGAAGTTGTTCACGGATGTCGTGCCCACGGTCGTTTATGTCACCCCTTCCGGAGCTTGCGCGGCCAGCGCGGGGACGTTCATCACGCTGGCGGCCGACATCGCGGCCATGGCGCCGGACACCAGCATCGGCGCGGCCCATCCGGTTTCGTTGTTGGGCGGGGCCGGAGAGGACGAGCCAACCAACGGCGTCATGCGCGAGAAATTGGAGAATTACGGCTCCAGCTTCATCGAGAACATCGCCAACAAGCGCAACCACAACATCGCATGGGCCAAATCCGCCGTCCGCGAAAGCGCCTCCATCACCGCTGACGAGGCGCTCCAGCTTAAAGTGATTGACCTGATCGCGCGCGACCTCCCCGATTTGCTCCAACAAATCAACGGGCGCGAATCGGCCGGGAAAACTCTGCGGACGGCGGGGGCGCGGGTGGTGGAGATTCCGATGTCGGCGCGGGAAAAAGTTTTTCAAATGCTCTGGCGGCCGGAAGTGATGTACCTCCTCATGCTGGTGGCCATGTATGGCATCATCGCCGAACTGAGCCATCCGGGCGCGATTTTTCCCGGCGTGGTCGGGGCCATCGCGGTGGTGCTCTCGCTCTACATGTCGGCGGTGCTGCCGATCAACGTGGCGGGGGGCGTGTTGATCCTGGTGGCGATGGGGTTGTTCGTCGCCGACATCTATGCGCCGACCCACGGCGTCCTGACCGTGGGCGGTCTGGCGGCGTTCTTCATTGGCTCGCTCATGATGTTTGACCGCGACCCGGCCTATTCGCTGTCGCCGGCGCTGATCTTTCCGGCCACGGTCTTGACGGGGCTGTTTTTTCTGGTAGTCATCGGGGCGGGCTTGCGCGCCCAGCGCCTGCCCGTCAAAGCCGGCCCCGAAACCCTGATCGGCCAGACCACGGCGGCCTTGACGGCGATTGATGAGCGGGGCGGCCAGGTCTTCGTGGACGGCGCGTTGTGGAGCGCGGTCAGCCATGCGCCCATCGCGCAAGGGCAGCGGGCGGAAATTGTCGGGCGCGACAGGCTCGTATTGTATGTCAAACCTAAATCCTAAAACCTGAAATTATATGGAAATCCCCAATCCCGGAAACCTGCTGGCCTGGCTCGTGCCTGTGGCCGTTCTCGCCGCCATGATCCTGCCCAACGCCGTGCGCATTTTGCGCGAATACGAGCGCGGCGTTGTTTTCCGACTCGGCAAACTTATCGGGGCCAAGGGGCCGGGCCTGGTCTTCCTCATTCCGATGGTGGACAGAATGGTGAGGATGGACCTGCGGGTCATCACCA
>Ga0326727_10010145_pt1 | contig 22615 bp, 17 predicted proteins | sample MB2enrmetagenome_FD_207643 | JGI IMG/M metagenome (GOLD analysis project Ga0326727, IMG submission 207643) | Lab enriched peat soil microbial communities from McLean, Ithaca, NY, United States - MB29MY | ecosystem: Environmental > Terrestrial > Soil > Wetlands > Peat | place: USA: New York...
AATCGTGCGCCATGCGGCATGGAATTGTTGCCAGTAATGATGCAAATGCGAGTTCGCATTTTTCGTGGTCCGCTGGCATCACGCACCAAAGCGCACCAACTGACCGATGGCCTGTCCCGTCCTGTCCCGTCATCAAAACGTGGGGGGGCGGGGGGGTGCTATCGGCAGACAGGCCGATATGGCACGACTGATTGGGGCGCGAAAAATTAATATCCAAAAAGCCCTTTTTGACAACGCGCAACGCGACTGATTCCTCAATGTCCCGCCACCAGATTCGTCTGCTGCACGCGTCGCCACAAGCAAATCGTCCGGGTGAATTCAGTATGTGTCTTGCGCCCACACACGAATAATCAGCGACACACCTGTGAACTTGGCTCGGATTTAATGGGGAGAGTCATTTGAGCCAGGGAGTCTTATTTCGCGGGTGCTTCAAAATTTGAAGGGGCCACACCAAAATGGAACACGGAAAAATCATCCGCCGCGTGTTGCCTACAGCCAGCAAGCCGAAATTATTTCTTCGGATGTGCTTTTTTGTGGATGGCCTCGGCCTCGGCAATCAGTCGGGCCAACGGCATTCTCAGCGCGGTAGCCAGTTTTTTGGTGACGTTCAGGGTGGGATTGCGCAGGCGTCGTTCCAACATGCCGACGTAGGTCGGATGCAAGTCGGACTTTTCCGCCAGCATTTCCTGCGACAATGCCCTGCGCTCTCGATGCCGACGGAGCACCAAGGCGAACGCATCCGACATTTCCAAACGCCGCATAGCACCAGCATGAGGCAAAATCGCGCACAGGAACACAGACAGTTGTATTGAATACAATAGTCATGTTGTTTTGCGCTTGACAGATGATAAGATATTGACAAGGATCAATCCGGATGTGCTTGGGAATTGAATGAATCTATGATGACCACAATTGGAGTAAATAATGCTTTGGGGAGGTTCGCAACCAAGAGATTAATTGCCGCGCTGATGATGGGGGCCGCGCTGGCGCTGGCAGCCGAGCCTGCGCGCGGCGATTCGTCGTCCGACCTCAACCTCTCGCCGGGTTCAACCCCAACCCTTTTGTTCACCTCCGCAGACTTGGGGTTCGCCAACTTGATGACGGACGAACAATTGACCAATTTCTTGGACGTGCTGGCGGTGACGCCCACCGTGCCCTATGCCGCCCTGCTCACCAACAGCTTAGGCCTACAGGCCGGTGGAACATTCTTTTCATTGCAGCATCTGGGTGAATGGCCACCGATGCCTTGCGACCCGACGCATAGTGCGGTTTGGCAGATGAGCAACTGCTTTTTGGTGGACGATTTGGGCTTCAAATATGACGCGATTGGAAAATCAAAGACCAGACAATCGTCGGGCCTGACTGTTACGGCGGACGCCGTGACTGGCCCGCCCGGCTTTAACGACACCAATAGTACCAGCACCAATTTCGAAGCCTCTGACGTTAGCTTCTTGAACTTCATCCCCTACGGCACGAACCTGTATTTGTGCCAAGGGGTCGTTTCCGGCGGATACCTGAACGCTGTCGCCAGTAACACAATAGCCGATGTTTACTACGAGCTTCAGTCCTGCACGAATCTTCTGCAACCGAACTGGCAGTCGCTTGGCTTTTTCTCCGGCTCGGAACTGACCAACTGGACGGCGTGGTCAATTTTTCAAGGCCAGCAGACCAATTATTTCATCAGAATACGTTCGTGGATAGACAGTTACGATATCGGCATCCCGGACTGGTGGCAAATCTTCTATTTCGGCACGAACGGCATCAACCCGGCCGCAAGCGTGGCGGGCGACGGATATAGCAGTCTCCAGAAGTTTGAGATGGGGCTCAATCCGACCAATTACTACAATCCGAACGGCCCGCCCGGATTCTTCGGCTATTTAGATGCCACCGGAACGAACGTCTTCATCGGCTGGAGCCCGGCGCCGGGGCCGGTGCTCAATTACTCGATCCAGCGAGGCATTTCCAATTCCCTGTCTGGCCTCTACACCTATTCCCAAATCGGCACCGTAAGTTCCAACGCCAGCTTCATTGAAGATGTGGGCGCGATCAACAACAGCAATGCGACGAACGACATCTACCAGTTGGAAGCCGCCTATCCGGGCGACAGCTTGTCCGGCACGAATACTTGGATTGTGAACTGGTATGGCCAATACGGCACATCGGGAGCGCCCTATGGTCCGCCGTTCGTGACCAATTTCTACGCGTATGTGGACACCAACGCGGCGAATGTTCTGCTCACGTGGAGCCCCGCGTCCAGCGTGGCCACGAACTACCTAATCGAACGCGGCATCTATAACGCCAGCAGCGAGACCTACGTCTATCACAAGATCGCGTCCCTGAACCCGGCCACGAACTCATTCAAGGTGACCGCGCCGTTCACGAACGCCAACAACTGGAGCGACAATTACGCGATCATTCCGGTATATCCGGGTGGGGTGGGAGCCGTGATGGCGGTTTCACCGGTCAACGTCGGCTGGACCAACGGCGTGGCGGGGCCGACCTCCTTCTACGGGTATGCGGACGGGACCGGGACCAACCTGGTGTTGGCTTGGACGCCGGCAGCCGGGACGCCAACGAATTACGTCATTTTTGAAGGCAACACCAATTCCCTGGGAGCTTTTGTCTACAGTAAACTCGCCATCGTCAAAGGCGGCACGAACACCCTCACAGTGACGAATGGATACAACAATCTTTACGAGGGCTACGCCGTATTTGCGGTTTACACGAACGGCAGCCAGTCCCAGGCCGCCTTCTGGCAGTCGGCCAACGGCACGCCCGCGCCGGGCAACTTCGTGGCCTACTTCGATACGACGGGGGCAAGCGTATGGCTCTCGTGGACCGCGCCGACCGGTGCCATTACCGGTTATCTCGTCACGCGATTCGATTGGAATGGCGAATATTTCCAGGCTACCGTCGGTTCCACCACCACTTCGTACAAGGATACCAACGCCGTGCATACGAGTTCATTCGACACGAACTACACCCAATACACGGTGCAGGCCACGTATCCAAAGGGTGGCGTCTCCTCAACTGCCGTCGCCTCAGTCGGCCCTCTGCCAACGCCCGCAAGCCTTTCGGCTACGTTGGATACGACCGGCAAGAATGTCGTGGTGACATGGGCCGCTGTGCCTGGCGCGGTCGATTACGTAATCGACCGGGGCGTGCTGAGCCCCACGACCGGCAAATACAGCTATTCGACCATTGCCACGGTCGGTTCGGGTGTGACCTCGTATGTGGATACGGGAGCCATCGCGGGAGTAAACAGCTACAACAATCTTTATGAAGTCATGGCGGTTTTCCCGGGTGGTGTGGATTCAGGACTGACCGCCTCCTCCATTTCCGAATCGTCGGACATTCCCTTGGACAATGTTTATGTCTCAGCCAATCTGATACGCAACGGAACGGGCCGCTGGCAGGTGATGTTTTCCGGTTTGCCCACCAATAGCCCGCAGACCATTCAACTGACTTTTACGGACGATTTTGACGATGTGGTCCAGACCAACCTCTGCACGACGAATTTGCCCGGCGGCATCTTCCAGCTTCCGGACGCCTTCGCCTTGGACCTGACCAGCTATGATCTCATTTTCACGCTGACCGTCCAACTGTTCGGGCCGAATGGTGAACCGGGGCAAATTGCCCAAGCTGGCTATTTCGGGGCCGATGCGCCCTATTTTGTGGACGGGCGGCAGCACCTGAAACAAAATCTTAAGTTTTTGCTCCGTGCGGCCCCGATGAACCAGTTGTTTTTCAGCATAACGAATGCAGCCGATGCTTTGCCCGATTACGACACTTTCGTGGGGCAATATAACGAAACGTCGACCAATTTCGAAGAATTCAGCTTTCTGCACCACAGTCAACAAACGGTTGAGGATCTGGATTTCTTCCAACTCGACAACTTGTGGCCGTTCACGGCCAATTATGAATTGGCTAATTATTTCGTGGATACCAGCCGCACTTACTATGAACCAACGGTTGGAATAGCAGAGGTTTACGGGACCAACAGCTTCGATTTTTCACCCAATTTTGCAACCAACATTCCGGCCCCGCCGGTATTGACGCATGCCGACCCGTATTGGATTTTGCAGCCAGGCTTTGCCTGGGCCGACGGCAGCCCGGCCAGTGATTGGGCCATAAACCTGAACGCCGGTGACACCAGCGCGAGCCTGAGCAGTGGGAGCCAAAATCTGTTTGGTTTGGCATTTAACAGCGGCTGCATCATCGGAGAATACAACGACTTTATCTATGACACGCTGGCTCTGAACAGCGAGGTCACGGTGCCGACCGACTATCAAATCGTTGCCTACGCCAGTTGGTGTCCGGCTCCGACATTGTCGCTGGTGAATTACTATTTTGCACCCATGCTTCCAGCGGAAAACGGAATCACTGGTGCCAGCGGTGTGGAGTTGCCTGGCGAAATTGACCCGGACGGCGGTTCCAATGTTCAGCCGTTTCCGGTGCCAATCGAGGACGACTTCAATGTGACCAACCAGACGACGACGATGATCGCCTCGGTCGGCCAGTCGATGATCATCGGCGGGTGGGCGAAATACTCGGTGGGAAGCAGTGGCAAATTCGCCTACTTGGGGCAATACTTCGTCACGAATGCCTTTCTGCTCAACAGCAACGGCATGGCGACCACGAACACGGCGGGGGTATTGTCGCCCTACGGGGAGTTTTTACCATTGCAGGCGGGTGTTGCGCAAGTGACCACCATGTCGGATATTGACGCGCCATACCAACAGGGGACGAATTTCTTGCGAATCATATCCATGAATGTGGACGCCAATCATGATGGAACGATGGATCTGACCTATGCCGGGCCGGACCAGACCTCGGCTTCACGCCCATTTCGGTTTTGGGCCAATGATGACCAAGATAGCGGCGACTTCGGCGGGAATTTTGGCATCCCTGGCCAAGGCGCGCAAGGTGACGGCAGTCGTTGGGCTGGGTCATACGGGTACATAAATCCAATCAACGGTTACGGTTCGTGGGAACATAATTATCACGTTAACGGCCGCCGTGACTTGGTGGACTGGTTCCCCGTCTATCTCAACATTAACAGTTTGTTCCAAAGCAACTCCTTGAGCGCGGGTATCAACTATAATGACCCCACCTACCAGTTTGTTTTGAGCCAGGCCGACGGCGTTTTAAGATTCCTTACCACGGACTTGACCCCTACGAACTACATGAATTACCTGCTGGACACCAACGAATCCGGCACACTTGCCACTTGGGGGGTGGCTTTTCCGGTTATGCCAACCGGGGTTGCTTTGCCGTCCTATTTCATAGGTAATATTGCGACCAATAATGGTGGCATCCTGCTCGTGGAAGCCGCCACGAACACAACCCAATCGCTGGTGCTGACGATTTACCACGGCACCAACCAGATTGCGCAGACACAGCTTTATCTGAGCATCAGCGGCGTGGAGCAGATGTTCCGGAATAAAAATTTGATGCTGGACTCCAATGACATTGCGCCCGCCGACCGGCTGACGGATGCGAGCGTGCCCAATGAACCGGATACCATTGACAAGAATTTCGTATTCTTGCACGGCTACAATGTGAACACGAATGAAGCGCGCGGCGTGGCGGCGGACATGTTCAAGCGGATGTACTGGTCCGGCTCGCACGCCAAGTTTTGGGCGGTGACGTGGGAGGGGGCGGAGAGCAAAGGCACGCCACCCTTTTATAATGCGTTGACGCCTAATTATCACACCAATGTGGCCAACGCGTTTGCGACCGCCTCCAATCTGGCGAATTTCGTCGCCAGCCTGACCAATTCCGGGCCGGTGGTCGCGGCGGCGCACAGTTTGGGCAACATGGTGGTATTGAGCGCAATCAGCGATTGGAACGCCCCCATCAGCCAGTATTTTATGATGGATTCCGCCGTGCCGATTGAAGCCATTGATTCCAGTGCCACCACCAACTTCATGATTTACTCCACCGGGCTGAACGACTGGCCACCGTACACGAACCGGCTGTATGCCAGCGACTGGTATAAATTATTCCCTTCCACCGACGCCCGGAGCACGCTGTTCTGGAATAATCGGCTGGGCAATCTGGGCGATGTGGATGTTTATAATTTTTATTCCAGCGGGGAGGAAGTGCTGCGCACCTACACGAACGATCCGCCGTCCAGTGTGCTGGGCAAGGTGCTGACCCAAGTGACGGACTTCTGGCCGTTCGGGATACCGTTCGGCACCTACACTTGGTATTGGCAGGAGAAAGGCAAAGGAACCTGTTCCCAAGATTGGTTTTTAGGCAGTTCACACGGCGGTTGGCAGATGAACTACAATCCGCCCTATCTTTACAGCAGTAATGGTCTGCCAGCTTTCACGTCGCCAGCGCAAGCCCTGGCCATTCCCAACTCTCAACTAATGACGAATGCGTTTTTTAATCTGAGTTCTACCAATTGGGGCACCGCCGATCTCGCCCTCTATGGCCCAAGCGGCAGCGCGTATGCCGCTGCCAACCGCAACCGCATCCTGTCTGATGCGATCCCGGCTCTGTCGGAGGTGGCAGGGGCAAATCCAGTGCCAAGTTTTGACAACAACCACAATCTGAATATGAATACGCCTCAATTTCAAAATGGTTGGTCAATAGGCCGAACCGGCGGTGAAGTTGGCAAGTGGCACCATTCGGACTTCGTTCAAATGGCCTACACTTTCACCTATAAACTTTTCAACCAATTTGTCACAACCGGAAACCTCAAATAATTATGAAAAAACTCTTTTTTCTGACCTTGTTTGTTCTGGCGGTCAATGGTGGGTTTGCCCAAACCAGCGCCGACGAGCACGAATGGAAGGCGACGGTAAAAGTGGTTGACGAGAACGGGTTATCAGTGGACAGAGCAGACGTGAAAGTAGGCTACTTTACCAACAACGACACGGTTGAAATTGAAGGAATCACCGGTACGAACGGCATATTTGAAGCCAGCCATGCCACTTCAACTTTCAATTATGTGGAATACAAGTTGGCCTTTAGAATTGAAAAAGAAGGGTACTATGGAACCCGGTCGGAATGTGATCTTGGACTCCCCTATGATGCGGTAAAGTGGAATCCCACTATCACGCTGTTGCTTAAGAAAGTCGGCAAACCGATTGGCATGTTCGCAAAATGGGTAAATGAAAATCCACCTGCGTTAGGCCAACCAGTAGGTTATGACTTGATGATTGGCGATTGGGTTTGCGATGGGCACAAGGGAGTGAGTAAGGATATCATTTTTCAAAAGTGGGCTTATCGAAAATCGGGGGCGGATTACGAGTACAAAGTGAAAGTTACATTCCCGAAAAAGGGCGACGGAATCCAAATCTATACTATGCCAGAATCAGAGGCTGGTAGTGGCTTGCGCTCGCCGCACGAAGCACCGCCGGATGGTTACCAGCCGGAATTAAACAAGGAACGTAGCGCGCACCCCGGCCAACCGCCTAAAAACGACAGCGACCCGAACCGGATTTATTTTTTCCGCGTGCGTACTGCCTTGGACCACAACGGCAATGTTGTCAGCGCCCATTACGGGAAAATCTATGGCGACTTCATGCAGTTCACCTATTACCTCAATCCGACGCCCAACGACCGGAACATTGAGTTTGATCCGAAGCAGAATCTGCTTGGCGGCTTGCAGTCTTTTGAACGAGTCAGTGCGCCTTAGCCCTGGCAAAGCTCCATCATCATTAATGAGCCGTTTAAATTTGAAGCTGCCGCTATTCCTATTGGCGCTGACTTTCACTGCGACAATTGGCACGGCCGCCCCTCCTTTTGACACCGCCATGCCGCTCAGCTTTTTTACGAATGTGGCGGGGCGTCTTTTGTCCAGCGAGTTGCATGTGAATTTGAGCCACCTTCAAATTTATCCCACAAATCAGTACACACCGTCGGTCCAGCGGTTGCTGCAAGTGACGGCCAATATTTTGGATTCTGAAAACACGAACGCGTATCCGTCGGTGTTCCGGCCTCTCTTTTCAGCGGACGCCTCGAACAACGTCTTCATCATCGGCTACCAGCAGGTGACCAATGTTTCCGGCCCGTCTGACCCGCTGTTGGCCGCGCCGTATGATGCCACTTCACCAAGAATCTTTGCAGGCGCTACGAATCCTCTCGCGGACAGATATGGCCCAGTGAATTTTTATAGTATCCCTTGGGTTATTGGCTCAAAAAGGAATCTGCCTAATTTCAACCAGATGTCGCTTTTGACGACCGCTACGGTGGTGCGCAAACTGGAGCTTACCCGCACTTCCTTGAATCCCAGTTCAGCTATCTATGCTACCAACCAAGCGTATATTGTTTGGGTGACCAATCAGTTGGGCGTGACCTTCTGGAATTCTTACAGCAACGCTATTACTAGTGCCCAATTTAATGGGCAACAAATCACGGTGGTGATTTCCGACGGCTTGAACATGTGCATGACCAATCAATGGCACAGCTTCCAAGATTGGCCGCTGCACGAGAACTATTCGCCAACGAATTTTTCGACAAACATGGTCCTGAATACTTGGCCGGGTGCAGGTTGGGGAAACATCGGGGCGTCGTTGGCCACTCAAACGCCGCAAGCGGAGTCGTTTGTTTCATTTAGCTGGCCGCTCCTCTACCAGAGCCCGCTGGTTTATAATGACACTAGTCACGATTTTGGCGGCGGAACATTTGAACCACTTTCGGAACTGGATCAACTAGGTCTGATCATAACTAACTACCTACAGGCATACATTTTAATCGGCAATCAAGTGGTCGACTACGTCCAACTTCGCTCCCCGATCATCATCGGCGGCATTAATCAAGCTCTGGTAGATCCGGATTATAACACGGGCGGCACCACCTTTTACCAGTGGAGCACCAACGCTTATAACAGTAATCCCGAAATTCCGTACGGGGTGGTCAATCAGCTTCACGTTTCAGGGCACCCCTCCGGTGCGCCCGTGGTCGGTGGCGTGTGGAGCGATGCGGCCACGCCCATGGGGGACATCTCGCCTGCGGGCGAGGCGGCTTTCTTCAACGGCTTTTTTACACGCACTTTTTTTTACCAAGGGAAAACCTACGCCAACCAGGAGTTGTCCATTCAGGCCCCATTCACACCATCGCGAACCGTTTACTCGGCCTACCTGCTACAAATCAATGATCCCTTGGTGCATTACACGGTCAGTGATTTGGGTGGGCAGTATGGCGTCCCAACCACCTGGGCCAACGGCCCTTACCAGAATGGCGTTTGGAGCCACAGTGATGATCCCCTCGCCGAACCTTTGCCCATACCGCCGATCAGTCCAATCGGCGGCCGTTATCAGCCTTGGGGTCACTTGGGGCAACTGGCCTACAGCGCCGGAACCGATGCCAATCCCTACAACGTCGCCTACAAAGATCCCTTGGTTTGGAACCCCGATTACTGGAATTTTCCGACCGGCCAGGCGTGGAACTTGGGCTGGATTGGACAGGTCCATCGTGGGACGCCGTGGCAAACCATTTATCTCAAATCCACCAATGTGCTGGCGTATACCTGGAACGCAACGAATGCGTCTCCAATCGTCGGCATCAACACCTGGGCGAACTGGACGGGGAACCTTCAAGCGGATGACAATACAGGACAATACATCGACGCTGCAAAATCCGCGCCGGTCACGGACTGGCATTTGGTCAGTGTACTGGCGGCGATGCTCAACACGAATGATCTGCGCACTCTGTTTTCAGTCAACAATCCCGATCCCAATGCTTGGACGGTCGAACTGGACGGCCTGACCGCTTTGACCAACACGGCGCTGACTGTTTTTCAGTCCATTCCGCCACAATTCAGTCCAATCGTCATCTCCTCCAATTCCGCCCAGGCTTCCGTGATCGCCGCCGTGATACAATCAACCAAGGCAGGCTTGCCCGGCCAGGCTTTTCACGACATCGGCGGCATTTTGGCGGCACCGCAACTAACCGTGCAATCACCGTTTTTGGATTTGAGCCCAATTTCACAGCAGGAATATGGTATTAGCGACCAAGCCTACGAAGCGATTCCGAGTCAGTTGTTACCGTTGCTCCGGGCGGATTCCATCGGCAGAGTGAGTTCGGTCAGCGGCGAGCTACACGTGGAGTTCAATGGCTACGACGGGCAGGCTTACGCCATTCAAGTTTCATCCGACCTGGTGAACTGGGCAAATATCAACACCAATTTCCCGGTTGATGGAGTGTTTCAACTGGACGTTCCCATCATGGAAAGCGTAGGCCCGCAATTTTATCGCTCGCTCTGGCTACCGTAAACCGGAAGTCGCCTGAAGCAACCCGGCGCTCACATTTTTAGCAAAAGGAAAGGGTCAGTTTACGGGCTTTACAGGGGGGAGTGGGGGGGCCATGGCCAGACCTTTGCGGACTTTATATCCCGTCGCTACGAATCATCCGATGGCAACAGCGGAATAACGGCCAAAAATGGGTACTCCGGGGTGTTGTCGTCCCCGGTTGGGCGTTGCTGGCGTTCGGATTTCACCCGGTAAGTAGAAGTGAAAACGGCAAATCGCGCCATGCCGAGACGGGTGAGGCGGCATAGACTCGGGAGCCTGAGGGACGGGATGACTTCAATGGTGTCGGCCCCCCCTCCCGGAAGGCAACCGCTCTGGACAGCGCGGGCACGGCGGTCGGTTACGACGCTTTTAATGCGCTCCACGCCGACAAAATGATACTGATGATGGATATTTGCCCGACTCACAACTTTAGCCCCTCCCCGCCCCTTCACCGTTGGATGGAGTTAAATTGATCATGAAAGTCGTCCGCACGATGCACGTGACCGACGTGGTGCTGAAATCTTAGCTAAGCGCTCCGGACCCAACCACACTGCCTCCTTGAAGGTTGGCACCCGCACGACCAGCTTTGACACATCGCTTTTTGTCTGCGTTCATAGTCAACTAGATTTCCAACAAACCGGCATCGGACAAAGGCGCTGCTTTCACATTTGGAATAAATGCTCTCCAAGCGGCTCATCAAGAATGGGAGGCAGGCACAATGCCACATCCCATGAAGCATTTTCGGAGCAAGTTTCGCCCTGTTCTTATGCAAGACGAATTTCGGCAATTTGGGCCAGCTATTGCTATGGTTGAGTAGACCGAGGATGATATTGGGGCTGCATGGCAGCACCATTGAGCGGGGGAGCGGGCCGCACGCAGACTGCCAAGGGGATCATCGCGGCCAGTTTTGCGAGTCTAGTCCTGCTTTTTTGACTGGCGGACGAGGTGGAAAAGTCCCGCGCCCGTCCGTTGATGCCGACTGAGCAACGCGTCTTTGCAGAGCGGACCTTGAAATCCCGTTTGGAGGACGTTCGGCTTGCGCCAGTAGGCGTGCAGACAATCCTCTGCCCCCGCCGCACCGACCGAATTGCGTAACGTGACCGTGGCCGGTGTGAACATCGGGGCGGAGTTATTGGGGATGAACAAGGGCAACACCGCGTGACGCCGTTGAGTGCCAATCCCTGCCAAGTACCTTGCAAACTACACCAAAGCCATCCGCGCAGGGCATTTAAAGCTGCGCAAGGCTGACCGGCTTTTTGTCTTGGGATGAAATGCCGCTTGGGGTCAACGGAATCAAATGCTTGCTGGATAAGTACACTCAGCGGCTGCATCTCAAAAAGCGTTAGCCCTGTCACCTACGGCGGCACAGTTGTGCCACGCATTTGTTGAAGAACAACGCGAATTTGCGGCACGGCGAGGAAGTGCTGGGGCACAAGCCGCAGGCAAGCACGGAGCGTTGTCCTCGGCTGTCCACCACCGACTTGAAGAGGCCCACCGGAGGTTCCCCCCTCGAATAATCAGCGGCAGCGGCGGAAGTCTGCCCAGGGATGAACTGCCAGAACTGACACCCCCCTTTGTCGGTTCTGGTAGTAGTGCGGCCTGTTCGGGCCAAGACAGTGGAGAATATGGCGCAACGGGCAGAGGATTGCGCCAGGAGCTGACCGGTACAGCTATCCAACATTCTGACACTTGTGCGGGCTTCGCTGTCCTGCCGCTCCGCTCGGTCGTGGAACGAACCTTCGGCTGGTTGATGCACTAGCGCCACCGGGTTGCGCAGCGGGCAATGCAGGCGAGGTGCCACCCGTTTTTCCGCAAGTTGGGACTTCGGCCCAACTCGGGGGTTTTTAGGATTTCCGCGCGGGTGGCCTGGCCGACGCCGTAGATGGACGTCTGGTAAATCCGCCTCGCCAGTTGCGCCCATTCCTCGATGACACGAAAACTGTTACGATCGGGTTCAAGTGCGATCAGCGAGGACGCTGTGAAGTCAATTCCTTGGGGCCGAATTGATCCGATAATCTCCACATTTCATGAAGCGCAACGCAGAGTGTGAACACGCGCCCGATACAGGCGACGGTGAATGACTTGGGCTGGCCTTCAGATTTTCCGTCACGGCTTCCCGTGCGACCTTCTTGACGAAATCCAGCCCGACCTGCCGTGGTCCGGCTGATTTCGCGCCCAAGCCGGAGGCCGTTTCGATGGCGGTTGGCACAGCGCCGTTGAGCATGATGGCGTTTGGTTTCTTGGGGGGGTTGTGGACCTGCCTCAATTTCAAGCGGCACCGGGTCGCATGTAATTGTGGTGTCGTCCGTAATGGGCAACCGATACGGACACTGGGTTGGTGGTCTGGCCGTGTACCGGCTTTTATGGTGGCAGCCTTGACGGTAATGAGCCTCATTTGGTCGCCGTAGCCCAGGCGCGGCACCTTTCACATGTGCGGGGAGCGTAGCCCGGGCCGCAGCCCGGTTGAGCAACACCACTCAGCGGCCGCCGTTGGGGAATTCTGGCCCCCCTCTGTGTAAAGGAAAGCCTACGAATGTGGGCAGGCAGCACAGCGGGCAAACAACGAAGGCACGCCCAGGATGGGTTGGGACGGCGGGAAAGCTCTCTAAAAGGGCGGCGGCACAGTGACCGCGGGCACCAGGGCGGTGTGTCATTTGCAAATTGTTGCCGTGGCAGCCTCCGCGTGCCGCCTGCCAGACTAGGAAACGAAGTTGAGGAGAATGGTGCGTCCCGTTTCCATCGTCGTTTCCTGGGATATGAACCAATATGCTTGGTTTTCCTAGGGAATTTCACGTTTTGGAGACGTAGCCCCGGTTCGTTTCCCGTTTCCACCCCTAGGCAGGGAAACGGGAAACGGGGCTCATTCGTCGTCCGGATACGGCTGACTGCAAACCGGTGGGGTATCCAAGACGTAACGCCGCCGGTTGATGGTCAGCCAGCCAGCTTTGACTGCACGTTTGGCCAATTTGCTGATCGTTCCCTTGGATACACCCATTTCGGCGGCAATATCGCCGCAGTTGTCCAGCCCATCCTCAATCCAGCCACGGAAGATCATCAGTTGATCAGCCACCTTGAAATGGACACTGACCCCGTCAGCGCCTTCGCGTTTGAAGTGCCATTCCATGGTCGGCACATCCTCACTGGGGCAATTGCGGCATTTGGTAAAGCGGGCTACGAAATGAGCCCCCGTGCCGGTGGCGGTGGTTTCGGGCGGTTCGGACAAGGAGATAATCCAGGCGGCGGCATCCTCACGGCGGGAGGTGCCCCGCATGAGGCCGTTGCGGCCAGCGTGGGCAACAAAAACCACCGCTATCCCACGGCGGCGCAACTGCAAGAGCCACGGCAAGATGAGTTCCCAGGCATCGGCATCATTCTCTTTTACGCCGGAAAACAGGCACGACAGGTTATCCAGAAAAATCACTTCGATTTTGTTCGCAACGGCATATTGGAGCAGCGATTCCTGCACCAGCGGCGCGGTGAGGTTCAGCACCTGGCCCGTCCGCTCAAACATGACTTCGTGGTGGAGGAATATCAGGTTGCCGCTGGGGTTGGGGCAAAGTGCCCGATACCGCTGCTGGGTCAGGTCAAGTGCCATCTCCCCATCCACATAAAGCGTCCGGCGCGGCTTCGACGCACCCCAAGGCCCCGCCTTGGTGCCGTCAGCGATGGCTTGCGCGAACAGCATGGCCAACCAAGTCTTGCCCAAGCCACGGGGCGCAAAGACGTAGCCCAGGTCAGCGGCCCGAAACCAAGAGGCCAGAATTAGTTCACGCGGGGTGCGTTCCAGGGTCTGCAATTCAGCCCCGGTGAAAGTGGCGGCGCTGAAGACGCTGCCCCAGTCTGGTGGCGCGGGTGGTTTGACCTCATCGCCCGTGCCCACTTCGGGCACCGGGAGAATTGTAGGACTATCGAGTAGTTCATTCATAATGTTGATTCTAAAGCGTTGAAGTTGAGAAAATAGATGGTCTGACGGCGACCATTTTCGCGCGTGCCATCGGGCATCCGTACAAATTGGGACCGTGTCCACGTTGCGCGGTCTGCGCCAAGGGAAACGGCATAGCGGAAGAACTTTTCCACTTTCACGTCGGGTTGCCCGGCGACGAAAAACCAGCCATGCAGGCTTTTCCCTGCGCTGTGAACCGCGCAGACCAGCGGCGCATACTTGCCCAAGTGAAGAAGCAACGCGGCGTGGGCATCGACAGCGCCTTGGTCGAATTCGCAAATGAGAAAGCGGCGGGGACCAGTATTGGCCAGCGTGTGCTTGGAAATACGCCCGCCCTTGGTCAAACCGATGGGGGCGGACATGGGCGAGGGCACGATAAATTGCAGACGGTCCAGGTAGCCGCGCCAGTCCCCGCGCAGCTTGGTGTCAAAATTTGATTGGGAACCGCCGCAGCACAGCAGCGGGTTGCCGGGGAACAGACGGTCAATGACTGCTTCCGTGTGCGCCGCATTATCCTCAATGCGGGTGGCCGACGCCTCCCAAAGATCGGCTAACCCACCGCCATCACGGACGATGGCTTCAATTTGTTCCCGGTTCGGTTTGGGCCAAGCTTGTAGTGCCGCCGGGGTGGCTGGCAGGGTGCCCGGCTGACCGGTCGGTTGCCATGCGTAGGGGGCTGAACCCGTGATTGCCGCCTCGATTTCGTGCTGGCTGACGGCACGGCCACACCCGGCAACGGCAGCGGCCAGCAGGCGGGCGAGTTCGCCTTTGTCCTGATAATGGGCATGTAGCTGCCGAGCAACACGGAACAGCCAGAGATGCACGCCATCGCCATGACGTGGTGGACTGGCAACCAGATCACGGAGAAATTGCGGTAGCGACGGGGTCATTGTGAGGGGCGCGTTTTGCGTTGCAGGGGCTTTTGGGGCGGCAACGAAGCAATGACGCCGGGATGCCGGTTCCGGCTCCGTAGCGGCGAAGCTGGGCTCAAAAAAGGCTCATTAGGGGGCTCGCCAGCTTGGACGTAATGCGCCAGTAGCCGCTTCGCCCAGGCCATGCTGTGCTGGAATTCAAACGTGCGGAGAAAGCCTCCCGTGACGCCACGTACCACTAACCGTGAGTCCCGGCGCTTCGCCAGCTTTTTGGCATAGACCGGTGAACGGGTCTGCACCCAGCAGACGCCAGGGGCAACCGCCCAGGCGGAAAGTCGGCTATCGCCGATGGTGCCATCGCGAGTCATACTTCCTCCCTTCATTCGCCAAAGGCGTTGATCTGGTAGTCGCGTTTAAGCTTGTCCAGCGCCTCGCGCCACGGGATCAGGACGGTCCTGCCAATTTTCAAGAAGGGGATGCGGCGGTCGTGGAGCCAATTGTCCACACATCGGACGCTGACCGAGGCGCGTTGTGCGAACCGCTTTTTGCGGTCAAGTTCCGGCTCATTGATGCTGCCCAGGTCGGTCGCGGGCGTATTGATCACTTTCATGCCATGCGACGCTTGCCGCAAGGCAGTACGTCACTGGATGCGGTCTTTCGCTAAGCCGGGACTACCGGCACTCCAGTGCGACTGCTGGTTGCAGCATTCGCGTCGATGGTGAGTGAATCAAAAACCGTCGGATTGAACTACGTGCGGAGGAATTTATGATTTTCTGACGTATTGCTTGCCACGTGCCCGATGAGTTGGGGGGGCGAGGAGCTTGCCGATTTCAAAGCGCGGATAAACGAGATCAACCAAGGAATTCATGTAGCGGGAACGCCTATAGAAATGCGTGTCCTTATGTACGCCAGCCAGATTGCCCGCCTGATGCGCAAGCCAATCCGTCCATTCATTTGTGGTTCCAAGCAGTTCAGCCTCGTTGAGGAGTTTGCCTTTGAGCAAATCACCGTAGAGACTGCTGCCCCTTTTCAAATGGTCGGCCAGCCATTGCCCCATGGTATCCGCGCTGGCTTTGGTTAGAATCGTTTTTGGGATGGCGAACACCCGATAATCGTTGGCGAGGCGGTTAAACCGGATCACGTTGGATGCGTCTTCGTGTGTCATTTGTCCAGATGCCCTGAAATCATCCAGGCTCCAATCATTGAAGAAGCTCACCTCGTAAGGTGCGGATGAATCGCTGCGGTCGTTGGAAATTGGATTTTTGGGCCGACAATCAAATTGCCTGCGCCAGATGAATTGGAATTCGCGGCGGAATTGTGGTGGCGCATCTTTCCAAGAACGTCCGACCGTGAAAGGCCAAGGATACCGTCTCCATTCCAAGATGGAATTCACCTTGTCCCGAAGTCGTTTGTACCGGCTGGTAGTCCAATACACCAGCGGCCCACGCCTCATCGGATGACCGCCAACATCTGGTTTGGCCGAGTTTCGCCACACCCAGCTTGGATCGTCGGTTTTGGGCGTCGTGCCCTCACCCTCGCGCAGAAATCGGATGGAAAAGCACATCTTTTCTTTCCACTTCTTCCCCAGCGGCCACGTCACAATATGACAGTGAAAAAGGGGTTCAGGCACCAGCCATTGGAGGGCGATCCCGGCAAATGGATGCCTGGTCTTGATGTCCTGCACGAGCTGGTACGACTTCTCCCAGGCAAAGCCATGATATTTCCCGTTTTTCTTCCGGTTTGCGCGTTCTTTGGCGTCCAGTTCAGCCAATCGTTCCACAGCAGCCTGAAACGCACTGTTGCGACGGAGAAGTTCCCAAACTTTGGCCGGGACTTGCTCGTTGTCGTCAAGCGAGCACGGGTTGTACAGTTGTTGCGGTAAATCAGTCATAAATGACGTTTTGATTCTGTTCTAGCAGACCAATCGTGCCATGAGCCGGAATAATCAAAGCACACCAATTTTCATCGTAGTCAAGCAGACAAGGTATATTGAAAATGCCGCGCTACGACCGGGATTTTTATCCGGTTCTGCCGTCATATCCGGCACTGACGGAATTGAGCCGCATCGTTCTGCGGTGTTGGAACCTGCCCCATCAGGGGCATCAGTGCGGACGGCGCATGTTCCAGGCGCGGCAAGACAACGGTTGCCAATTTGAGCCGTTGTGTCAACGGCCGTTTGTCCGGACGCTTGAAGGCATTCGCCCCGAGTAGTTGGGCGTGAACGGTCAAGGTGCCCCTGTTGCTGCGTCCATGCCGCTGGTTTGCGGCTCGGCGACCGTTTGCATCCGGGATCGCGTCGATGCCCTCGCGTGACGCCGCGCTTCGACCGAGGTGGGGCGTGGTCTTTCAGGCAGGGCTTTCGTCTGTCCAGCAAAGGTTTCGAGGGCGGCTGTATTGCTTTTTCATTCATGGGCATGGACGATCAACGTGGCGGCAGGCTCGATCGGAGTGGTGGCGGGCTGCGCCTCGTAAGAGGCCGTCGCGGTGACCGTCGGCGCGGCCTCCGATTGTTTCGGTGGCCTGATGCCAAACCATTCTTTTGCCTCGCTTTCACGAACAAGCTGACGGTAATGCTTGAAAACCATGCCTGGCGAATTGCCCGCTTCAAGGCTGACTTGGCCAACATCCTTAACCAGGGCGAGCCGGTAAGAGATGAAACTGTGCCTCAAGGCGTTGTGCTTCCAAGGCACGCCAGCCTTCTTGGCCAAGTAAAGGAAAAGCTGCTTATCGGCGCGGGAAAGGTTGATGACTGGGCCGGATGGTTGGGCGCAGCGTTCGAGCCAAGCCGCGCAGTTGTCAGTGATCGGCACTGTGCGGCGTGAGGCCGTCTTGGCCTTGCCGGCAGCGACGACGACAAATTTTTCGGTGCCGGCAAGATGTATTTCCGACCAGTCAAGCCGCATGATTTCCGCCGCCCGCAGGCCGCAGAACGCTGCGATGGCCAAATACGGAATCATCTCCTCACGGGTGCGCCATTTACCGCGCTCCATCACGGGTTGAATGCAGGCGGCGAAAAGCTTTTGGAGTTCAGCGGGACTGAACACTTCGATTTCACCGCTGTCAACCGTCGCCTTTTCAACCCCACCGATTTCGTCGTGGTCTTTGGGCAGGTAGCCGCGTTTAATGGCGAATTTAAACAGGGTGCTGATCAAGCGGCGAATGTTGTTCTGTGTCCGGCCCGAAAGAGCGTGCCGCTTGGATTCGTCGCTGCCATGGGTTTTTAAACCGCGAATATATTCTTCAATCTGTTTTCCGCTGACATTTGAAATGCGAAGGTTGAAGCTGTCGGCAAAAGTACCCAGGCGTGATCTCAAGTCCTTGAGATAAACATCGCTTTTGCCCGCGCTGGTCTTGGAAGCAATCAATTCATCCACCACTTGGCGGATGGTTTTTACCGGCAGCCCGATGGGATGGCGCTTCACATAGTATTCAACGACTTCGCCCAAACTGACATTTTCCGGCAGCCGCTGCACGCCAGCAACGTAATCGGCGACCGCCAGGTGCAAATTTGCATCCGGCTTCCATTCACGAAGTTTTTGCATGGCGCGGATGTAATCCGCCCGGTCCGTGCCCTTGAGTTTCAGAGCTTCGCCTTCAAAATTGGCGAGCTTGACGGCAATCAACGTGGCTTCACGTTTGGCTTTTGCTAGATCGGAAAATTTCTGCCGGACTCTCTTCGTGCCTTCGTAATACGCCAACGTGTAGATGGTGCTCTGGTATTTGACGAGCGCCTTCGGCTTCGCGGTCGAGCCCTCCGGCAACGTTTCATAGCGGATAGCCCCTGTCAGTGGATCACGCTGGGGAATGATGTTGGTGTTGGCGTAAATCGGAATCGAAACGCTCCCGACTTTGACAACATCAAATGGCTTGCGGGTATTGCGGTTTTTGGCTTCGGACGGATCGGAATTCATGCCGCAATTGTCCCGTCTTTGTCCCGTCTAGTCAAGCCAATTCGCGAAACGCCAACAAAATATGGTGGAGGCGGCGGGAGTTGAACCCGCGTCCCAGGCCAACCAACCGGCCGCGACTACATGCTTAGCCCGAAGTAGGTTTTCTGCTATGCGATGACGTCCGGGCGCGATTCGCACTGCCTAGTCCGCATGAAAAGTCTCGGTCAACGGCGCGCGGTCTCCGCCATCAACCATGCCTGCAATAGCGTTCATCCAATGTAGCAGGTTTCCACCGGCGAACGTCGTGGCACTTAGGCCGCGAGGGCTAATTCTTCGTTAGCTTTTTAGTTTTGATACGATGATTTACGAGGCCAACGTATCGTCCTCGGCATGCCGCCTCCAGCGTGTTCACCTGGTCGAAACCAGTACGCCCCCACAAAGCGACTACCTCATGTTGGCCTGAAACCCGTCGCCGGTCAAGCTAAGGCAGAGGAGGACGGCAGGCGGAAAGCAAAAAATGTCCCACTGGCCGAGCAATGCTCGGCGCCCCAAGCGCGCTCGGCGGCCGAACATCAGCTTCGCACGCGCCCGGCCGGCGAACGTGCCTGGCGCCGGGGAAGGTGCGTGTAAAGCTAGGTTGACGACTTTAGGTGTCGTTATTATTCCCGGCCGGCCGGTCGGTTGGGAGCTCGGAAAAGCCTTGTTTTGGCCGCCGGCGAGGGGCTGAGGGCCGTTTGGGAACCGATTCAGGGGAGGCTCGCACATTAAAGTGGCAGGCAAAAGCGCAAAACTTTTATAAAGCCTCTTGCCATTACCCTCTGTTTGGCTATTCTGTACGGCTCATTTACGCGAACAGCGAGAAAACACAGATCGACCAATTTTTATGGCAACAGCAAACGACCTTCGACGCGGCATGGCGATGAATTACAACGGGGATATCGTTGTGGTACTGGACATGCAGCACCGCACGCCCGGCAACCTGCGCGCCTTCGTGCAGGCCACCCTGCGCAGCATCCGCACGGGCAAATCCTCCGACGTACGCTTCAGTTCCACGGAAAAAATCGAGCCCGTGCCGATGATTTCGAAGAAAATGGAATTCAGCTACAAGGACGGCGATGATTACGTGTTTACCGACCCGGAGAACTACGAATCCGTCACGCTTTCCAATGAGCTCGTGGGCGATGCCAAGAGCTACCTGGTGGAGAACGGCTCCGTGACCGTGACGTTTGTGGAGGAAAAGGCGGTCATGGTGGAAATTCCCTCGAGCGTAATCCTGACGGTGGCGAACGCGCCGGAAGGCATCCGGGGCGATTCCGCCAATAACGTGCAAAAGCCCGCCACGCTGGAAACCGGCATTACGGTGCAGGTGCCGCTGTTCATCAAGAACGGCGAGAAGATCAAGGTGGATACCCGCACCGGCAAGTACATGGAACGCGCCTGAGCGCGCCGGATCCCCTGCCCATTCTTGGCAAGGCCGTCCCTCCGGACGGCCTTGTTTTTTTGCGAAAAGTCACTTTTTTGCACCGGAAAAGCTTTTCATCCGCAGGCCCTTGGAGTATTCCATTAGCTAAAGTCAATGCCCGGGCAAATCAAAGGCGAGAAGATTTTTCGCGGCATCGCTGTTTCGGCGGGTGTCTGCAAAGGGAAAGTTGTCGTCTTGCATCACGCCCGTCACGCGATTGTCCGTCGGGAATTGGCGGAGGACGTGGTGCCCCAGGAGGTGAAGCGCTTCGAGCACGCCCTGGTCCGCACGCGGCAGCAGATCACCGAGGTGCAGCGGCGGGTGGCCGACACCATGAGTTCTTCCGAGGCCGACATCTTTGACGCGCACCTCCTCATGCTGGAAGACCGGGTGCTCATCGAAGAGGTCATCAAGATCATCCGCGAGCAGAAGACCAACGCCGATTACGCCTTCCATACCGCTTCCGACCGTTATATAGCCGTGCTGGAAGCCGTCGAGGACGAGTACCTGCGGGAACGCGCAGCGGATTTGCGCGACCTGACCACCCGCGTGTTGGACAACCTGCTCAACGTCAAACAGCAGCTCGATTTGCGGCACCTCACCGAACCCTGCATCCTGGTGGGGCACGACCTGAGCCCCTCGACCACCGCGCAACTGGACCGGAACTCGGTGCTCGGTTTTGCCACGGACGTGGGCGGCAAGACTTCGCACACCGCCATCCTGGCGCGGTCGCTCGATATCCCGGCCGTGGTGGGCACCCTGAGCATCAGCGAGGAATTGGAATCCGGCGATTACGCCCTGCTGGATGGCTACAACGGCACGGTCATTGTCAATCCCACGGACCAAACGCTGTTTGAGTACGGCCAGTTGGCCAAGATCAAGGCTTCGCTGGGCGAGAAACTGCGCGAGATCCAGGGCCAGCCGGCGGTCACGCTGGATGGGCGGATCGTGCATCTCTCGGCCAACATCGAAGACCAGCACGACGTGGAGGCGGTGCTGAAACACGGCGCGGAGGGGGTGGGACTGTTCCGCACGGAATTCCTGTTCATCAACCGCGAGAAGCTGCCGACCGAAGAGGAGCAGTACGCGGTTTATCGCGAAGTGGCCGCGGCGCTCAAGCCGCAGCCCGTGATCATCCGCACGCTGGACCTGGGCGGCGACAAATTCTCCTCCCAACTCCAATTGGCCGAGGAAATGAACCCGTTCCTGGGCTGGAGGGCCATCCGCTTCTGCCTGGCCCAGCCCGAAGTGTTTCGCGCCCAGCTCCGCGCCATTCTGCGGGCCAGCGTCGCCGGCAATGTGAAGATGATGTACCCGATGATCTCGGGGATGGACGAGCTCAAACAGGCGAACGCCCACGTGGAGCTATGCAAGGCGGAATTGCGCGCCGAACAGGTGCCGTTCGATGAGCGGCTCGAAATCGGCGCCATGATCGAAATCCCGTCGGCCGCGCTGGTATCGGATGCCCTGGCCAAAAAGGTCAACTTTTTCAGCATCGGCTCCAACGATCTCATCCAGTACACGCTGGCGGCGGACCGCACCAACGAAAAGGTCTCGCATTTGTACGAGCCCACCCACCCCGCCATCCTGCGGCTGATCAAAATGACGGTGGACGCCGCGCATGCCAACGGCATCTGGGCCGGGGTCTGCGGCGAAATCGCGGGCGACCCGGTGCTGGCGCCACTGCTGGTGGGCCTTGGCGTCGATGAATTGAGCGCCGCCCCGTCGGCGATCGATGCTGTGAAGTACATCATCCGCCGCGTGAAGAACGACGAGGTGCGCGCGCTGGCGGATTTCGCGCTCCAGTGCGAGTCGCCCAGCGAGATCTCCGCCCGCTGCCAGGAGTTTGCCTACCAGACGGCCCCCAGCCTGTTTGAGAACAAGTAAGCCGGGCACTATCAGACCGCTTCCGATGCGGGTCTACCCTGCTTTCTTTGATCCAGATGGCAGCGAACGTCAGTCCGCCGCTACGGGCGTTCGGCATTGGCTTCGCTCCGCATTCCGCGCTCCGAACTTGGCATGGGTTCCAGCCACCCCTCGCCCCTTCCAGAGAACATAATGGGTCGACGTTGATGGTGGGTAAAATCTTCAAGGCGCCTTTCGGCGGTCGCGAAGCGACGCTGGAGATAAGCCCGGCACAGCGTGCCGGGTGCTGGTGGCAAAATTGAAAACGTCCTGAAGGGACAGGGGAAATCCGGCGT
>Ga0326727_10010146_pt1 | contig 22614 bp, 15 predicted proteins | sample MB2enrmetagenome_FD_207643 | JGI IMG/M metagenome (GOLD analysis project Ga0326727, IMG submission 207643) | Lab enriched peat soil microbial communities from McLean, Ithaca, NY, United States - MB29MY | ecosystem: Environmental > Terrestrial > Soil > Wetlands > Peat | place: USA: New York...
GACGGCATGCGGCTGTTGGGGCGGGTCGGCTTGCCCACTTTCAACAAGGCGACGGCGGCCGCCCAATATCTGTTCGTCAACGGGCGCCCGGTGCGCGACCGCCTGCTGGGGGGCGCGGTCCGTGGCGCCTATCAGGATGTGCTGGCCCATGATCGCCACGCGGTGGTGTCGCTGTTCCTGGAGTTGCCGCCGGATGTGGTGGACGTCAATGTCCATCCGGCCAAGGCCGAGGTCCGCTTCCGCGACCAGGGGGCGGTGCGCGGCCTGATCGTCGGATCCATCAAGCATGCCCTGGCCGGCGCGGGGCATCGCGCCGCCCAGCCGGCGACCAATCTTGGGGCCCTGGGGGCATTCCGGCCCTCGGCGGTTCCCCTGGCCAGCCACAGCGGCGGATCCTGGACCGCCTGGGCGCCGCCGCCGCCGCGCCCGCCCGAAGCCGCCGTCGGCTGGGCCGCCGCCGCCCAGGCGCCACTGGGGTTCGCCGACGCCCCCCCTGATGGACGGGCGCCCATGTCCGCCGCGGTGTCGCAGGCGAACGCGCCGGATCCGCTGGCGGAATACCCCTTGGGGGTGGCGCGCGGACAGGTCCACAACACCTATGTGATCGCCCAGACCAGCGACGGGCTGATCCTTGTCGACCAGCATGCCGCACACGAACGTCTGGTCTACGAACGGATGAAGCAGGCTTTGGCGACAGGAGGGATTGCCCGTCAGGGGCTGCTGTTGCCGGAAGTGGTCGAGATGGACGAAGGGGCCTGCCTCAGGGTGGCCGAGCGTGCCGAGGATCTGGCCAACCTGGGTCTGGTGCTGGAGGCGTTCGGGTCGGGCGCGGTGGTGGTGCGCGAGGTGCCGGCCCTGCTGGGGGATTGCGATATCCAGGGTCTGGTCAAGGATCTGGCCGATCACCTGGAAGAATGGGGCGACGCCCTGGCTTTGCAGGACCGGCTGGCCCATGTCTGCGGCACCATGGCTTGCCATTCCAGCGTGCGCGCCGGTCGCCCGTTGAACCTGGCCGAAATGAACGCCCTGCTGCGCCAGATGGAAGTCACTCCCAACGCCGGCCAATGCAATCACGGCCGGCCGACCTATGTCGAACTGAAGCTGGCCGACATCGAAAAGCTGTTCGGGCGGCGATGAGATTGGTGGCTGTGGGGTCGTCGGTGACATCAGTTGAATGAAATAATCGTATTACTTCAGTAGCGCCGGCCTCGGTGCCGGAAATGCCGACAACGATGTCTAGATTTTATTATCCGCAGATGACGCAGATTTTCGCAGATCATTTTTTCACTGCGTCATCTGCGGATAAAAATCATGAGAGCGCTGGGCTCCACTTCAGTGCATGCCAGAACCAACGCACAGTGACGTGGCGCTGGAGGTTGTCTTCCCCAACAGAGACGGAGTTTTTTCCTTCGTTGATGTGCATCAAAGCCCTGCCACGCCTATTCCCGTTTAATCGAATTGGTTGCAGTTGGGGGGATGATGGCTGACCGACGGGGCCGACGGGGCGGAGAGGAGCGGGGATGGTCCCCGGTTCGTCTGCGTCAGCGCGCCGTCACCTGGCTGGGCGTCCTGGTCCTGGCCATCAATCTGTTCGGCTGGACCTTGGTGCCGCCGCCGTCTGCCGAGATGGTGGCGACGGCCCTGCTGCCCGGCATGCCCATGTGCCACCATGGCCCGGATGGTCAATCCGACGGCCGGGGCGATCATGGCGGCCCGCTCTGTCCCGCCTGTTTCCCACTGGGCAATGCGACCTGCGGTGCCCTGGTTGCGGTGTCGCCCGAGCTGGCTCTGCCGGCGATGTCGGCGGATCGGTTGTTGTTCGATGGCGATGCGGTATCCATCGCCTGGGTTCCCCACCCCTATCTGGCGCGCGGACCGCCCGGCTGACCGGTCGAAGACTTCCCATGCCAGATCATCGCCCCGGCCGGTCCTGGAACCGGACGGGCGGAACGTCACTTCGGGGGACTGAAGATGCTTTTCCATGCCAATCGCCGCAGCGCTTGCGGCGGAACCGCCCTATTTGTCTCGACCGCCCTGGCCGGCGGCCTGTTGTCGTCGGCCGGCCTGGCACAAACCGCCATTCCGCTGGCGCCGATCACCGTCGCGACCGCACCCGACATGACCTGCCCACTGGACAGCGGTGCCGTGGAGAAACCCCAGATCGACGCCAGGACGGTGCTGGGGGCCACCGACACGGCCGCGCTGCTGTCCGGCCTGCCCGGCGTTGCCCTGGCCAATAATGGCGGCTTCTCAAGCCTGCCGATTCTCCACGGGATGGCCGACGACCGGGTCAAGACCCTGGTGGATGGCATGCCGATCACGTCGGCCTGCCCGAACCATATGAATCCCGCCCTGTCCTATATCGCTCCATCGCGGACAGCCCATCTGTCGGCGGTCGCCGGCATCACGCCGGTCAGCGCCGGCGGCGACAGCATCGGCGGATCCATTTCCGTCGCTCCGGCCCAGCCGCTGTTCGCCGGCGAGGGTGAGGAGTATGTGACCCATGGAATGGCCACCACGTTCTTTCACAGCAACAATCACCAGATCGGCGTCAACGGCGACGTGACGGCGGCCACCGATGCGGTCAGCCTGGGCTACGACGGATCCTGGACACGGGCGCGGGTGGGGCACGACGGTGACGGCGAGCGCATCTTGAACAGCCAGTTCGAGACCGAAAGCCACCATGCGACCTTTGGTCTGCGCCAGGATGATCAGCTGCTGACCCTCCGGGCCGGACACCAGCTGACTCCCTATGAGGGGTTCCCCAATGCCTACATGGACCTGACGGGGAACACCAGCAATTATCTGAATGCCGCCTATGACGGGGGATTCGACTGGGGCAGTCTCCAGGCGCGGGTCTATTGGCAGAATGCGCGGCACGAGATGGACTTCCTGCCGGGGCGCAACACCACCGGCCATATGCCGATGGATACCGATGGCACCGACATCGGATATGACATCAGGATCGAGCTGCCGCTGACCAGGGACGACACCCTGCGTCTGGGCAATGCCTATCACGGCTATCGCCTGCGCGACTGGTGGCCGCCCATCAGCTCCAGGCCCAATGGCATGATGAGCCCCAACACCTTCATCAATTTGGACGAGGGAACCCGCCGGCAGGTCGGCACCTTCGCCGAATGGGAACGCCATTGGGATGATCAATGGTCGTCGCTGATCGGGCTGCGCAATGACGTGATCCTGATGGATACCGGCAATGTCGCCGGCTATTCCAACAACATGATGGCGATGTACGCCACGGATGCCGCCGCCTTCAATTCGCAACCGCACGCCAAGACCGATGTCAATTACGACATGACCGCCACCACCCGCTTCGAAGCCTCGTCCCTCAACACTTGGGAGTTCGGTCTGGCGCGCAAGAACCGCTCGCCGAATCTTTATGAACGCTACGCCTGGTCCACCGGCGGCATGGCGGCCAGCATGATCGGTTGGTTCGGCAATGGGGCGGAGTACGTCGGCAATCTGTCCTTGCGTCCCGAGACCGCCAATACGGTCAGTATCAGCACCGGCTGGCACGACGCCAAAAAGGTGGATTGGGCCATCACGGCAACCCCCTATTACACCTATGTCCAGAACTATATCGGGGTCGATCGCCTGGGCGGTGCGATGACTCCCGGTGTCAATCTGCTGCAGTTTGCCAACCACGATGCCGAGCTGTTCGGCTTTGACCTGGCTGGGACCAAGTCCCTGGCCAAAGGCGGCGACTGGGGGGATTTCGACCTCACCGCGACCGCGGGTTGGGTCAAAGGACTGCAGATCAACACCGGAAATCGCCTTTACCATATGCAGCCGCTCAATGCCCGCATCAGTCTCGATCATCATCTCGGGGGATGGAGCAGCACGGCCGAGGTCCGGCTGGTCAACGACAAGTCGGTCACCAATCCTTTGGAGAACGAGCCGACCACTGCGGGATTTGCGCTGATCAACTGGCGAACCGCCTATCAGCTGGACAACATCACGGTGGCGGTGGGGATCGATAACCTGCTGAACAAGCAGTATTACGATCCCAATGGCGGGGTCTACCTGTCCTATTGGCGCGCCACCAACACCGCCCAGCCGATGGGGCCGCTGCCGGCCCCCGGACGGTCGTTCAATGCCGGACTGACCGTCGCCTTCTGATGGTCCGGTTGCCGACATCGGCCCTTGCCAGGGCCGGGCGCCGTATCGGCGTCGCTGCCCTGGCGGTGGCGTTGCATGGGGTGGTCCTTTTGGCGATCGCGGGCCATCGGGTTCCTGCGACAACGGGCGGGGTCGTTGTCGCCCGCCCGGTCTTTGTGGCGATCCTCCCACCGGCCGCGCCAAAGCCGGTGGTGACGCCCTCGCGTCCGGCCCTCCCGCCGACGGCGATACGTCGTCCGGTACGGCGGTCGCCGACGGTATCGGCAGGAACGATTCCGCCGGTGATCGTTCCCCCGGCCGAACAGCAGCCTCAGGGTTCGGCGTCACCGGCTCCTACGGTCGATACCGTCGACCGGCCCGACAGGGATGTGGTCGCCCGCCGCTGCGCCGAGGCGACCCACCAACGCATTCTGACCCAGGTGCCACTGCGGGTCCGCAAGCGGGGGACGGTAAGCCTGACCTTCACCCTCGATGCCGCCGGTATCGTGACCAAGGCCGTCATCGATCCCGGCAGCGGCGATAGCGCTCTCGATCACGCGGCCCGATCCGCCCTGGCCGCGGCAGCCCCGTTTCCCCCCTGCGACGGCGTGGTTTACCCGCTGACCTTTTCCCAGGTGTTTGAATTTCGGTGACCCAGCAGGGCCGGCGTTCCCGCCGACGCTCCTATTTTTCCCGGGTTGGGGATCCCTGATCCTTCGTCTCGGCCTCCAGCGCCCGCCAGCCGATGTCGCGGCGGCAGAACCCTTCCGGCCAGCGCAGCCGGTCGACGGCCTGGTAGGCCCGGGCTTGCGCCTCGCGAACGGTGGCGCCGCAGGCGGTAACGCCCAGCACCCGGCCGCCGGTGGCGACGACTTGTCCCTTGTCGTTCAGCGCCGTGCCGGCATGCAGCACCGTGACCCCGTCGATCTTGCCGGCCTCGGTCAGCCCCCCGATGACCGTTCCCTTGGCATAGCTGCCGGGATAACCCTTGGCCGCCATCACCACCACCAGGGCGGGATCGTCGGACCAGGTCACGGTCTGTCCGGCCAGGCGGTTCTCGCAGGCGGCCAGCATCAGGGCGACGATATCCGAGGTCAGGCGCGCCATCAGCACCTGGCATTCCGGGTCGCCGAAGCGGACGTTGTATTCCAGAAGCTTTGGTTCACCGTTCTTGATCATCAGGCCGGCGAACAGGATCCCCCGATAGGGGCGGCCGTCGGCGGCCATGCCGCGAACCGTCGGCAGGATGCAGCGGTCCATGACCTTGGCGACGATATCGGGCGTGACCACGGGAGCCGGGGAATAGGCGCCCATGCCGCCGGTATTGGGCCCGGTATCGCCGTCGCCGACCCGCTTGTGATCCTGGGCGGCGGCCAGGGGCAGGGCGGTGGTGCCGTCGACGATGGCGAAGAAGCTGGCCTCTTCGCCGTCCAGGAATTCCTCGATCACCAACTCGTCGCCGGCGGCGCCGAAGACTTTGTCGCCCATCATGGCATCGACGGCAGCCAGTGCTTCGTCCACCGTCATGGCCACCACGACACCCTTGCCGGCGGCCAGGCCATCGGTCTTGACCACGATGGGGGCGCCGTTGGCGCGGATGAAATCCTTGGCGGCCTTGGCGTCGGTGAAGCGGCCGTAGGCGGCGGTGGGGACGCCGTGGCGGGCCAGGACGTCCTTCATGAAGCCTTTGGAACCCTCGAGCGCGGCTGCGGCGGCACTGGGACCGAAGGCCTTGATGCCGGCGGCGGTCAGCTTGTCGACCAGCCCCAGGACCAGCGGGCCTTCCGGGCCGACGACGACGAAGTCGATGGCATGGACGGTGGCGAAGTGGACCAGGGCATCGACGTCCTCGGCGGCAATCGGCACCGGCGTGGCGATCTGGGCGATGCCGGCATTGCCGGGGGCGCACAGCAGGTCGCGGCACAAGGGGGAGCGCCGGATCGCCCAGCACAACGCATGTTCCCGGCCACCCGAGCCGACCACCAGAATCTTCATCGCCTTCTCCCCTGTCATTCGATAGGTCTTTTACCACAAAACATCTTGGGGAAAAGGCGCGCCGGCAAAGCCACGTGTTCGACCATTTGGTCGAGCGCTGACGCTGGACATGCACCGGAGTTCGATGGCCCATGGGATGGTCCTCTGTGCGCCTAAAAATGCGGCAAACCCTCCGGTGGCTGCTCATCCGGTGTGCGCATCTGCAAAAGATCGTTTGAATGGCGTGGTCACTGACGCAAGCGCAAAAGTCGGCGCTGGAAAACAGCAGAAAATTGCGGTCGTTCCCACAAAGTCATGCATATAATCGATATGGAGGTGGCTATTACATGTATTTTTCTTTTATGCATTCATATTTAATAGATATCAAAATTCCATAAAATAATAAAATAGCTTGTTAATACGAAGATGGCATGGCACTTGCGTCGTGATTTTTCCTGGATGCCCTATCGGATTATTCGAATATCGTCGCAAGATCTATGTGGGACCTTGAGGGCGGATGCGATGTTCGGTTCGATAGGGGGCAAGAAACATTCGCTTTTCGGCCAAGTTTGCCTATGGGGTACATGCCGTGAATGATCTCAGTTCGTTGAAATCCTCGTCGTCCTCGCAATCGACCATCGGCAGGCCGTATCCCTGGAGGATCGCCGGGATTGTCATTGTGACCGTTGCGGTGGTTGCCACCGTGACCCTCAGGCCCTGGCAGGCCAGGGTGCGAACGGAGGGGGCCCAGGCGGCCCCTGCGCAGCCGGGCAACTTCCAGGCGACCGAAGGACAATGGTCAGCCCTGGGCATGGCGCCAATTGGTATCGCACGTTTCGAGAACGAGACGGAGACCGATGGCAAGATCGCCATCAACGACGATATGGCCACGCCGGTGTATTCGCCCTTTTCGGGTCGCGTCACGAAGATCCTCGTCAAGCCGGGTGACAAACTGGCCAAAGGCGCGCCGATGCTGGTGATCGAGGCGACCGACGTTGCCCAGGCGCAAAACGACCTGATTTCCGCGGCGGCCACGCTGGTCAGCGCCAAAGCCCAGCTTTCCCAGGCGACAGTCTCGGAAAAGCGTGCTCATGACCTCTTTGAGGCGAAGGGGGGCTCGCTCAAAGACTGGCAACAGGCCCAAGTGGACCTTGCCAGCGCCCAGGCCGCCTTCCGCTCTGCTGAGATTGGGCTTGGCACGGTGCGAAATCGGCTCAGGATCTTCGGCAAGAGCGATGGCGAGATCCAGAGCCTGGAAACGACCTCCAACACCCTGGCGATGACGGCCAACGCCATCCTTCCTGCCCCCACAGCGGGTACCGTGATCCAGCGTCAGGTCGGGCCGGGAGAATATATCAACAGTGCGGCGGCGGGCGGGAACCCGGTCTTTACCGTCGGTGACCTGTCGACGGTATGGCTGGTCGCCAACCTGCGTGAGGCCGATGCACCGAATGTGCACCTGGGCGACGCTGTTGAAGTGACGGTGTTGGCCTATCCGGATCGCCTGTTCAAAGGCAAGCTGACCTATCTTGCCCCCACCGTCGACCCCAATACGCGTCGCGTCGCCGTCCGGGCCGAAGTGGTCAACGCCGACGGCGCGTTGCGGCCGGAGATGTTTGCTACCTTCCGAATTCTTTCGGGCGACGAGCGCAATTCGCCGGCCGTACCAGAAAGTGCGGTGATCTACGAGGGCTCGGCAGCCAGGGTCTGGGTGGCCAACGCCGCCGACAAGACCATCGCCTTGCGTACCTTCACGCCCGGCCGTACCCATGACGGGCAGGTGGAAGTGGTCGGAGGGTTGAGCCCTGGTGAAACCCTGGTGACCAAAGGCGGCCTGTTCATCGACCGGGCCAGCAAGGGAGACTGACCATGAACTCCCTGGTGGTCTTCGCGCTGAAGCAGCGCTTCCTCATGCTGATCGCCCTGGTCCTGCTGTTTGGTGCCGGTGTGGTCGCTTTCATCCAACTCAATATCGAGGCCTACCCCGACCCAGTACCACCTCTAGTAGAGATCGTGACGCAAAGTTCCGGCCAGTCGGCGGAAGAAATCGAGCGCTATATCACGATCCCGATCGAAATTCAGATGGCGGGGATCCCCCATATCAAGACCATCCGGTCGATCTCGCTGTTCGGCCTGTCGGATATCAAGATCCAGTTCACTTACGATTTCACCTACGAGGAAGCCTCGCAACGGGTCGTCAATCAGTTGACGCAACTGGCGGCTCTGCCGAACGGCGCCCAGCCCAGCATCTCGCCGACCAGTCCAATCGGCGAAATCCTTCGCTACCAGGTGGTCGGCCCACCGGGCTACTCGGTGACCGATCTGAAGACGATCCAGGACTGGATCCTGGAACGGCGCTTCAAGGCGGTGCCGGGAGTGATCGATGTTACCGGGTGGGGCGGCAAGACCAAGGCTTACGAAGTCTCGATCGACCAGCCCAAGATGCAGGCCTATGGCCTGACCATCCCCCAGGTTTTGCAAGCGATCGGCAATGCCAACATCAATGTTGGTGGTCAGACGGTAAATTTCGGACCGCAGGCCGCAGTGGTCCGCGGCGTCGGGCAGATCCACTCGCTTGATGACATCCGCGACACCTCGATCACCTCGATGAATGCCGCTCCGGTCTATGTGCGGGACGTCGCCACCGTGACAGTCGGCAATCTGCCGCGCCTGGGCATTGCCGGACATGACGATCAGGACGATATCGTCCAGGGCATCGTTCTGATGCGCCGCGGGGCGGAAAGCATGCCGACCATCAAGGCAGTGGAAGCCGAGATGGAGAAAATCAACAACGGGATCCTGCCGCCCGGCGTTCAGATCAAGCGGATTTATGACCGCAGCGACCTGATCAGCCTCACCACCCACACCGTGCTGCACAACATGATCGAGGGCGTGATCCTGATCTTCCTGGTGCAGTGGTTGTTCCTGGGCGATCTGCGCAGCGCCGTCATCGTGGCCACCACTATTCCCTTTGCCCTGTTTTTCGCCATCCTGATCATGACCGCGAGAGGTGAATCCGCCAATCTTTTGTCGGTGGGCGCCATCGACTTCGGCTTGGTGGTCGATGCCACACTGATCATGGTGGAGAACATATTCCGGCATCTGTCGCAATCGCGTAAGGATCGCTTCAAACGGGCGCCGATTCTGCACGAATCGCGTCAGGATCCCAATCTTCATGGCAAATATGCGTTGATCGCCGGTTCGGCTCTCGAAGTCAGTCGGTCGATCTTCTTCTCTGCGGCCATCATCATCGCCGGTTTCGTTCCGCTCTTCACCTTGTCAGGTGTGGAGGGGCACATCTTCGGCCCCATGGCCAAGACCTATGCCTATGCCATCGCTGGCGGCCTTCTGGCGACCTTCACGATATCGCCGGCCCTGGCGGCAATCCTTCTGCCCGATCAGGTGAAGGAACGTGAGACCGTGATCGTGCGATGGCTTCATCACCGCTATCCGATGCTCCTCGAGTTCGTGCTCAACCGTCAGCGACGCACCCTGATCGCCGGTGGCGGCTTGGTTCTGCTCGCCATCGTGTGCGGATCCAGCCTGGGCCTCGAGTTCCTTCCCCATCTGGAGGAGGGGAACTTTTGGGTTCGGGCCACCATGCCGACCTCCATCTCGTTGGAAGAGGGCAACGGCTATGTGAACAAGATGCGCGAGGTGATGAAATCCTATCCCGAAGTGGAGACGGTCATCTCGCAGCATGGTCGACCCGACGATGGCACGGATGCCTCCGGCTTTTTCAATGCCGAGTTCTTCGTGCCTCTGAAACCGTTCGACACATGGCCAAAAGGTGTGGACAAGGAAAGTCTGACCGCGGATATGACCGCCAAACTGCAGGACATGTTCCCCGGCGTTGAATTCAATTTCTCGCAATATATCCAGGACAATGTCGAAGAGGCGGCCTCGGGCGTCAAAGGCGAGAATTCGGTCAAACTTTACGGCGGCGACCTCGAGACCCTGGAAAAGGCCGCCGAGAAAATCAAGGACGCCATGGCCGATGTGCCCGGGATCACTGATCTCGGCGTTTTCACGTCGCTCGGACAGCCGACCGTGAGGATCGACATCGACCGCAAAGCGGCCGCCCGTTACGGCCTTGCCCCCGGCGACATCAACGCAACCGTGCAAGCGGCTATCGGTGGTCAATCGGCCGGTAATCTTTACGAGGATGGGTCAGACCGCAATTTCCCGATCGTCGTTCGGCTTGCTGCCCCCTATCGGCAAGGACTGGACACCATCCGTCGCATGGTCGTGGGGGCGCCCAATCCCAGCGGCAGCGGCACGGTTCCCATCCCGCTGGCGGACGTGGCGAAGGTGGGCCTGGTCTCGGGCGCCTCATTCATCTATCGCGAACAGGGGGAGCGCTACATACCCATCAAGTTTAGCGTCCGTGGACGCGATTTGGGCGGTGCCGTCCTTGAAGCCCAGAAAAAGGTCGCTGAAAATGTGGTGATCCCCGGGGGTTATCATCTCGAATGGGTGGGCGAGTTCGGCAATCTGCAGGACGCCGTGACCCGGTTGGCCATCGTCGTGCCCTTGTCCATCTTCCTGATCGGCATTCTGCTTTACATCAACTTCTCGTCGCTAACCGACGCGTTGCTGGCCGCCAGCGCCATCCCGATGGCGATGATCGGGGGCATTCTCTCGCTGTTCCTGACTGGAACGCCCTTTTCGGTCTCGGCCGCCATCGGTTTCATCGCCCTGTTCGGCATAGCGGCGATGGACGGCATCATCATCGTTGCCTACTTCAACCAGATGGTCGATTCCGGACTGGAACGGGCGCTGGCGGTGCGGCGGACCTGCGAACGGCAATTGCGACCGGTGGTGATGACCTGCGTTGCCGCCTGCGTCGGATTGCTACCGGCGGCAATATCGACTGGAATCGGATCGCAGGTACAGAAGCCGCTGGCCTTGGTGGTCGTGGGTGGCATTACCGTCGCACCGCTTTTGATCTTGCTGGTGTTGCCCGTGTTGATCGATCTGTTTTCGCGCCATGAGGCTGCCGACAAAGAGACCGAACCGTCTTCGCTAACCGCGGAGTTGAAATGATGTTGGACGAACGCGTGGGCGCCCACCCGCTCTCCTTGTCGCGCCGATTGCTCCTCTGCTGCAGTGCCACGGCGGTGCTGTTCCTGGGCGGCTGTGCCGTCGGTCCCGACTTCGAACGGCCGGGAGCGCCACCAGCCACCGCCTTGCCGCCTCCTCCCACCGTCATGGAGGGCGGCGAAGGACTGCTGGGCGAGCCCCAGCGAGTGGTCGCGGACATGGACCTTCCCGCCCGCTGGTGGGAGCTGTTCCGTTCTCAATCGCTCAACGCGATGATCGACAAGGCGCTTGCCGCCAATCACGATCTTCAGGCCGCCGAGGCCGCATTGAGGGTCTCCCACGAAGCCATGAGGGCTGGTGAAGGGAGCTTCTATCCCAGTGTCCAGGGCAGTTTTTCCCTCAGTCGCCAGAAGGATGCCACCGGGACGGTGTCGTCAACCTCCCAGTCCGGCAATCCTTACCTGACGCAGTATTCGCCCCAGCTCTCGATCGCCTATTCGCCCGACATCTGGGGGGGGGAGCGGCGCAACCAGGAAAGCCTGGAGGCCCAGGAGCAGGCTCAGCGACTCCAGGTCGAGGCAACCTATCTGACTTTGACCGGCAATGTGGTGGCCGGAGCCATCAGTGAGGCGACCTTGAACGGGCAAGTCGAGGCAACGCGTCAGATGATTGCCGTGGAGTCTGACCTTCTCGATATTCTGCGCCGACAGTTGGCATTGGGCCAGGTCGCCGAAGGCGATGTCATTGCCCAGGAAGCCGCTCTGGCCCAAGTGGAACAAACGCTTCCCTCCCTGGTGAAACAACTGATCCAACAGCGTCATGCGCTGTCCGCACTGTTGGGGGGCATGCCGGCCGACAGTTCCGGCGAAACCTTCACCCTGACCGATCTGCATCTGCCCGAAGACCTGCCCCAGGCTGTGCCGGCCAGACTCGTTGACCAGCGTCCGGACATCCGTATGGCCGAAGCCAATCTGGAGTCGGCATCGGCTCAGGTTGGGGTCGCCATTGCCAACCGGTTTCCAAGTCTCACCATATCTAGCGATGTCGGGAGCACGGCGAAGCGGTTCTCCGATCTGCTGAAGCCAGGCACGGGCTTCTGGAACGTCGGTGGAGGATTGACCCAGCCGCTGTTTGACGGATTTTCCTTGCTTCACAAGGAACGCGGGGCGAGGGCGGCACTCGATCAGGCGGCAGCGCAATACCGAAGCACGGTGGTGACGGCGTTCCAGAACGTTGCCGACAGCCTCACCGCGCTGGAGCAAGACGGCCAGTCGATGAAGGCGGCAGTTGCCGCCGACGTCGCGGCCGCACGGAGCCTGTCCATAACGCGCAAACAGCTTGCGCTGGGCCAGGTGGCGTATCCGGCTTTGCTGACGGCGCAACAGACGGCGCTGCAGGCGAAAATCATCCTGGTCCAGGCCCAATCGGCCCGTCTGTCGGATGCAGCGGCGCTTTTCCAGGCGTTGGGCGGCGGCTGGTGGCATCGCGACCACGGTCAGGCTGGGGTTGCCTGGCAGCCGGGGTCGGCAGACGTGGTGGAACGGAACTAAGGCCTGTGGACATTTTCTTCGCCTTCTCCCCCGCGAGGGGGAAAAGGCCGAAGGGCGGGTGCGTGCTCCTGGGCCTTCGTCGGCAGGGCCGGAAAGCTGACGGTGAAGGCCGCCCCTGGCCGATCAGCCCGGTTCCGCGCCACTATCCTGCCGCCCTGGGTTTCGACGAAGCCGCGGCAGATGGCAAGCCCCAGGCCCGTTCCCGCCGGTCCCTGATCGCCCTGCCGGACCCGGTAGAACTTTTCGAAAATTCGCTCCAGGTCGGCCTCGGGGATGCCGGGACCACAGTCGGAAACGGTGATCTGGACGCTATCGCCTTCGGCAAAGGTGCGGATATCGATGAGCGAGCCCGTCGGCGAGTATTTCGCAGCATTGTCGATCAGGTTGAAAATCACCTGTTCGGTCAGAACCGGATCCACCGAGACCATCGGCAGATCCTCGGCGGCCATGGCCCGCACCGTCCGCCCTTTGGTCGCCACCTGGGCGCGGCGCGCCGCCGCTTCGACGATGTCGTCGAGAAAGGCTGGTTCGCGTCGGACCTCCAGGGTCCCGGAGTTCATCCGCGTCATGTCCAACAGGTTGTTGACGAAACGGCTCAACTGCTGGGCCTGTTCCTGAGCGGTGGCCAGCAGTCCGTCGCGCTCCTCGGCACTCTGGGCCGGTCCGGCGGCCCGCACTTCACCCAGGATGCCGGTAATGGAGGTGAGCGGGGTGCGGAAGTCGTGGGAAACCGAGGTCAGCAGGGCCGAGCGCAAGCGCTCGGTTTCCTGCCATTGCCGGGCCTTCTCCAATTCTCCCGCCAGCATGGTGCGGTCGAGCGCCACGCTCAAAAGGTCGGCCAAGGCTTCGGCCAGACGCAACTGATGCAAGGACAGGGCAGAGTCCTGGTCCTTACGGTGAAGGACAAGCACGCCGACCGACCCGCGGGCCGACGCCAGCGGCAGGGTCAGCCATTCGCGGCCGGCGGTCTGCCGGAGCATCCGCGCCTGCAGGCTGCCATGGCGCAACCGGTTGGCGGCGGCCCGGGCATCGGCGATGGCGGTGAGTCCTGTGCTGGCGGCAATCATGTCGAGGGTTCCGGCCTTGGTCTGGAACAATACGGCATCGACATCCAGCAGCTCGACACACTGGGCGACACTGGTGGTCGCCACCGCCGATTGGGTGGCAAGGCCGGCCAGCTTGCGGCCGAACTGGTAAAGGGCCGAACTCATGTCGCCGCGATCGCGGGCGAACTGCATTTGCCGACGCGTCCGCACCACCAGGCTGGTGATGATCAGGGCCGAAAGAAAGGTCAGCGACAGGGTCAGGACATCGTGGCGGCTGTAGACCTCGAACGAATAGAGAGGCTCGATGAAGTAGTAGTCGAGTGCCAGGGTGCTGGCGACCGAGGCGAACAACGACGCAACGAAGCCAAACGAAATGGTGATGACGATGACCGCCACGAGATAGAGCATGCCCACATTGGGGGGGTCCAGAAGGTCTCGATAAAGCGTGCATGCGCCGGTGATGACTGCGACCGTGGCCAGGCCACCGGCGATGCGGCCTGGGTTGAACGACCATAATCCAACTGGAAATGACACTGGAACAGCGGCATTGCGACCGGGGGATGGCAGAGCGTGCACCGAGCCCTTGAAGCCGTTCAGGATCCGGCCGGTCACCGTCCGAAAGAGCATCGCCGGCCACTGTCGGGGCGGATTGCCGATGACAATGTCGGTGGCATCGATCGAACGGGCAAAAGTCAGGATTTCCTCGGCGACATCATGTCCCGTTCGGCAGGCAACGCGTCCGCCCAGTCGCTCGACCAGCCGAAAGCATGCTGCCAAGCGCTCGGCAGTCACGCTGTCCTGTCCCGGGGAAACGGATGCTTCGACATGCAAGGCGACCAAGTGGCCGCCCAAGCGTTTTGCGAGACGGGCGGCGTAGACGACACGCCGGCCGTCTCTGTCCCCTCCCTTCAAGCAAACCAGGATGGTCGGACGACGGACCATGCCCGGCGGCGTCACAGTGTCGGAAGGTGTCAACGAGTGATGGTGCACCGGAAGAGCGTCCTGGCCTGAAGGTGAATTCGGCGCTTCCGCAGGCGCCGTTCAAGACCTGATTATTCCATGGGCCGGGGAAGCCGTCCAACATCCGACGCCCCTAAAAATCTGCAGGGCGATATTTTATGTCACGTTTATTTTTTTGATTGATTAGCCGTATGGATTTTTTATGAGAAGTCCGGATAAGGTCAAAAATCATTTATCGGCGATAGAATAAGAATAACTGTTGTCTCCATGCTTTTCAGGAAAGTGGGGTTGCGTTTTTTATGACTGATAATCCCATTCATGTTCTGCTCGTCGAGGATGATCCTGCTATTCGCCGGCTGCTTCGTGTCGGTTTGTCGCGACAGCACTACCGAGTCATCGAAGCTTTGACCGCTGCCGAGGCCACGAACGCCTTGGAGGCGGAGGTGGTCGATTTGGCCATCCTGGATCTTGGCCTGCCGGACCTCGACGGCATGGAACTGCTGAGGCGATTGCGCATCAGTCACCGTCTGCCGGTGATCGTCCTGTCCAGTCGAACCAACGAACGGGCCAAGGTCGAGGCCTTGGAATTGGGAGCGGATGACTATGTCACCAAGCCGTTCGGCATGGACGAGCTGGTGGCACGCATGCGCACGGCGCTGCGCCATGGCTTCGCCGCCAAGGGCGAGGAAGTGCTGTACCGCAATGGCGACCTGGTGGTTGATTTGACCCGACGCCGGGTGACGCAGGCGGGCCGCGAGGTCAAGCTGTCGCCGACCGAGTTCTCCATCCTGCAGTTGCTGGTGGCCCATCCCGGCAAGGTGTTGACCCATCGACAGATCATGCAGGAGGTGTGGGGCGGCGAGGGCGACATTCAGTATCTTCGGACCTATATGCGGCATCTACGCCGCAAGCTGGACATCGATCCCGACGTCCGTTCCTGCATCAGCACCGAATCCGGCGTCGGCTATCGGCTGATCTCACCGGAGTGATCGGGCGGGGCGTCCCGAGTGGTGAGAAATATGCCGCATGGGCTCTGGGACCCGGAGTGGGACAGGCGTCCCTGCCTGTCTTCCCCGAAAATCGGCTGAATTTGGCCCTTTCGGCTTCGCCGAATGACAGGCGGGGACGCCTGTCCCACTGGCCTGTCCCACCATTTTTTTCTCACCCTTTCTCTGCCTGATCCGCGGGCAGAATTCTTCCCGACCCTGTCGCCTGCCTGCGAAGTGAGCAGATGCAAAAAAAATACGCACCTCCCGAGGGGCGGGGCGGCTGGACCGAAGCGTGGGCTGTCGGTACTGGCACCTGGCTGTCAAGGCGCGGTTATGGCCAAAAATGAAAATACATAAACTGACAGCCATAAGAATATACATTATTTTTTCACGTCATTGTTTTGAATGTGTATTAAATATTGATCAAGTAAATTCCTATAAGGATCGTATATATCATTGATCATATCCATGGTAATCACCGCCATTAATTGGCGCGCATTTTGCTGATACGGCAATGCCGAGGCATTGGGCAACCGTATGACGTGCCGAGCCCCAGACGGGGCACATTGCGGACAGCTTCTTGTCTTGGGGGAACCCGCCGGACGCTGTTGGCCGTGACGACGATTAAGGAGGGGTGGTTCTATGACAAAAACTGTGAAGTCCTTTTTTTGCCAGACAGACGAGCCGTCGGAGGGGGCTGCGCGGGTATCGCATGGCGTTGACAAACGGCGGCGCCGGGTGCGCGGCTCCGTGGCCGTCTTGGGGCTGGCGGTCCTGGCTTCCGGACTTTCGGCCGGCCAGGCCCGGGCCGATGATCAGGCCGCTTGCGATCCCTACAAGGACTATTCCTGCCTCGATGGCTATCTGGGGAACGGCGTCTTCGAGCGTCTTGCCAACTATTATACCCTGGAGATCGGGCATGACGCGGCCCCGGCCGACCCCAGCGCCCCGGCCGGACGCCGCGACTATTGGCCGTCGACACCGGAAGCGACGCCGCCGATGCCGTTCACCGAATGGCCTTACGGCGGCACCAGCAACCTGGGCGTGACCCGCCCAAACGTGGCCGACAGCCCGCTGATGGAGGCCATCGCCAACACCAGCACCGGCCAGTGGATGAGCGAGCATAACATCCAGTTTTATGGCTGGATCGATCCGGGCTTCAACGTCAGCAGCAACTCGGTCCGTCCCGGCGGCAACGCGCCGATTGCCTATGCCTATACGCCGAACACCATCCAACTGGATCAACTGGTGGGCTATCTGGAGCGTGTTCCCGATACGGTGCAGAACGACCATGTCGACTGGGGCTTCCGGCTGTCCGGCCTCTATGGCGAAAACTATCGCTACACCACCGGCTTCGGCTATTCCAGCTACCAGCTTTTGAAGGCCAACCAGGTCAACGGGTACGATTACCCGATGGAATATCTGGACCTGTTCATTCCGCAGGTGGCCGAAGGGCTTTATATCCGCGCCGGCCGCTACATCTCGCTGCCCGATATCGAGGCGCAGTTGGCACCCAACAACTACATGTATACCCACTCGTTCACTTACGCGTTCGACAATTATACGAACACCGGGATCCAGACCTCGCTGGCCCTGACCAAGGACCTGATCGTGCAGTTGGGGGTCAGTGACGGGACGGAGGCGGCACCCTGGCACCTGACGGCAAGCCAGGCCAACCCGCTGAAGGTGCTGCCGGCCTCGGCCGGTTTCGGGGCCAACGTTACCAACCCTCTTTACAGCGGCAATACGTTCCCCAAGGACCCTGGCGCCCAACCGTCGCTCACCGCCTGTGTGCGTTACAACTGGAACGATGGGCGCGACGACACCAACATCTGCGCCAACGGGATCAATGATGGCCGGTGGGGATACAACAATCTTCAGTGGTACGGTTTCACCTATTACCACAAATTCAACGACCACTGGCATCTCGCTGCCGAGTCATATTATGAAGAGGAAGAGCGGGTTCCTAATAATAGAAATGCCGAGGCGATGTACATTTATGAGAACGGTGGGACACCTTTCTCGCCGCAATATATGCCGGCTCTCAATGGTCCGGCGCCGGTCTATTGCAAGGATCCAAACTCGCTCAAATGTTCGGCGCATGCGGTTGGGGTGGTCTCCTATCTGAACTATTCACCCGACACGCTGAACAATTTCTCCCTGCGGCCGGAATATTACTATGATCCGAACGGTTGGCGGACCGGCACCGGCGTCCCCAGCTACTACTACGCTCTGAGCCTGGGTTGGCAGCATTGGCTGTCGCCGCAGATCGAGTTCCGGCCGGAAATCGGCTATTACCGCTCCCTTGGCGTCAAGGCCTTCAACGTCTGCCCCGCCAACAGCACCTGCGGAACCGGCGGCACGTCGCGGCCTGCCGACTACACCGTCTTCGCCGGCGGCGACATGATCCTGCACTTCTAGTCGGTCGAATGGAGGGGGGTCAGTAGCGCCGGCCTCCGCGCCGGTGAGACCGGCGGGGACGCCGGCCCTACTGTAGTGATGCCACGGGGGGTCAGTAGCGCCGGCCTCCGCGCCGGTCATACCGGCGGGACGCCGGCCCTACTGCAGTGATCCAACCATTCAAGTTAACGGACGAGACCGACCAGTGCCGCCAGTTCCCGTTCCCTGTTGGGAAGGACGCCGGAAGTAACAGACGTTGCGTGACAGCTTCCGGCACTTGGCCCCCGCCTGACGGCGGGGGCCCCTTTTTGCCAACTCCCGATTGGCTTTCATTGGTCCCGGAGGGTGTCGCGACGGCGTATATGCATTTTTCATATTTGCGCCGCGTTTAAATATTAATCGTTAATTATTTTTGTTTTCCTTCTGATGAGGCGAAAATTTATTTTATTATGCTTGATATTGTCTTGCGATCTCACTAATTCGTTGGCGATAATGGGCTTGCGTCGAGATTTTGACTAGTGGAGCATGTCGATGGCCCGCGATTGGATGCGGCAGCTGACCGGGGTCGTTTGTCCGCAGGTCACCCCTTTCCGGGATGGCTGCTTCGACGACGATGCCTTTGTCTTCCTGTGCGAACGCCAAATTGCCCGGGGGGCGGCTGCGCTGGCTCCCCTGGGCCTCTGGAGTGAGGCGGCAGGATTGGATCGTGATGACCGTCGTCGGGCGATCCGTCTGGCCGTGGAGGTGGCGCGGGGGCGGGTGCCGGTGATTGCCGGCGGTGGCGTCAACTACACCACCATCGCCATCGACCTGGCACGTCAGGCCGAGGAGTTGGGGGCGGATGGCATCCTGTGCCCGGTGCCTTACCACGACCAGACCACGCAGGATGGCATCGTCGGTCACATCCAGGCGGTTGCCGGTGCGACCCGCTTGCCGTTGCTGATCCTGGACCGGCCGGTGCGCCGCGGACAGGCGCTGGGGGCCGATGCCGTCCTGAGCCTGGCATCGTCGGGCAGCGTCGCCGGCCTGATCGACACGACCGGAGACCTGGCCCGGGCGGACAGCGTCCGCAGGCGGCTGGGACCGGATTTCCTGCTGCTTTGCGGATTTTCCGAGGTCCTGGAAGGATTTCTCGACCTTGGGGTGCAAGCGACCTTTTCTCCCGTTGCCAACATCGTTCCCGCCCTGTGCGGGGCGGTGCACCGGGCCTGGTCGGGTGGGGATAGCGCCAGCCTGAAGACCCATGCCGGAGTCCTGACACGACTGCAGGCGGCGCTGGCTGTGGACACCGACCCGCCCCCGTTGCAGTGGGCCTTGGCCAGTCTGGGCCTTGGTCGGGATAGCCGGCGGCAACCGTTGACCGAGGACGGGATCGGGCGGGAGGCGGTTTTGCGAAGCGCGTTGGACGCCGCTGTGGCGGCGGAAGGAATGCTGTCGGGTGGCGTCGGGGCGACCGCCCGATCGCCGCGTCACAGAACAAAGCGAAGAAAAGTGTCCGCATTGTCAAACAACGCCAAGACGTTTTGTTGCGGTGTTGCCTGACGACGTTTCGAATATTTCGTATCGACGAGAGGTGTTATTATGAAGTATGCATGCATGCCGCTCATTGTTCTGTCAGTTGTTCTTGGCGGGTGTGCCATGTCCGAGACTGGCAAGCAATACGCCGACGCCTCCGTCGGCGTCACCGATGCCCAGGTGGCCTCGGCGGCTGCGACCCATCCGTGCGATCCGTCCCATCGCAGCTGCGCCTATCAGATCCGATGACTGGCTGTTCCGCCTGGCTTGCCGGATGTCGGACGGCCCTTTATGGTCTGGGGGCCGCTCGAAGAACGCCGGATGGATAGGTCATGGCCGAGGATGAAGGCGCCGTCGCGCCAACCCACAATGTTCCCCAATACAGCGTCTCGGAGTTGTCCCAGGCCCTGAAGCGGACCGTGGAGCAGACCTATGACAATGTCCGCGTGAAGGGCGAGATCTCGGGTTTCAAGCGCCATTCCTCGGGTCACCTCTATTTCGCCCTCAAGGACAGCGATGCCGTTCTCGATGCCGTTTGCTGGCGTGGTTCGGCCGGCCGCCTGGCGTTGCGTCCGGAGGACGGCATGGAGGTGGTGGCCACCGGCCGACTGACCACCTATCCGGGGCGGTCCAAGTATCAGATGGTGGTGGAGCGGTTGGAGTTGGCGGGCCAGGGCGCGCTCCTGAAGCTGTTGGAGGATCGCAAACGCCGCCTGGCTGCCGAGGGGCTGTTCGATGCCGGGCGCAAGAAGGCCATTCCCTTTCTGCCCGACGTCATCGGCGTCGTGACGTCGCCCACCGGTGCGGTCATCCGCGACATTCTGCACCGCCTGGCCGATCGCTTCCCGCGCCGGGTTCTGTTGTGGCCGGTCGCCGTCCAGGGCGAGGGGGCGGCCGAGCAGGTGGCGGCGGCCATCGCCGGGTTCAATGCCTTGCCCGTCGACGGGCCGGTGCCCCGTCCGGACCTGTTGATCGTCGCCCGGGGCGGCGGATCCCTGGAGGACTTGTGGGCCTTCAACGAAGAGGTGGTGGTGCGGGCCGCGGCCGCTTCGGTGATTCCGCTGATCTCGGCGGTCGGCCACGAGACCGATACCACCCTGATCGACTTCGCCGCCGATCTCCGGGCACCGACCCCGACCGGTGCGGCCGAGATGGCCGTGCCGGTCCGCCGCGACCTGTGGGCCCAGGTGCAGGACGATCAGCGGCGCCTGCTGGGCGCCATCGGACGCCTGATCCAGGAGCGGCAGGTGCGCATCGAAGGCCTGGGCCGCGGGCTGCCCAATCTGGGGCGGCGCATCGAGGACTTGCGCCAACTGCTGGACGACCGGACCGAGCGCTTGGAGAAGGCCATGCCCATCGGGCTGGAGCGGCGCCGGGCTCTGGTTGCGGACGTGGCATCCCGGTTGCGCCATCCGCGCGAACAGATCGCCGCCAAACGCCACGCCCTGGAACAGCAGGGCACCCGGCTGGACGCCGCCATGCGCGCCTGGCGGGCAGCGGAAGGGGCGCGGCTGGATCGCCAGGCCCTGGCCTTGAGCCAGGCGGCCGACCGTTTGCAGGCGGCCTGGCCGCGCCTGGTCGAGGCAAGGGCGCAGGCGGTCCTGCGTCTGGGTGGTCTTCTCGACAGCTATTCCTACGAGCAGGTTCTGGCCCGCGGTTTCGCCCTGGTCCGCGATGCCGACGGCCAGCCGGTGACGACGGCGGATGCGGCGCGCGCCGGCGATCACTGGACCATCGCTTTCCAGGGCCAGGCGAGCGTTGCGGTGATGGTCGAGGAGGGGAGGTCCGCGCCCAAGCGGGAGACCCGGCGGTCGTCCGGCAAGGGCGGCGACGTCCGCCAGGGGACCCTTTTGTAGGCAAAGGCGCGGTTTTCCCGGCCCTCGGTCGGCGGGGGCGGGGCGGGCCGGCATGCCAAGTAATGCCTTTCCCGACGGCTTGGGGCGTTGTAAGAAGGGCCTGCATCCAAAGCGACCTTCCGGGACAATTTTTGCCATGCCTGCCTCCGACAGTTCCTCCCCCATCATTGCGGTGGTGGTGCCGGTCAAGAACGAAGCCGACAACATCGCCCCCCTGGTGACCGAGATCGTTGCCGCGCTGGAACAGCGGTGGCCGTTCGAAATCGTCTATGTCGACGACGGCAGCGACGATGCGACGCCGGCTCGCCTCGACTCCCTCAAGGCCTCCATCTCGCGGTTGCGGGTGGTGCGGCACCGCGTCAGTTGCGGGCAGAGCCAGGCGGTCGCCACCGGCGTCAAGGCCGCGCATGCTCCCTATATCGCCACGCTGGACGGCGACGGCCAGAACGATCCCGCCGATATCCCCATGTTGTTCGAGCGCCTGCTGGAGGTGCCGGAGGCGGCGCGTCACGGGTTGATGATCGCCGGCCATCGCCGCAAGCGCCGCGACACCGGACTGCGCCGATTGTCGTCCCGGGTGGCCAATGGCGTGCGCTCGCTGCTTCTGGGCGACCGGACTCCGGACTCCGGATGCGGTCTCAAGGTTTTCACCCGCGAGGCCTTTCTGGATATGCCGCGGTTCAATCACATGCACCGTTTCCTGCCGGCCTTGATGATCCGGCGCGGTGGCCGTGTCGTCTCGGTGGCGGTCAATCACCGTCCACGGGAACGGGGCATATCCAAATACGGTCTCTGGAACCGCCTGTGGGTCGGTATCGTTGATCTGTTCGGGGTGATGTGGCTGAACAGCCGCGCCAGCGTTCCGGACATCGAGCGCCAGGACTAGCCCGCTTCCATGTCACGGTCATCGCACGAACCGACGGTCGCCGGTGTCAAACTGCGGCTCTTGGTCAAAGGGCTGCTGGTCATGGCGACCCTTCTGGTTGCGGCCTGGGGGCTGCGCGTCAGCGGCGTGGCCGGCATGCTGGACGCCCATTGGGTCGATGCCGAGATCCGTGGCCGCGGGATGTCCGGCGAAGCGGTCTTCCTGGCGCTTGGGACCATTGTCATCGCCATCGGCCTGCCGCGGCAGGCGGTGTGTTTCCTGGCCGGGTACGCCTTCGGC
>Ga0326727_10010147_pt1 | contig 22614 bp, 17 predicted proteins | sample MB2enrmetagenome_FD_207643 | JGI IMG/M metagenome (GOLD analysis project Ga0326727, IMG submission 207643) | Lab enriched peat soil microbial communities from McLean, Ithaca, NY, United States - MB29MY | ecosystem: Environmental > Terrestrial > Soil > Wetlands > Peat | place: USA: New York...
ACATGAACCCGGACAAGTTCTGCAATTTCGATTGCATCTATTGCGAGGTCAACCGCGCTGTTCCACCTGTCGAGCATGAGCTGGATGTGTGCGTCATGGCGGCGGAGTTGGAGAAGACCCTGATCCTGATCCAGTCGGGAGCCATTCGACGAGTGGCAGGGTACGGGGCCTTAAGCAGTGATTTGCTCCGGTTGCGCCATGTGGCTTTCAGCGGGGATGGCGAACCGACCTTGTGCGGCCGGTTTGCGCAAGCGGTGCAGGCGGTGGTGCATGTGCGGGCGCGGGGGTTGCATCCCTTCTTTAAACTGGTTCTCATCACCAATGGCACTGGGTTGGAATTGGAGCGGGTCCAGGAAGGCCTGCAATACTTTATCCGGGAGGACGAAATCTGGATCAAGCTCGATGCCGGCACGCAGGATTACATGGACCGGGTCAACCGCAGCGAAGTCCCGCTGGACAAAGTCATGGAGAATGCCTGCCGGGTTGGCCGGAAGCATCCGATTATCATCCAGAGCCTCTTTCCGCTGATTGCGGAGCAGGAACCGCCGGAGGAGGAAATTGACGAATACCTCCATCGCCTGGTCGAACTCAAGAAGGGCGGGGCGATGATTTCCCTGGTGCAGATTTATTCCGCCACCCGTCCGACGGCCTATTCCGATTGCGGGCATATCTCCCTGCAAAGTTTGGCCCACATCTGCCGGCGCATCAAAACCGAGACCGGATTGAAAGCCGAGGTGTTTTGACTGGACAGAATCGCCCTCGCCAAAGGAAGGAATTTCCTCAAGCGGGCGAAGCTTTTCCACTGGATTCCTGTTGCAATTGAAGCAATTGCACCCGGACGATCTGCATTTGCCATCAACACTGGGATTTGCCCAAACTTTCTTTGGCAATTGCCGGTCATTTCTTGGCAAAGTTCAGGTTCGGCCGGCTTGTTTCAACCCGAGGCGCGCGCCATGCGTAAAAGATCGCGGGATAAACCAAAAGTTCCATGATGGTGGATGTGACCACACCGCCAATCATGGGTGTGGCGATGCGCTTCATGACGTCCGCGCCAGCGCCGTGGCTCCACATGATCGGCATCAGGCCGGCGATAATCACGCAGGCGGTCATGGCTTTCGGACGGACGCGCTTGACCGCGCCGTGATAGATGGCGTCGCGCAGGTCGGTGACGTTGCGCATCTGGCCTTGTTTGATCCACTGCTCGCAGGCGATGTCGAGATAAAGCAACATGACAACGCCGGTCTCAGCGTCGAGACCTGCCAATGCGATGATGCCAACCCACACGGCGACGCTCATATTGTATCCGAGCCAGTGAATCGCGGCGAATGCGCCCACCAGCGAAAAGGGAACGGCGAGCACCACGATGGCGGTCTTGATGGCCGAGCGAGTGTTGAGGTAAATGATGAGCACGATGATGAGCAGCGTGAGCGGCACGACGATCATCAACCGCGCCTTGGCCCGCTGCATGTATTCATATTGGCCGCTCCAAAAAATGTTGTAGCCGCTGGGAAGTTTGATTTGGCCTTTGGCAACGGCGTCGTTGACAGCGTGCATGGCCGTTTGCACATAAGTGCCGATGTCAATGCCTTTCACGTCCACGTAAATCCAGGCATTGGGCACGGCGGCTTCGCTTTTAATGCCCATGGGGGCGTGGACTGTTTCGATATTCGCCAATTGGCCAAGCGGCACTTGCGCGCCGGCGGGCGTGGGCACGCTGATGTCGCGCAACGCCCCAAGGTTCTCCCGGAAATCGCGGCTGTAACGAAGATTGATGGCGTAACGTTCCAGGCCCTCGACGGTGGTCGTCAGCGGCATTCCGCCGAGCGCCACTTCGAGCACGTCCTGAACATCGCCGATACGCAGGCCGTAACGGGCAATGGCGTCACGGTCAATCGTGATCTGGATGTAGTTGCCGCCCATGGTGCGCTCGGCAAAAGCGCTTAATGTGCCCGGCACGGCTTTTACCACCGCCTCGACTTCTGAAGCGACTCGCTCCAACACCGCCAAATCCGGCCCGGCGATTTTGATGCCTACGGGCGTCTTGATGCCGGTGGCCAGCATGTCAATGCGCGTTTTGATTGGCATGGTCCAGGCGTTGTTGAGGCCGGGGATTTGCACGGCGGCATTCATCGCGTCCACCAATTCATCGGGCGTGCGGCGGCGGTGAGCGATGATTTTGCCGGTATCGTCCTGGAGGTCCACCACCGGCCATTCTTCTTCCGGCTTGAGCATGAGGGTGGTTTCGATCATGTCGAATGGAGCAGGGTCGGTGGCCGTCTCGGCGCGGCCAATCTTGCCGAAGACATTCTGCACTTCGGGGAACTGGTGAAGGATTCGGTCCGTGGTTTGCAGCACCTCGCGCGCCTTGGTGGGCGAGATGCCGGGGAAAGTCGTCGGCATGTAGAGCAAATCGCCTTCGTAGAGTGGCGGCATGAATTCGGAGCCGAGGTTCTGGCAGGGGAACAACTTCCCGGCTTTGAAGGCCCCCTCCTTCAGCTTGCCATCGGGCAAAAGGCGGGCGGCAAGGGCATTGGACGGAAAGAACACCCAAACGACCAGCAATGCGGCAGCCGTGACAACTGCCCAACGCCATTTGATGACGAAATCAATCGCCGGATGATAGAGCCAGATCAAGATGCGGTTGATGGGGTTTTCCTCTTCGGATGGGATTTTGCCACGGATGAAAAATCCCATCAGCACCGGGGCCAGCGTGATGGAGAGCAACGCGGCGGCGCCCATCGAATACGTCTTGGTGAAAGCCAGCGGCTTGAAGAGCCGGCCTTCCTGCGCTTGCAATGCAAACACGGGCAGGAACGATACCGTGATGACCAGCAGCGAATAAAACAGCGTCGGGCCAACCTCGACTGCCGCGTCGCGGATGATGTCCCAATGCGGTTTTTTGCCCTGGTCGCGCTCCAGGTGTTTGTGGGCGTTTTCGATCATGATGATGGCGGCGTCCACCATCGCGCCGATGGCGATGGCGATGCCTCCCAGCGACATGATATTCGAGCTGATGCCCTGGCCAAACATGATGAGGAAGGAAATCAGCACCGCGACGGGCAGGATGATGATGGCCACGAGGGAACTGCGCAGGTGCAGGAGGAAAGCGAAGCAGACCAGCGCCACGATGATGCTTTCCTCAAGGAGTTTTTCTTCGAGTGTTTTGACGGCGCGATGAATCAGCGCGCCACGGTCGTAGGCCACCGTGTAATGAACATCCGGCGGCAGCCCCTTTATGGCCGCATCGAGTTTCTTCTTTACGTCGAGGATGACCTGGCGGGCATTGGCGCCATAGCGCACCACCACGATGCCGCCGACGGTTTCGCCTGCGCCATTCCAATCGGCAATGCCGCGCCGCATGTCCGGACCGAGTTCGACGTTGGCGACCTGTCCGAGAAGAATCGGCACGCCCTTGCCCCCCACGCCAACGGCCACTTTGCGCAAATCATCGAGGCTTTGCACGTAACCCTTGACGCGCAGGATGAATTCCTTTTCCGACAATTCGATGGAGCGCCCGCCGACCTCGCCGTTGCTGCGCCGGACGGCCGCCGCCACATCGGAGATGGACAGATTGTAAGCGCGCAGCCTGGCCGGGTCCACCGTCACTTGATATTGCTTGACGAAACCGCCGATGGAGGCGACTTCCGAAACCCCTTCCACTGAGGCCAGTTGGTAGCGGAGATACCAATCCTGCATCGAGCGCAGCTCGGCCAGGTCGCGATGGGTGGAATGGAGCGAATACATGAACGCCCAGCCAACCCCGGTGGCATCCGGGCCGAGGCTGGGGGTGACGCCTTGAGGCAGCCGGCCGCTCAAGCCGCTGAGATATTCGAGCGCACGGCTGCGCGCCCAATAGGGATCGGTGCCGTCCGCAAAAATCACATAAACGAAGCTGAAGCCGTAGAACGAATAGCCGCGCACCACCCTGGCCTTCGGCACGGAAAGCATCTTGGTCGTCAGGGGATAAGTCACCTGGTCCTGGACGATTTGCGGCGCCTGGCCGGGCCACTCCGTGTAGATGATAACCTGCACGTCCGACAAATCCGGGATGGCGTCCAGCGGAATGTTGAGCACGGCATAAACGCCGCCCAGCACCAGCGCCATGGTGCCAAGCAGAACGATGAATTTGTTCTTGAGCGAAAAGTCTATGATCCCTTTGAGCATAATCGGCTTTTGTCCTCAGTGATTGTGCTCGGGCGTGCTCAGCTCGCTGTCGGAGGGCGTTATGGGCGGCGCTTCCATAACCGGAATTAGAGTCATGCCGCACTTGGGGCAGTTGCCCGGTTTGTCGGAGCGCACGTCGCTGTGCTCCGGCATTGGGCAGGTGTAGTAAAGAATCCTCCCGCCAGGCTGGAGTTTCTTCAGCGTCGCTTCAGACACGGGCACGAGCGTCATGCCGCAAAGGGGACATTTGCCGGGATGATCGTATTCGATGGAGACATGCTCCGGCATCGGGCAGATGTATTTCACAGCCTCGGCGGTCGTGGAGGATGAAGCGTTGGTGGCGTTGAGTGCGGAAGGCGCTCCGATGCTCTCACGCTCCGCCGCCTTCTCCGGCTCCAGCATTTTCTGGATCGCCTCGCGAAGCTGGCTTTCCGAATCGAGCATGAACTGGCCCGAGGTGACAATCCGCTCGCCCTCGCTCAATCCGCTGAGGACTTGATACTCGTCGTTCTCCGCCTGGGGCCCGAGCGTCACGGTGCGCGGGTCAAACTTTCCGCCGTCCAACGCCACGAAAACGGTGGTCTTCTCGCCGCTGCGCAGAATGGCCATGTCGGGAATCAGCAACGCGGAAGGTTCCAGTTCGGAAACCACTTTCACGGTGGCGAACATGCCGGGCTTGAGGAAGTAGCCTGGATTGTGAAACTCCATGCGGACGCGGGCGGTGCGGGTCTTCTCATCCACGTTTGGATAGATGTAAGTGACGCGCCCGCGGAACTCGCGGTCCGGCAGGTACGAGAGCGTCATGGTCGCCTCCTGGCCGAGCTTGAGATACGCCAAATCCTGTTCATAGATGTCCGCCTGCACCCAGACCAATCCCAGGTCCGCCAGCCGGTAAATCTTCATGCCCGGGTCCACCATCCGGCCTTCGACGACATTTTTTTCGATGACGAAGCCGTCCTGCGGCGCGAGGATGCGCAGAGTCTTTTGTGGCTGGCGCGTTTTCTCCAGTTCGGCGATTTGCCCGTCAGAAATGTCGAAGAACTTGAGCTTGGTGCGCGCGCTGTTCCGGATTTCGTCAACGTCGGGCGCGGCGTTCGCGGGCGAACTGGCCGCCAGCAGATACTCGACCTGTGCGCTGTACAGTTCCGGCGAGTAAATTTCAAACAGCGGATCGCCGCTCATTACCAACTGGCCCGTGGCATTGACGTAAAGTTTTTCAATCCAACCCTTGAATTTGGTGGTCACTTCCCCCAGCGTTGTCTCGTTGTAATCAATGACGCCAACAGTGCGAATAACCCGGCGCAGCGGCCCGCGCGTGACGGTGGCGGCGCGGATGTCCATGTTCTGAATCGTCACAGGATCAATGGCGATGGTCTGCGACTCTCTGTTGCGAATCGGAGTCAATTTCATGCCGCAGATGGGGCAATTGCCGGGATGGTCCTGAATGACCTGCGGGTGCATGCCACAAGTGTAGAGAGTTTTCGTTTCCTGGGCTGCCGCGCCGCTTTGGTCGTGACCCTTGGAGCAACCGGCGATGAACACACCAGCGCCAACCGTGGTGAGCAGAAGCCAGAGGGTGATGATTTTATTCATATCAAAATTAGTGTGTGAGATTTCTGGACGCAGCAGAATCGTTTGGAGAAGGCGGCAGAATCGGCGCGCCTTCGGGCGCGACCCCGGCGATGGACAGCGACAAGTCAGCCAGAATAATTTCGCGGCGGGTGCGCGCCTCCACCTCCTCCAGTTGGAAGTTCAGCAACGCGCGTTGCGCGTCAATCAGGTTCAAGAAATCAATCTGCCCGGCCAGATAGCCGCCGCGGGCAATTTCGAGAGACTTGCGCGCTTTTGGAATCAGCTTCTCCTGCAAGAGGGCAAGCTCGCGTGTGACTTCCCGGTAATCGTAACTCTTCATCGCGAAGTCCACCGTCACCATGATTTGCCCGGAAGTGAGCCGGGCTTCGGCGGCGCGCTTGCCAGCCTGTGCCGCCGCGATTTGCGCCGCAATTTTGTCGCGCCATATCGGCAAACTCATGCTGGCCTGCGGCCAATAAAACGGAGGATTGTACACCTCGGCTTGTAACCCGGCGGAAAAATCGGGGACTTTGGATTTGCGGGCCAGCGCAATGGACGCCTCCGCCATGCGCACATCCGCTTCTATCGCTTTGAGACGGGGATTGCGCGCGAAGGCCGTGTCGAGCAACTCATCGCCGTTCAAATTGAGCGGGGTGGTTTCAAAACGAGCCGGCATCGCCGGGTCCGGTTGGTCCCGCGTGAGGCCCAGCGCGCCTTTGAATTGCGCCGTCAGCGGGCGGCGCGAATCTTCCAGATTGCTGATCTCCGTGGTAAGTCTGTCCTGCTCGATTTGCGCGCGATAGACATCCTGCAACGTCACCTTGCCGACTTCGTTTTGTGCGCGGGCAATTCTTGCCAGGCCGGCCAGCAGGTTGAGCGTCTCGCGATTAATGCGGATTTTCCCGTCGAGAAACCAAAGCTGGTAATAGGCCTGCTTGACTGCGAAGGCGGTCTGGAGCGCGGCCGTTTCAAAGGCAAAATACTTCGTCTTGCTCTCGGCGCCGGCCACGTTGGCGGCCGCCTTCAGCTTGCCCGGTCCGGGAAAATCCTGCATCAAACCGGGCATCAGGGAGGTGAGGACATCTTGAATATACGCTTGAAACGTCAGTTTCGGATCCGGCAGCGACCGTTCGACGGTGATGCGTTCGACCGACGCCGCCCAATCAAAGAATGCCGCCCGAACCTGTGGTTGGGTCATCATTGCCAACTGCAAATAGTTGCTCAACCCGGAGTTCGCATCCAATCGCGGCAGAGTCGCGCCGGGCCGATAAGCCTGCTGGACTGATGCCAGATTACCGCGTGCCTGGCGTTCGCCGGGCTGTTGGATGCCTTTGCAGCCGCCGAGCAGCAGGCCAAGAACAATCAAGCCGGCGGCTGCCATCGTCGTGGCCAATCCTAATTTGTTTCCGCACATCGATTTGTAATTGTAGTTGAAGATTTCGTTATCCGCAGGGTAAATCTCCGACAAAAACAGGCCCGACAACCCCTGCGGATTGTCAGGTGTGCTGGTGGTGAGGAGCGTGACGCCGGATTAATTGCCCGTGCCCTTGGTGGCAACTTCGGTGCCTTTGGCGGTGTTGCAGCAGGCCATGTTTGCAGAACCGCAATTCGCGCAAGTGTGGCTGACCGTGGTCGTCGTGTGTTTGCCAACGCCAACTGTGGCCGTCATTGTATTGCAACCTTCGCAGCCATGCGTGACAATGGTTTTGGTTGGCACGCCGTGCGCCACAAGCGCGCTCGCCCCTTTCGTCGTGACGTCGCGCACATTCGTCGAAATGTCCAGGCATTTTGGGCAGGACATGGGCTTGTAGTCGCTGGGCGAAACCGTCGCGGTGAGGGAACTGCCGTTTAGTTGGAGAAGTTTTTCCCCGCCTTTGACCTGGGTTTGCGCCGAAACAGTGATCAATGACAGGGCAATGCCTGCCAGCGCCGCGATAAGGATGTTGTTTGTTCTTTTCATATTTTAACTTTCTATTGATTGTTAAGGACTTTGTTTATTTTCTCGTTGGCGATATTCTCGCCCTTCTCTCCTTACTACGCCGCGAGTCGGTGAATCCCTTTTTATAACCTTTGCTAAAAAACCACCGCTTTTGTCCAATCACCTCGTCTCTAACAATGGACCGAGGCTTGAGCGAAGTTGCTGGCGTGCCCGGTGGATGCGCCCTTCCACGGCCTTGGCTGAGCACCGGAGAATCCCGCCAATTTCCGCGTGTGACTTCTCCTCGTATTCCGAGAGGATGAGCGGGACGCGCAATTGTTCCGGCAGCGCGGCCACGGCGCGGCGCACGGCTTCGGCCCGCTCGGTCTCCTGCACCGTTTCAATTGCTGAAGGCGCAGGGTCAGGAAACCTTTCGCCAAAATTATTTTCGGTGGCCTCATTGGCGGCGTCGAGCGAAACCTGCGGATGGCGTTTGCGCCAGCGATAGCGGTCGCGCACCAGATTGCTGGCGATGGCATAGAGCCAGGTGGAGAACTTCTGGCGCGGATCGAACTTTGCGCGATTTTGATAAATGCGGGCGAAGGTTTCCTGGGCCAAATCCGCCGCGTCCTCTTCGTTTTGCAAGACGCGAACCAGATAGTGAAAAAGCTTCTCCGCGTGCCGTTCCATCAAATTGTTCAGGGCCGCGCCGTGGCCGACGGCCAATCGCGCCATTTCCAGGCCGTCCTGCTGGTCAGCGGCTGGTCTCGCCGCGCCCGTATTATGCGGGTCATCGTGCTCGTGCAACACAACAAACGATTACTTCTTCGCCTTCTTTTCCGCCTCTGCCAGTTTTTTGAGGAATTTGTCCGGGTCCTTTTTGAAGTCCTTCACGCAATCCGGGCAGCAGAATTTGATTTCCTGCCCCATGTAGTTCGTGACGACCGGCTTGCCCATTTCGCCGATCTTTTCGCCAGAGACAAGACAGTATTTGAGCGGGTAGGGTTTCACGGGACTGTTGGTGCTTCCCGCTGGAGCATTGGTTTGCCCCGTTAGGTGGTTCGTGCCAGCCAACAGGGCCAGCGTTGCAATGATTAGTAATGTTTTTTTCATATTTTTTCTTGTTCATTTGTCGCGCATCATCATGCCCGCATTCGACAGGAATGTTCTTTCCTGCACCCAGGCAAGATAGCGGCGTCCTTGTTCCGGCGGCATCGTGCGGCTGACTTCGTAAAAGTGCCTGAGCATGTTGCGCTGGCACACGCCGCGTAATCGGGCGCTTTCCGCAACGGCTGATTCGATCTCGGCCGTCATTTGATTGGTGGCCGCCAGCAATGCTCTTAGGCGCTGGTTTTGGGCCTCAACCTGACGGCACATTTCCGCGCATTGAGGGAGGTAAGCCGCGTGAAGTTCGGAAATACGCTTGAACTCCGAATCGCTCAAGTTGAATTCCTCCTTCAGCCATGCCAGTTCCGGCTGGCTGCTCCGCTCCAAATGCCGCGCAGACGCGGTGCAGAAGAAATAGACGCACCCGTAAGCCGCCGCTGCCAGAGCCAGACCGAGCATGAGAATGAAAACGCCTTTCTTCATCGAATTACTGGCGGGGAGGTTGATAAGGATCGAGCACGCGGATGTAGCGGTCGCCAAGTTCACCCTTCACCCGGGCCGTTTCCTGCCGTGCCTGCGTCCAACCGGCGGTCACGGCGATGGCGAGAAGGATGGCGACGTAGGAAACAGCCAGGGCCGGCCGCGGCAGCACCGTGCCAATCCAATCAGCGACAACATCCAAAACCGGGGGTGCGGCTGGCCTTTGTGCCCGGTCAATGCGCCGCCAGACTGCTTCCTGAAAACGCAGAGGCAACGGAGCCTCTGTGCGCCACTCCTGAAGCAGCTTGTGAAGCGCCTCGTCGTGATTGCCCGGTTTGTTAGTGTTCATGCCATGTTAGCGAACGCGGAGGCAGCGCCCGCCGCGCTTTGCAGTTTAATGGTTCAGAAACAGAATCGCCACGATTATTCAATACTGACTCGTTTATATTTATGAATACGCCGCGCTGGACGGAATCCCTCAAAGATCGCCTCGAACAGCCTGCCTCCGCCCGGATGAATTCCGCCTCCGGGCAATTTTCACTGTTGGTTCGGCAAAAAATGCGAAGCTTGCTTTTCCCCGGCGCGGCGGTTAATCATTCGGATGGTGAAAACGGTTTTATTCAACAATACGGTGCTGCGGGATGGACATCAATCCATGGCCGCCACGCGCATGACGACCGCCCAGATGCTGCCCGCCGCTCCCATTCTTGACGGCATGGGATTCAACGGTCTGGAAACTTGGGGCGGCGCCACCATTGATTCCTGCCTGCGCTTCCTCAATGAGAATCCTTTTGATCGTTTGCGCGCCCTTAAAAAGGCCGCGCCCAAGACCCCGCACATCACGCTTTTGCGCGGCCAAAACATTGTCCAGTACGCCAGTTTCCCCGATGATGTGGTGGAGGCTTTCGTGCGGTGCATGTGCCAGGACGGGATGGACATCATCCGAATCTTCGACGCCCTGAATGATGTGCGGAACCTCCAGACGGCGATTCGCGCGGTCAAGCAGCATCAAAAGCACGCCCGGGGGGAACTCTGCTACACCATCAGTCCGGTTCACACGGTCGGGAACTTTGTCAAGATGGGCATCGAATTGGAAGAGATGGGCTGTGATTCACTCGGCATCAAGGACATGTCGGGCATCCTGCAACCCCGCATCGCCCACGACTTGGTTCACGAACTGAAACGGAAGATCGGCATCCCCATCACTCTCCACACCCACGATACCGCCGGGTTGGGCGCGGCCAGTTATCTGGCCGCCATTGACGCGGGCGTGGATTGCGTCGAGGTTTCGATTGCTCCCTTTGCCAACGGCACTGCCCAGCCCGATACGCAACGCATGCTGGCGCTGCTGGAAGGTCATCCACGCTGCCCGAAATTCGACGCGGAAAAACTGTCGCAACTGCGAAGCTACTTTGAGGGCGTGTACGAAGAACTGTCACAATTCACCAGCCCCGCCAATGAACGGGTGGACAGCGACATCCTCATTTACCAGGTGCCCGGCGGGATGCTCTCGAACTTTCGCACCCAACTGACAGAGCAGGGCATGTCCGGGCGCTTCGATGAAGTCGTGCGCGAAATTCCTGTGGTGCGCGAGGCCCTGGGTTGGATTCCGCTGGTGACGCCCACCTCGCAGATTGTTGGCACTCAAGCCCTGATGAACGTCAAGTTTGGCCGTTGGAAAATGATCTGCCAGCCCGCCCAGGAAATCGCCCTGGGCAAATACGGCAGAACGCCCGGCCAGATTGATCCGAATGTGCTTGCCCAAGTCGAAAAACTCTCCGGCAAAAAGCCTGTCACGGCCCGTCCCGCCGACCTCCTTGAACCCGGCCTGGAAAAACATCGCCAGCAGTGCGCTGAAAAGGGCCTGCCTGTTAAAGATGAAATCGTCGTCCTCCATGCGATGTACCCGCAACAAGTCGAAGCCTTGTTCAAGCCAAAGGCGGCCGTCCCGTCTCCGGCCCCGGCTGCGGCCGCTCCGGTTCCCATCCGCCAAAGCAGTGGACCGGGGGAACATTTGTTCGTAACCTTGAACGGACAGCGGCACGATGTGCTGGTCGAGACTTTGGAAGGCTGAACCGTGGAAACTGTTTATGAGCTTGACTGAATCCAAACCCGGGATAGACCGGCTGCTGGCGGACTTTCCGCCTGTCGGTTATGGCGATTGGCATCGGCTCGTCGAGACCGAGCTTAAAGGCATTCCTTTTGACAAACGAATGTTCACGTCCACCTACGAAGGCATCACCCTTAAACCAATCTACCGGCCTGAAGACGTCGAGAGTCTGTCCCACCTGGGTTCATTTCCCGGATTCATCCCCTTTGTGCGCGGGACCAGGGCCAGTGGTTATGCCGGCCAGCCGTGGGCCATTTCCCAGGAGATCAACTGCTCCAGCCCGTCTGAATTCAATCACGCGGCCCGCAATTCACTGGACAGGGGCCTCAACGCCTTGAACATCGTTTTGGACAAGGCCACCCGCAACGGCCACGATCCCGATTGGGCGCAACCGCAGGAAGTCGGTTCCGGCGGACTCTCCATCGCCACCGTCGGTGACCTAGACCGCGCGCTGGAAGGCATTGATCTCGGAAACACCTGGCTCTTCGTTCGCTCCGGCGCGTCGGCCATGCCGTTCGCCGCGCTCTTGGTGGCGCTGGCCCGCCAGCGCAGGAAAGCGCCCGCCTGCCTTTATGGCTGCATAGAAATGGACCCGCTCGGCGTCTTGTCCCACGAAGGCTCTCTTCCGCAATCCCTCGAAGACGCCTATCGCGAAATGGCGGCCCTTCTCCGTTGGGCGGCTGCCGGCGCGCCTTACCTTCAAACCATCTGCGTCCACAGCCGTTCCTGGCACGAAGCCGGAGGCCATGCCGCGCAGGAACTTGCTTTCACCCTGGCCACCGGCGTTGAGTACCTCCGGCAAATGCATCGGCGCGGCCTCGATGCCGCGACGGTCGCCCCTCGCATGCGTTTCGCGGTCACGGTCGGCGCCGATTTCTTCATGGAAATCGCCAAACTCCGCGCTTTGCGGATGTTGTGGTCGCGCGCCGTGGCTGCGGCGGGCGGCGGTGAAGAGGCCCAAAGACTTTCTCTCCATGTTCGCACTTCCCAATGGAACAAGTCCGTTCTGGATCCCTGCAACAACATGCTGCGGACGACCGCCGAAGCATTGGCCGGCGTTTTGGGCGGCTGCGACAGTATGCAGGTGGGCGCGTTCGACGAGGTCATTGGTCAACCCGACGATTTCAGCCAGCGCATTGCGCGCAACAGCCAGCTCATTCTGCAAAAAGAGTGCCAGTTGGGCCGGGTGATCGATCCGGCGGGCGGCTCATGGTATGTTGAAATGATCACCGCCGAACTCGCCAACCGCGCCTGGTCGCTCTTTCAGGAAGTCGAGAAACTGGGCGGCATGGAGGCGGCATTGAAGGCGGGTTTTCCTCAAAAAGCCGTTGCGGCCACCACGGCTGAGAGAATCAAAGCCATCAATCGCCGTCGTGATCCCATCATCGGCGTCAACCAATACGCCAATGCCAAGGAACCGGCGCTCGAACGTCCAGCCCTGGAGGCGGAAGCATTTTACAAGCGCCGCGTTTTTCAAATCACCTCGCACCGGACAAACTTGGAAGATTCGGACAATGAACTTGTCCTCCAGAAACTCACCAAAGTGATCGATCTGAAAAGCCCGCGCATGTTCGACGCCTGCGTGGACGCAGCCGCGGCCGGCGCCACGCTTGGGGAAATTGCCCGCGCCATTCGCATTCACGACAGCCCATGCAGCCGCATCACTCCAGTTTGCATTACGCGCGCCGCCACGGGCTTTGAGCGCCTGCGCGCCGCCATCCAAAACGTCGGGCGTCCTTCTGTATTTCTGTGCAACATGGGAACGCTGCCGGACTACAAAACGCGCGCGGATTTCTCGAGCAGCTTCTTTGCTGTCGGCGGCTACAACGTCATTTCGCCCGAAGGTTTTCGCAGTCCCGAAGACGCCGCCAAAGCCTTTGGCGGGTCAAAGGCGAGAATCGCGGTCATCTGTTCGACCGACGAAAAATATCCCGCCTTGGTGCCGCCCCTGGTCCGGGCCCTCCGCGCGCAACGAAACGACGCCATCATCGTTCTGGCTGGATTGCCAGCGGCCCAAGTCGAAGCCCACAAAAAAGCTGGCGTGGATGAATTCATTCACGCTCGCGCCGACGCGCTTGAATTATTGACTGCATTCCATCACCGCCTCGGAATTGATTTATAAGCAGATTCCCCGACTTCACCAACGCCACCAGCCGGTCAACAAGGGGGACGCTCATTTACCGCTTACGTCTGATGCCATTTGCGGTATGAACCGCACTATTGAGCAGGCACTCAAGCTCCGTAGGAGCGGCATAGTGCAATTGCGAACTGGAACTGGTGAAAGGGTCAGTGAAAGGGTCAGTTCTCGGAATCGAGTATTTTGGACTCTTTCACCTTTCATCGTCGCTTATTTGTTCCTGCGCCGAATTCAATTTGTTCCAAATTGATTTCCGTCATCTTACCGCCCTCCTTCCATCCGTTAAGCCCATAATTCCTTGATTCCGAGGATTGACCCTTTCACAAGTTTAATTCTGTGGGTTGGCCACCAGCACGCGGCCGCAAAGTTGGCTCGCGCCGACGGGGCCGTAGGAGCGGGAGTCGGCGCTGGCACGCCGGTTGTCGCCCATGACAAAGTATTGCCCGTGATCCAGCCGAAATTGCGTCAGGCCGGTCAGCGGATAGGTTTTCGTTCCAGCCTTGAGGTAGGGTTCGCTCAGTTTGCGATGGTTGATCTCGACCCAGCCGCGTTGGATGCCAACCGTTTCCCCAGGCAGGCCGATGATTCGTTTGACGGCTCGCCCGCCCAGACCGTCAATGACCACGACGACGTCGCCGCGTTGAAAGTCGCGCACGCCGGCGCGCATCACGTACTCGCCACCGGGACGCAGGTTCGGGGTCATGCTGGTGCCCTGCACAATGACCATTCCCATGCCGTACTGGCGCATGCTCAGACTGATCAAGCTGGCGCCCAAGATGAGCAGGAATAATTGAAATGGCGTTGAGGCTCGCATTTCCAACTTTTCTTTTTACGACTGCTTGGTTTTTTCGATCGGTTTTCCGACCCATTGGCTCAACAATGCTGCCTCAGTATGGTTCGCAGTGTGGCACTTTTTTCCTGATCGGTCAAGCTTTTTTTCCCTTGGACAGCATTTGTCCATTTGGCTGTGCCATGATGAAAATCAAAAACACAAAATTACCCATGAAGAACAACAAAACCGTGGCGCGGCCAACCGCAACCCAAGAAATTCAACCACGGATAAACACGGATGGGCACGGATCAGAACTCTTTACCCCATCTGTGTCCATCCGTGTCCAATCTCGCGTGTTTTGCGCCTCTTCGCGGCTATTTCATGTTTTGTCTTTCCCCTTTTTGCATGAAATTGGGCCAACAAATCGTTGGCTTGCTTTTCTCCATCATCGCAGTAATCATTTGGATGATGGAATCTGAATTATGAATACATTCCCCGATTTCACCACTGTCCCGTTTCACGCCGCTCCGGCCGGCGTCAGCCCCGGGCAATGGCGCGCCCGGTTTGAAGCTGAAACCGTCATCAAGTCACTTGACGAATGCGTTCAGCAAACCCTGGAGGGGATCGATGTCCGGCCGCTTTACACCGCGGCTGACCTCGACGCCTGCGAGCATTTGGACACCATGCCCGGGTTCGCGCCCTATGTGCGCGGCCCTTACGGCTCCATGTACGTCACCAAGCCGTGGACCGTCCGCCAATACGCGGGTTTTTCAACCGCAGAGGAGAGCAACGCTTTTTATCGCCGCAACATTGCCGCCGGCCAGCAGGGCTTGTCGGTCGCCTTTGATTTGCCGACGCATCGCGGTTACGACTCCGACCACCCGCGCGCTTCGGCGGACGTTGGCAAAGCGGGCGTGGCCGTGAACTCGGTCGAGGACATGAAAGTATTGTTCGGCGGAATTCCTTTGGATCGCATCTCCGTTTCGATGACCATGAACGGCGCGGTTCTTCCGGTGATGGCGTTTTATATTGTCGCTGCCGAGGAACAAGGGGTGAAACCGGCACAACTTACCGGCACAATCCAGAACGACATCCTCAAGGAATACATGGTGCGGAACACTTACATTTATCCGCCCGGCCCCTCCATGCGCATCGTCGCGGACATCTTTTCCTTCACGTCCAAAAACATGCCCAAGTTCAACTCCATCTCCATCTCCGGCTATCACATGCAAGAGGCAGGGGCGACGGCGGACTTGGAATTGGCCTATACCCTGGCTGACGGCCTCGAATATGTCCGCACAGGTCTCAAGGCAGGCATTGATATTGATGCTTTCGCGCCGCGACTCTCCTTTTTCTGGGCGCAGGGCAAGGACTTTTTCATGGAGATTGCCAAACTGCGCGCCGCCCGCGCCTTGTGGGCGAAGCTCGTCGCGCAGTTCCATCCAAAAAATCCCAGGTCAATGGCCCTGCGCGCGCACTCGCAGACCTCCGGTTGGTCCCTGACCGAGCAGGACCCGTTTAACAATGTCGCCCGCACCTGCGTCGAAGCGATGGCCGCCGCGTTCGGGCAGACCCAATCACTCCACACCAATTCGCTCGATGAGGCCATCGCCTTGCCGACCGATTTTTCGGCGCGGATCGCCCGCAACACCCAGCTTTTCCTTCAAGAAGAAACGGGCATCTGCAAAGTCATCGATCCTTGGGGCGGTTCCTATTATGTCGAGGCTCTGACGCAGGCCCTGATGAAACGGGCGTGGGCGCATATCCAGGAAGTCGAAGCCCTCGGCGGCATGGCCAAAGCCATTGAAACCGGCCTGCCCAAACTTCGCATCGAGGAGGCCGCCGCGCGCCGTCAGGCCCGCATTGATTCGGGCAAGGAATCCATCATCGGCGTGAATTTGTTTCGATTGGAAAAGGCCGAGAAACTTGACCTTCGTGAAGTGGATAACACCGCCGTGCGCCAATCCCAAATCCAGCGCCTGCAAAAACTCAAGGCGGAACGCGACAACGCCAAAGTCCAGGCCGCTCTCGACGCTCTCACCCGCGCTGCCGAAACCGGCGCGGGCAACCTGTTGGCGCTGTCCATTGACGCCGCGCGCGCCCGTGCCACGTTGGGAGAGATTTCCTTTGCCCTTGAAAAAATCTTCCACCGCCACAAAGCTGTCATTCGTTCTGTGTCCGGCGTTTACCAATCCGAATTTGGCCAGGACCCGCAGATCGGGCAGGTTCGCCGGTTGACTGACGAGTTCGCCCGCAAGCATGGCCGCCGTCCGCGCATTCTCATCGCCAAGATGGGCCAGGACGGTCATGATCGCGGCGCCAAGGTGATCGCCACCGCCTATGCCGATCTGGGCTTTGACGTGGACATCGGGCCGTTGTTTCAGCAACCGGACGAAGTCGCGCGAATGGCTTCCGAGAATGACGTCCACGTCATCGGCATCAGTTCGCTTGCCGGCGGCCATAAAACCTTGCTCGTCCAGCTTGTCGAAGAGCTGGGCAAGATCGGACGCTCCAACATCATGATCGTGGTGGGCGGGGTCATTCCGCCGCAAGACTACGATTTCCTGAAAAAGAACGGCGCGACGGCGGTGTTCGGGCCGGGAACCTGCATTCCAGACGCGGCCACGGAAATGCTGGCGCAATTAAGCGCGCGCACGGAAGCATGACCGCTTCCGATCCAACCATTGATGACTATGTTTCCGGCGTCCTGGCTGGCAACCGCGCCATCCTTTCGCGCGCCGTCACCTTGATCGAGAGCCAGTCGCCGCGGCACGAAAAGAAGGCCCAGGAAGTCCTGCAAGAGCTGTTGCCGCACACCGGCAAGGCCAAGCGCATTGGCATCACCGGCACGCCTGGCGTTGGCAAAAGCACGTTTATTGAAGCTTTCGGCTGTTACCTGATTAACCAGGGCCAGTCGCTGGCGGTCCTGACCATTGATCCCAGCAGCAAACGCTCCGGCGGCAGCATCCTCGGCGACAAGACCCGCATGGAGAATCTCAGCCGTGAATCACGGGCCTTCATTCGCCCTTCACCGGCCGGTGACAGTGTTGGCGGGGTGGCCCGCCGCACCCGCGAAACGATTCTCGTGTGTGAAGCGGCCGGTTTTGACCTGGTCCTGGTCGAAAGTGCGGGCGTCGGGCAGAGCGAGGTGGCCCTGCGTTCCATGGTGGACTTCTTTTTGTTGCTGTTGTTGCCAGGCGCCGGAGATGAATTGCAAGGCCTCAAAAGAGGCATCATCGAAATGGCCGACGACATTCTTGTCACTAAGGCAGACGGCGACAATCGTCAACGGGCCGAACAAGCCCGCCTGGAACAGCAGGCCTGCCTTTCCTTTCTGCAACCGGCCACGCCCGGCTGGAAGGCGGAAGCGGCCCTCTGTTCGGCCCGGACAGGCGAGGGGATTCCTCAAGTCTGGGAGCGCATCGAACGATTTTTCCGCGAGTTGGAGCCTAAAGGCGTCATTGCCAACCGCCGTCAACAACAGACCGTTGAATGGCTCACCGATTTGATTCGTGATGAATTGCAACGCCGTTTTGATCATCACCCGCGTGTTCAGGCCCGTCTTCCCGGACTTCGGGAATCCCTGCTTCGCGGTGAAATCACCGCCGTTTCCGCCGCGCGCCTTCTGTTGGCGGAGTTCGACGGCTCCCCGGAGAACTCAGATTATGATAACGAATTATGATAACAAAAATTGACCATCTCGGAATCGCCGTCCAGTCCCTGGATCAAGCCGTGCCTTACTATGAGAAGGCGCTTGGCCTCAAATGTGAGCGCCGCGAAGAAGTGGCCTCGCAAAAAGTCCGCACCGCGTTCTTTTCCGTGGGCGATGTGCATCTGGAACTCCTTGAGCCAACCAGCCCGGAAAGTCCCATTGCGAAATTTCTCGCTAAAAATCCCGCCGGCGGCATCCATCATATTGCCTTCAGCGCGGATGATATTGAAAGCCAGCTTCGCCAGGCATCCGGCGCGGGCGTCAAGCTGATTAATGAAAAGCCTGTCGATGGCGCAGGCGGCAAGTGGGTCGCCTTTCTCCATCCCAAATCAACCTTTGGCGTGCTTACCGAGTTGTGTATGCCTAAAAAAAGTGGATAGTGGCCAGTGGTGAGTGGCTGGAGCAGAATGGAAACAGATGAAAATTAAAACATTGGTGGAAGAGCTCGAAAAAAGGCGCGCGGTCGCGCGGGCGGGCGGGGGTCAGGACAAACTGGAGGCCCGCCGCAAAAAAGGCCTGATGACCGCCCGTGATCGCCTGGAGAAACTTTTCCAGGCTGGCACCTTTCAGGAAGCCGGCCTTCATGCCGAGCACGAGTGCCACAACTTCGGCATGCAGGAAAAGTCCATGCCCGCCGATGGCGTCGTGACGGGCACGGGCCTCGTTGATGGCCGGGTGGTCGCGGCCTTCAGCCAGGACTTTACCGTCGGCGGCGGCGCGTTGGGGCGCATTCACTCCAGGAAAATTTGCGACCAGATGGACTACGCTCTCAAGGTCGGCTGCCCCATGATCGGCTTTAATGATTCGGGCGGCGCGCGCATCCAGGAAGGCATCGACTCCCTTTCCGCCTACGGCCAGGTGTTTTTTCGCAACGTCCTTCTGTCCGGTGTCGTGCCCCAGATTGCCATTGTGGCCGGGCCTTGTGCCGGCGGCGCGGCTTATTCGCCGGCCTTGGCGGATTTTATCGTCATGGTCAAAGGCAGCGCCAACATGTTCATCTGCGGGCCGGAAGTGATCCAGGCGGTCACCGGCCAGAAATGCACCATGGATGAAATCGGCGGCGCCACGGTCAATGCCAGCATCAGTGGCAACGTTCATTTCGTGGCCGACAACGATGCGCACTCGATCCAAATTGTCCGCCGCCTCCTCTCGTTTTTTCCCTCCAACAACCTGCTGGATCCGCCCCACCATCCCACCCCGCAGATTGACTTGAGCAACGATGCGGAAATGGATCGCCTGTTGCCGGAATCCGCCAAAGACGCGCTCGACGTTCCCAAAGTAATTGGCCGGCTGGTGGACAACGGCGATTTGCTCGAAGTTCATGCCGAATGGGCGCGCAACCTCATCATTGGATTCGCGCGCATTCAGGGCATTGTCGTTGGCATCGTCGCCAACAACCCTGCCGTCAAAGCCGGCACGCTCGACATTGATTCGTCGGACAAAGGCGCGCGCTTCATTCGCTTTTGCAATGTTTTCAACATTCCGCTGGTCACTCTGGTGGACATTCCCGGTTTCATGCCGGGCATTCAACAGGAGCGCGGCGGCATCATCCGTCACGGCGCGAAAATGCTCTTTGCCTATGCCTCCGCCACCGTGCCCAAAATAACAGTCATTCTTCGCAAGGCTTATGGCGGCGCCTATCTGGCCATGTGCAGCTCCGATATGGGGGCGGATTTCGTTTTCGCATGGCCCACCGCCGAGATCGCCGTCATGGGCGCCGAAGGCGCGGTCAAAATTCTTTACAAACGCGAAATTGCCGCCGCCAAGGACCCCAAAGCCAAAGAAGCGGAGCTTGTGACAGAATACCGCAACAAATTCTGTTCACCCTACCAAGCCGCGAGGGAGGCGATGATCACCGACGTCATCGCGCCATCCGAAACCCGCGCCAGGATATCGCTGGCGCTTCGCAACACCCTCACCAAGCGCGTGTCTCGTCCCCCCAAGAAACACGGAACTATCCCGCTCTAAACCGTTATGTCCATCCCCGCGCTTCTTCTAATTCAGGTTGCCATTTCACTATTGGTGGTGACCCTTTACCACCTGTGGGTGTCCCGCAGAAAGCAAGCCGCGCCAGTGTCTCAGCAACCTGTGCCATTGTCTCCGGTTGTCGCCGCGCCCGTTGCGACACCGCCGAAGACTCCCCCGGCGGTGGTAACGGCGCCGCCTGAAATAATTGCGGTTATCGCGGCGGCCATCGCGGTGGTCCTGGATCGTCCTCACCGCGTTGTATCCGTGCAGCCAGCGGTGGCCCTCGCGCCGGAAGGCAATGCTTGGGCGATGGAAGGGCGCGTGCAACAATTCCTGTCCCACAGGGTCCGATAGCCATTTGAAACGATAAGAGCCATGATCAAAAAACTCCGCGTAACGGTGGACGGCAAATCTTATGATGTGACCGTCGAAGTCCCTGATGAGCCGGGCGCTTTTGCCGCCGCGCCGCCGCCTCTTGTGAGTGCGCCAGTCGCGCCTTCCCAGCCTCCGCCGTCTCAGGCCGCTCCCATCGCAAACACCGGCGCTGTTCCCGGCGCGGTGGCCAGCCCTCTGGCCGGCCGGGTTATCGCGATCCTGGTCACAACCGGCCAGGAAGTCAAAAAGGGCGATCATCTGCTGACCCTCGAAGCGATGAAAATGAACACGGCTGTCTCCGCCCCGAAAGCGGGGAAAGTCGCGGAAATATTGACAACGGTTGGCGCCGCAGTTGACGAAGGCCAGATTCTGGCGCGGATTGAGGATTCAAAATAATGACTCAAGCGGACACAGTCGGTTGCTGTTTTTGTGAGGACTGGCGTGTCCATGAGCTTGCCATCACAAACTCAACCAACCTTGTCGCCGCCACATTTCCCGCCTGGGAAGCCGTCCGCGCCGACCGGCAGACTGCCGGCCGGGGGCGTTTTCAACGCGGCTGGGTTTCGGATGAAGGCGGGTTATGGCTCTCCGCCGTTGTTCCCACCGGACCGAATGCCGCCGACTGGCGGGCTTTGCCATTGGCGGTGTGCCTCGCTGTCTGCGATGCGCTGCAGTCAGTCGGATTAAGGCGCTTCCGCGTCCGATGGCCCAATGATGTGCTGGTGGATGACCGCAAACTGGCTGGCTTGCTGGTGGATCAGTTCGCTCCCGGACTGGCCGTGGCAGGCATTGGCATCAACGTCTTCAATCACCCTGAAACTCACGATCCCGGCTTGAAAAATCGGGTCGCCCGCCTCGCTGATCTGATTGCCACCCCGCCGGATTTGCGCCAGTTGACCCGGATTGTCCTGGGCAATTTGCGACGAGTGGTGGACCAAATGCGAACACTCGGATTCGCCTCGTTGCTCCCGCGGATCAACCAGATGTGGGGCCGCCCGCGCAGGGTCGAACTCGACCTCAATGGTAATCTGCGCCTTGGAACTTTTGGTGGTGTTGGCCAGGACGGAGAATTGTTGCTGTTGAGTGATTCCGGCAACCAGGCCGCCTACGATGCGTCTCAAGTGCGGCATTTGAAAGAAATTGATTTATGATCAAAGACACCTTCCCGCGCCTTGCCGCCGCCGAGGCTGCCGCACAGATTCAAAACGCCCAAACTGTCGCTTTCAGCGGCTTCACACCCGCTGGCGCCGCCAAGGAAATCCCCAAGGCCATGGCGGCCCGCGCCTCGGAGATGCACGCCTCCGGCCAGCCATTTCGCATTGGCGTCATCACCGGCGCTTCCACCGGCCATTCGCTGGATGGATCGCTCGCGCGGGCCGACGCCATCCTTTTCCGCACTCCCTACCAGAATGATCCTGATTTGCGAAAAAGCATCAACGAGGGGCGGACAAAGTTTTACGACATGCACTTGTCCCAGTTGCCGCAGGCGGTCCGCTACGGCTTCCTTGGCCCTGTCCACTGGGCGGTGATCGAAGCCTGCGATGTCACTGCTGCCGGCGAAATCACTCTGACCGCTTCGGTCGGCGCCACGCCCACCTTTTGCCGGGTCGCGGACAAAATCTTGATTGAATTGAACCGGTTCCATCCCCAGGCCCTTCGCGGCTTCCACGACATCTATGAACCCGAAGACCCGCCTCATCGCAAACCCGTGCCCATCCTTCGCCCGGACGACCGCATCGGCACTCTCACTGTAAAAGTCGATCCGAAGAAAATTGCCGGCATTGTCGAAACCAACCTCCCGGATGAAGTGGGTTCTTTCAGCGCCGTGGCCGATACGACCGCGCGCATTGGTGAAAACGTCGCTGATTTTCTCGCGGCTGAACTTCGGCGCGGACTTATCCCGCCTTCCTTCCTGCCCATCCAATCCGGGGTCGGCGATACCGCCAATGCCGTGCTCAAGGCCATGGGCGCGCATCCGAAAATTCCAAGGTTTGACATGTACACCGAGGTGATTCAGGACGCCGTCATCGCGCTGGTGAAGGACGGCAAAATCCGCTTCGCCAGCAGTTGTTCGCTGACGGTCAGCAATCCTGTTCTGCGAGACATCTACGAACAGATTGATTTCTTCCGTTCCAGGCTGCTGCTTCGTCCGCAGGAGATCACCAACAACCCCGAAATCATCCGGCGCCTCGGCATCCTCTCCATCAACACCGCCCTTGAGGTGGACATCACCGGCAACGTGAACAGCACCCATGTGCTGGGCCGCAACATGATGAGCGGCATCGGCGGGTCCGGCGAC
>Ga0326727_10010148_pt1 | contig 22614 bp, 19 predicted proteins | sample MB2enrmetagenome_FD_207643 | JGI IMG/M metagenome (GOLD analysis project Ga0326727, IMG submission 207643) | Lab enriched peat soil microbial communities from McLean, Ithaca, NY, United States - MB29MY | ecosystem: Environmental > Terrestrial > Soil > Wetlands > Peat | place: USA: New York...
CTTCCGTCCAGACGCCGATGAGAGAGAGGATGGAATTGACAGCAATAAGCAGGAAGAGAGCCCCCATCCACAGGTAGACCCGGTCGGAGCGGTCAAAGAGGATGAGGCTGAAGGCCACCACGGCCAGCAGGCCAAACAGCAGAGCCAGGGCGGCCGAAGATGCGTAGGCGCGGATCAGTTCCAGCCAGCGCATCTGGTAGCCGGCAGCCACCGCGCCGGCCTCGCCCAGCACCGGCGCCGCGTGCATGCCGCCCCCATCGGGCGCATTCACGAGCGTGCCAGGCTCCATCCACAGCCGGAAGGCCAGAACCTGGGTAGTGGACCCGGCAACGCCTGTCCCGTTTGCGCTGGTCTCCCCGGGCGTGGCCGCGCCCTGCCCGGCGTTTGCCGCGCGATTGCCCGGTCCCGGCAGACGGAACATCTTCGGTTGCGTGGCGTAAACCCTGGGCTTGCTGCCGGTGAAGTCGCCAAAGTGGCCGGCCAACGCTCCGTTATCGAAGAACTCATAAGCGTCATCCACGTCGGCCGGCCCGGCCAGGGCCAGCGCCGCGCCCGGCCGGGCCTCGACCTCAACCCGGATGCGATACCAGGCGTAGCCCCAGTAGCCGGGGTGCCCCTTGGCCGTCCAGCCGGGCACATAGCCGGAGGTCCCTACGATGGGATCCGTATCTCCCTCCTTCGGCGTCAGGTCCACCGTCTCCCACTTGGAGTCGTCAAACTCCGGCTCGGCCCACAGCGGCTGGCCCGTCTTCGGGTCAATCGGCGAGTCGCCCACGGTGAACTTCCACGGACCATAGAGCGGCACGGCCGACTGGCCCAGCGTGATGTGGGCGATGCTGTCCGCGGCGCCGCCCGGTTGGGCGGAGGGGGATTTTGGCTGGCCCTTTGGCGCGCCGGGCGACTGTGCCGCGGCCACCAGGCTGCATGCAGACAAAGCCGCCGCCAACACTGCCAGGGAGAGAGCGAGAAGGGTCCGTCGCGCCATTGCATGACCTCGTCTTTGGAAGGGGGAACCGCTGCACGCACTATACAAACCCAGGCCTGCGCGGGAAAAGCTGCAATCCCGACTCCGATAAGTAAGGTAGAGGCCCAATGGAGATCGTTCGAGCGCAAGCGGCGCATGTAGAATGCGTTGAGGCTGGTTTCCGGGCGGTGAGGCGATCTTGAGGAGAGACAGGCGAGGGGGCTCACGATGGCATTGAACGACGCCGGGCCGAGGAACAGCGCCGCATCGGCGGAGGCTGCGGGCAAGCGCGGGTATGGGTTGTTCCTGCTGCTGGTGGCGGGGCTGGGCGGGCTGCTGTATGGCGTGGACGTGGGCATCATCGGCGGGGCGCTGCCGTACCTGGAGGCGACTTCAGGGCTGACGGCGGCGGAGCTGTCGGTGATTGTGGCCGCGGTGCTGCTGGGGAGCGTGATCTCCACTTTATTTGCGGGCCTGCTAGCGGACGGGATGGGCCGCAAGCCGCTGATGATTCTGAGCGGCGTCACGTTCATTCTGAGCATTCCGGTGATTGCGCTGTCGCACGGGTATGGGCCGCTGTTTCTGGGTCGGCTGCTGCAGGGCATCAGCGCGGGGCTGATCGGGGTGGTGTGCCCGCTGTACCTGGCGGAATGTTTGCCGGCGGCGAATCGCGGCAAGGGGACGGGCGCTTTTCAGTGGATGCTGACGCTGGGGATTGTGGCGGCGGCTCTGGTGGGGATTTATTACAGCTATCGGGTGCAGGCGGTTTCGCTGACGGCGGATGCGGCCACGCTGCTGGCTTTCAAGGACCAGACCTGGAGGCGGATCTTCTGGGTGTCGTTGCCGCCGGGCCTGCTGTTTGTAGCGGGCAGCGTGCTGATGACGGAGAGTCCGCGCTGGCTCTACCGGCGGGGCAAGAAGCAACAGGCAGCCGCGGTGCTGCTGAAGTCGCGCACGCCGGCGCAGGCATCGGTTGAGCTGGCCGAGATGGAAGCGACGGCGGGGGCCGGACTGGCGCGCGATACAGAAGGGCGGACGACCGGGAAGACGGTGCGGGACAAGCTGCTGCGGCGGAAGTATGTGATCCCGTTTTTGCTGGCCTGTGTGATTTTGTCGTGTAACACGGCCACCGGTGTGAACTCAATGATCGGCTACAACACCAGCATCCTGCTGCAGGGCGGGCTGTCGGATCTGCATGCGCACTGGGGCTATGTGGTGTTCACCGCAGTGAATTTCCTGATGACCATGGTGGGCATGGTGCTGGTGGATCGCAAAGGGCGGCGGTTCCTGCTGGTGCTGGGAACCAGCGGCATCATTGTTTCGCTGGTGAGCGTGGGGCTGCTGTTTCTGCGCACGGAAAAAGTGGGCGCGGATGCGCGCGCGGCGGTGCAGGCGATGGTGGGCACGAACCAGGAACTGACGCTGCGCTTCGACCGGGCGGAGGCGGAACGGCTGCTGGCGGGACAGGGCGCGGCGGGGCAGATCGAAGCGGGACAAATTTCTGCGGATAGGGCCTCGCTGGCGATTATCTACGCGTATGGAGACTTTACGGCGGCGACCACGTTTGTGCGGTCGGACGATGCGGCGGCTGCGCCGATCCAGATCACGCGGGCGAGCTGTGTGCCGGCGAACAGGGTAGAGGCTTTCTTCAAGGATCCGTTTGCCGATTTGCAGGCGGCTCAGACAGCACCGCTGACGATCAGGAAGGCGCTGATCGGGCGCGTGCCGGATGCGACCAACGGCTGGCTGGTGGCGCTGGGATTGTATGCCTTCATGGCGTTCTATGCGATGGGGCCGGGCGTATGCGTGTGGCTGGCGTTGTCGGAGCTGATGCCGACGCGGATTCGGTCGAATGGGATGAGCATTGCGCTGGTGATCAACCAGCTTGTATCCACCACGCTGGCGGGGATCTTTCTGCCTTTTGTCTCGAAGTATGGCTATTCGTCGATGTTCTTCCTGTTTTCGGGATTCACGCTGATCTATTTCCTGGTGTCGGCGTTCTTTTTGCCGGAGACCAAGGGCAAGACGCTGGAGGAGATCGAGGCGCATTTCGAGGCGCTGGGGGCGCGGTAGGGCTGCGTGTGTGCGGCTGTCCGGCGTGTGGGAGTCGGGGCTAGAATTGTGAGGAGACGGGTGCGGTGGGATCTTCTTCGCTGGAGCCGCGCCCTGTTCAGCGCGTCGAGCTGAAGGGAGGCGTCATGCTCCTGGAGATCGGCAGAGTGTTCTCATTTCTCCTTGGTCTTCTGTCTCTCTATCCGATCCTGGTTAGCGCGTTCTTTGTGCCGGGAAGCCACTGGGAGGAGCGGCTGGAGCTGTCTCTTCTTCGCATTGCGCTTGCGGGTTGCGTTTGCCTGATCAGCGGGATGCTGTTTTCCTGGCCATCGGCGACCAATCCGGATGCGGGACAGCCGCTGCTGGCGACGCTGCCGGTAAGGATGTTTCTCTTTGCGCTGGCGGGGATGGCGGTGCTCTTTGTTGTGAGCTGGTATCTGGAGGAGTTTTATATACCGCTGCTGCGGAATAAGTATCTGATGTGATCTGAGGGGGCCTGAGGCGCGTAGCGGTTTTGACCGTGCGCAGAGGCTTGTCCACACTGGAGTAATCTAAGGAGGTTGATCAATCCTTCCCCGCGCCGGTGAACCCCTTGATTGTCGAGATTGACGCGCTGACCAAGATCTACGAGTCGAAGCTCCGCGTGGTGGCGGTGGACGGGATCGACCTTGCGCTCGAGGAGGGCGAGATCTTCGGGCTGCTGGGGCCGAATGGCGCGGGCAAGACGACGACTATCTCGATTGCCACGACGCGGGCGCTGCCCACCAGCGGGACGGTGCGGATTGCCGGGATCGACGTGGTGAAGCATCCGGCGCAGGCGCGGCGGCTGATCGGCGTGGTGCCGCAGTTCAACACGCTGGACCGCTCGCTGACGGTCTACGAGAACCTTTACTACCATTGCCGCTACTTTGGATTTGGGCACGGGCAGGCGCGGGCGCGGGCGCTTGAGCTGCTGGAGCAGTTTCTGCTGAGCGAGCGCAAGGACGTGATGCCGGCACAGCTCTCGGGCGGGCTGGCGCAGCGGGTGCAGATTGCCCGGGCGATTGCCCACCGGCCGCTGGTGCTGTTTCTGGATGAGCCGAGCGCGGGGCTCGATCCGCAGAGCCGCATGGCCATGTGGACGGCGGTCGAGGGCCTGCGCAAGGAAGGCATTACGGTGCTGCTGACGACGCACTACATGGAAGAGGCCGACTCGCTGGCCGACCGGCTGGCGATTATCGACTACGGCAAAGTGCTGGCGCTGGGCACGCCGGAGAAGCTGAAGCAGACCTACGGCGCGCAGACCATCTTCAACCTGAAGCTGAGGGCGCACGAGGGATTGGAAACGCTGGTTGCCGGGTTGAAGGCGCGCGCGGACGTGGCCAGCGCTGAAGTTACTCCTGAGGGGCTGCGGGTAATTGCGGCCGGAATCGACGGGCTGCTGCCGGAACTGGTGCAGGCGGCGGCCGGACACGGGCTGCGCGACCTGACCATTACCGAGCCGAGTCTGGAGACGGTGTTCATTCGGCTGACGGGGAGGGAGTTGCGTGAATAGAGCAGGGATCAGGGATCAGGGAACAGGGATCAGCGCCGAGGGGCCAGGGACTGGGGACCAGGGACTAGGGACTAGGGACCAGGGACTAGGGACCAGGGACCAGGGACCAGGGACCAGGGACCAGGGACTCCGGCGGGCGAGGCCAGTTTCGCCCAGCGGCTCGGGGCTGTTTCTGGCGGCGTTTCTGGGGTTGTTTTTGCGGGATTTTCGCGTGCTGGGGCGGGAGATTGTGCCGTTTTTGCTGCGGGTGGGGATGCAGCCGCTGCTGTTTCTGTTTGTGTTTACGTTCATTTTGCCGCGCATGGCCGGGGGCAATCCCCTGGCGATGGGATCGGGGCCGGGATTTGGGACCATCATCCTGCCGGGGCTGATGGCGGTTGCCATCATGTTTTCAGGGATCGCGGCGGTGGCGCTGCCGCTGTCGTCGGAGTTCGGCATTACGCGCGAGATCGACGACCGGGTGATGTGCCCGCTGCCGCTGTGGGCCGTGGCACTGGAGAAGGTCTGTTTCAGCGCCCTGCAGAGCATGGTGGCCGCGCTGCTGGTGATTCCGATGGCCTACTACATTCCGGCGGAGCCAGTGCGGGCCCAGGTTGCCAACTGGTTCCTGTTTGCACTGGTGCTGGTGCTTTCGAGCCTGCTGGCGGGGTCGCTGGGGCTGTTTATCGGCTCGACGGTCAACCCCAAGCAGATCGGGCTGGTTTTTTCGATCCTGGTGGTGCCGATCACCTTTTTGGGATGCGTGTACTATCCGTGGGCCGGGTTGAGCAAAATTCAATGGTTGCAGGTAGCGGTGCTGTTCAATCCCATCGTATATATGAGTGAGGGTCTTCGGGCCTCAGTCACACCCAGCATCGAGCATATGCCGTGGCTGGCGATCGTGGCGGCGCTGTTATTCTTCCTGGCGTTGCTGGGAAGATTGGGGCTGCGGGGATTCCTGCGCCGGGTTCTCTCGTAGAATAAAGACTACGGATGGCGACACATTTTGGCGGGCGGGGGGTCTTAAAGAGTGTCGGAGACCCAATCGGGTCATTGACTCTTTGACCGGCCCCGCCGGAACATCCATATCATGGAGCCGACGGCTCCTGACCACCGGCTTTGGTGTAGAACGCACAGAAAGGCGCCTGAATCCAATTGCCGCAAGCGACGCACGCGACGGATGCAGGGAGAATCCCCGCCTCGGGGATCGCTGAGGTGTGCCTGCGGCTGGTTGCCTCCCGATTGGCCGGGATGGTTTTGTTTCCCATGGCGCTGGTGGTGGCGGGATGCGCCGGCGGCATCGTGAGCGCCAACCCAGCGAATTCGACATTCTCCATCTCCCCCGGTACTGGATCGATCGACACCAACTGCACCGGCTGCAACACCATTGGCGCGAGCGGCGGCGCGGTGGAGCAGTTTTCGGCGAGGCTCACCGAAGGCGGCGCGGCGGCTGTGACCTGGACGGTTTCAGGCGGGGATGCGATTACCGGCGCGGGCAGCATCAGCTCCGCAGGCGAGTACACGCCGCCAACCTACCTGACGGCGGACAGCGTACAGGTGGTAGTGACCGCTGCGCTGAATGGAAGTGCGAATACCACGGCCACCGCGGTGCTGAGTGTAACGCCGGGGTTCCTGCAACCGCTGACGCCGGAAAACGTGGCCCTGGGCGGCAACGGAACGGTGACGATTACCGGCTTCCTGGCCGAGGCGGGCGGCAGCACGGGCATCAACTTTGCGCTGGCCGGCAGCTCGACGGGGTCGTCCGGCGGACAGGGTACGCTGGGCGTGCCAAGCTGCCAGCGCAGCGCACAGGCCTTCACCAATTGCACAGTGACTTACGCGGCGCCGGTTTCAGTGGCGGCCTCGGGCGCAACCTATGTGGTGGCCACGGCAGGCAACTCCGCGTCGAAGACCGCAACCGAGGTGCTGCTAAACACGGCCGGGGTGTCGAGCAATCCGGCCGGGCACCAGGGGCAGCTGGGCACGCTGGCGGCGCTGGGCAGCTCTGGCGGCAACAACAACGACTACGACACGCAGGGCACGCAGATCGTGGACTGCTGCAGCGGCACACTGGGCGCGCTGCTGCTGGGCAGCAACAACCGGCAATACCTGCTGAGCAACAACCATGTGCTGGCGCGCAGCGACCAGGCAGCGGTGGGCGATGCGATCGTGCAGCCGGGACTAATCGACAACAACTGCACGCCCAACGGGGATGGCGGCGGGACTGCGCCGGTGGGCACATTGACTGGCTGGCTGGCACTGGGTTCCAGGGCCACCAATGCGGATGCGGCGATTGCGCAGGTGGCGGCGGGAGCTGTGGACCCCAACGGCAACATTCTGGAGTTGGGCGGGAAGCAGGCGGATGGCACGCTGGCCGCGGCGCCGCCGGGCGTCTCATCCAGCGGCGGCAAGGGCGAGGCAGCCTCGCTGGCGATGAAGGTTGCCAAGAGCGGGCGGACGACCGGATTGACGTGCGCCGGGGTTTCCGCGCTGGACCTGGACGTGAATGTGGACTACTACCTGGACTGCGCCGAGACGCAGCCCTACCTGACCAAGACCTATAGCAACCAGATCGCGATCAGCGGCAATCAGTTCAGCGACGCAGGCGATTCGGGCGCTTTGGTGGTGGATACCGGCAACGCGGAGCCGGTAGGCCTGTTTTTTGCCGGCGGAACGGACGTCTCCGGCGTGGGGCAGGGCGTGGCAAACCCGGTAGGCGATGTGCTGAGCGAGTTGAGCCAGCAGGTAGGCGCGGGAACGGCTTACAGCTTTGTGGGTGTCGCAGATCATGCGGTGAGTTGCCTGAACTACGGCGACAACACGGTGAACTGGGCGCAGAGCCGGGTTCTGGCGGATGCGGAGATCGTCCGCACGCAGCAGGCTTTGGCGCAGGCGCGCACGCTGGTGAATCCCTCCGCGGGAATCCTGGGCGTGGCTACCGGCAAAAGCAACGACCATCCCGGAGAAGGGGCGATTCTGGTTTATGTAGATGAGAACATGACCGTGGCCGCGCCCGCGCAGGTGGGCGGCGTGCGGACCATGGTGATTCCAACCAATGCCCGCGCAGTGGCTAATGGATCAGCGCCGCTGACCAACGCGATTGCGGGAAGTGCGGCCCTGACCGCCGAGGAGCTTGGCACGGCCCTGGCAATCAAGCAGCAGGTGGCGCGAAACCTGATGCGGGACACTCCCGCCTTTTTTGGCGTGGGCGTGGGCCAGAGCCTGGACAATCCCAAAGAAGCGGCGCTGGTGGTCTATGTGGATCGCAAGAACCTTCCCGCGCAACTGCCGCAGAGCGTGGACGGGCTGCGCACCCGCTATGTGGTTATGGACCGGCTGCACGTGACCCGTTCTTATGCTGCTCCGTTGCAATCGAGGTCGCACTGCATGCCGCACGCCGCCGCAGGCCGGGCAGCCGGGTCCGCTCCGCTCGATCTCGGGCCGCGGCGCCTGCAGCTCAAATGAGGCGAGGATTCCGGCCTTGCGGCATCCGACCAGATGAGGGCTTTGCTCATTGCGAGCGAGGTTTTGAGCGGAGGATCGCTCGCGGGCTGCCGGACAGATCTTAATTCAAAGCTCATCAACCCGTAGCGCCGAATGGGGACGGGGAAACCCGAAAATGGGAATCTAAGCCTCTAAAGTTGTATTGGTTCCTAATGTGGGAAGAGACTAGGCTGTTGGTGGGGAATCTCACCCTTTTTCCGGCTTAAGCAACCCGGTGAAAGGGTCGGGAAAGGCGAGGAACCACGCGAGCAGTCCACGGAACTTCGCAATGCTGGCCGGGGATAATGAATCCTGTTGCCGGTAGAATAATTAACGATACGCGCTTTCATTTTCTTGTAGAGAGAATAGATAAGCGGGGAGAGCCGTTTTGGCCTTGAATCTCGCAGTGCTGCGTATGCCGAGGATTACGGGGAAAAGTCCCGCTGCCGGGGAGTCGCGCACCACGCAGTCCCTGCGCAAGATGGCACGCATTCTGGTGGTGGATGACGAGGCGCACGTTCGCTCCATGATCGGGGCGACCCTGGAGCGCAGGGGGTACGACGTGCAACTGGCCTCCAGCGGCCGCGAAGCGATGGAAATGCTGGAGAAGAACGGCTTCGACCTGGTGCTCACCGACATCGTGATGAAGGACGGGAACGGCATCACCCTGCTGGAACGCATGCATGGGCAGCAGCCGAACCTGCCAGTAGTGATGGTGACAGCGATCCACGACATCAGCGTGGCCATCGATTCCATGCGGCGAGGCGCTTACGACTACCTGCTCAAGCCGTTCGAGCGGGAACATCTGCTCTCGACCGTGCAGCGCGCTTTGGAGCACCGCCATGCGCTGCAGGAAAGCCACAGCTACCAGCAGAACCTGGAGCATGTGGTGCGGGCGCGCACCGAGATGCTGCACCAGGCGATGGAAGACCTGGAGCACAGCTACGACGTGACGCTGGAAGCGCTGGGCGACGCGCTCGACCTGAAGGACTCAGAGACCGAAGGCCACTCAAAGCGGGTGACCGCCTATACCATTGCGCTGGCGCGGGCGATGGGCATCAGCCCGGCGGACATCAAGGTGATCGCGCGCGGAGCGTTTCTGCACGACATCGGGAAGATGGCGATTCCGGACGACATCCTGCGCAAACCCGGGAAGCTGAGCAAAGAGGAGCAGGGGGTGATGCGCGAGCATTGCACGCGCGGCTACCACATGCTGCGCAAGATACCCTTCCTGGCCGAGGCCGCGGAGATTGTCTTCTCGCACCAGGAGCACTACGACGGTACCGGCTATCCCGGCGGGCTGCGGGGAAGCGAGATTCCGATCGGGTCACGTATCTTCGCGGTTGCGGACACCCTGGACGCTATTACCAGTGACCGGCCCTATCGGCGGGCCAAGAGCTTCGACGCCGCCCGCGAAGAGATTCTACGCTGCTCGGGAACGCAGTTCGACCCGGCCGTTGTGGAGGTTTTCCTGAAGATTCCCAACGAGCTCTGGCACGAGCTGCGCTCGGAGATCACAGGCCAGAACAAGCGCTTCTCCACGTTCGACATCTCGAATGCGCCGCCGCCGCCCGGCCTCTGAATTCCTGCCCAGCCTGTATCCGCATGCGATGGACTTGGCCTAGAATTGGCTTCGGAGCAGAAGCCATGTCCCCACTTTCCCCTGCAGAGATCAGTTCCCGTCTACGCGCGCTTTCCAACTGGCAGATCGAGGCCGGCGAGTTGGTGCGCACATTCAAGTTTGAGGATTTTCGCGCCGCGCTCGGTTTCGTCAACCGGGTGGGCGAACAGGCTGAGGCGGCCGCCCACCACCCGGATATCGACATCCGGTACAACCGGGTGAGGCTGGCGCTGGTGACGCACGATGCCGGCGGGTTGACGGCGAAGGATTTCGACCTGGCGGCGGAGGCGGACAGACTGGCCTAGCGGAGGGAGCCGCCGGCCTGTCCGGCGCGCCGCTCAGGCTTCGTCAGCGGGGTCGCCACGGGAAATCCTGAAATCGGGATTGGAAGCGTTTTCTTCGCTCTGGCGCAGTTTTTCGAGGGTTCTGCGGTGCCACCAGGCAGCGGCAACGCCGCCAGCGAGCGCCGAGGCGGCCGCGATCAAGCCTACCTTAAGCCAGCCGGAGGGCTGCCGCGGAGCAGGTTTGGATGGGGAAGGATCGGGAGAAGTAGGAGATTCCACGGGGGTTGCCATGTTTCCTCTCTTGCGGGATCAAGTGGTCAATGTGCGGAGATACAGAAATCCTCGCCCGCCTGTTTGATGCAGGCCGGGGGCAAAAGGTGTCTTGAGGATTGCCTGAGATAATTTCGATTTTTGTATTTGCTTTCAGGCCAATCTATGCTATGGTGTATATATTCCAGTTTGGGAGCCGGTAACGCTACCGCTTCCAGGCTGGGAGTAAGTTGCGTCACTGGCCTCCCGGCACGAACAGCTAGACCGTTCGTGCCGTCTTTTTTTGCGGCAAAACTGCCGAGGCAGGATTGAGGGGACAGGCGGCATCGACTGCGGTAAATGGCGCTTCATGGAGAGCGGTCCCGCATTAGAATGGGTTTGAGGATGTTGCCATGAGCAATTGGTTCCATCGCCGCGGGCTCCTGAGTCTGGCGGTTTTCGCCGTCACCGCGGGCAGCTATGCCCAGTGGTCGAATCCGGCCGACGATGTTCCCGCCTACCACCCCGGTGCTCCTCTGAAGGTGAGCGCGCTGCCGCCGATCCTGGCCGGCGACAAGCTGACCGGGGAAGACTTCCGTTATCCCTGGCAGGTGCACGTCTACCAGCAAGTTGCGAAGGTGGGCAACGTGGTTTACCAGCTGCCCTGCAACTGCCGCTGCGACCGGGCGCTGGGCCACACCAGCCTGCGCAGCTGCTTTGAGACGCTGCACGGCACCGAGTGCTCGACCTGCGCCAAGGAGGGACTGTTCGCTTACCAGCAGACCAAACTGGGCAAGTCGCCGGCGGAGATCCGCGCCGCGATTGCCCGGCATGAGTACGAGAGCATCGACCTGGAAAAGCAATAATCCGCATGGCTTATTTTGAAGACCTATCGGAATATGGATACTTCCCTCATCACTGTCGCTCTGGCTCCAGGAATGTTGGCTGGCTGGAGCAGGGGCACGAGTTTGATCGGGCGGCGCCCTCGAGTGAAGTCCTGGAATTGCTTTGGAGCTATTGCAAGATCTCCGTTATGCAAGCTCGGGGATTTCATCGATGCGATCTGTGCGCTCCTCCCCATCCATGTGTAATCTCAGCGCGAAATGGAAGCGGCCTTCGCGTGGGTTCGGCGGAGATTCGCGTCTTTTCTGCGGCGGGGGACGCGTACGCCGCACCGAACTTGATCTACCACTACGTTCGAACACATTGGTACAAGCCGCCTGAGGAGTTTCTGCGCGCGATGAGGGAAGGCGCTCGACCGCCGAGTTCCGAGTATTTTGAGAGCCTTAATAAGCTTGTCGACTTTGGATGGAAGGAGACCTTAATTCATCCGGGAGACACGCGAGATTCTGTGCCGGAAATGTCCGGCTCGCGATTTGAGAGGGCGGACGGAGAAGTGCGGCGGGTCGCCGTACAGATTCCTGTCCATCTGGATCAGGATTGACAGGCTGAGAAGAAAGGCATGACCTTGGTCCAAATCAGAAGAGCAATGCTCAGGGGCTGAAGCCCGCGATGATTCTAGGCAACTTGCGACGCGACTAAACAGGCTGCGGAAAAAGTGCGAATCGACGGTGAAACCTGAGGGAGGCTTCCCTCCACGGCTAAAGCCGCAGCCTCATTCTGCTGGCTTTACACGGGGGTTGAAACCTCCGTCTCCCTCCGCATTGAGTTTTTCCGCAAGCTGTGAAGTCGTGCCCTGGCACAAAACTGGGCCGAAAAAGGGCTTCTCAGCGAGCCCGGAGGTCGTGCTCCGATATGTTCGCGACCCGGCGTAGGTGATTCAGCAGCAGAGCCAGGCAGAAGGCCGGGCTCTTCTATTTGACAATACTTCTACACTTGTTTACTCTAGGCCTGTTGTAAAAAGGCCTATGAAAAACCCTCTGCCTCGCGATCTGTTCCCAGGGGCGCTCGAGATGATGATCCTCGAGTCGCTTCGCCGCCAGCCGGCGCACGGCTATGCTCTGGTGCAGCACATCCAGCAGCGATCGAACAACCTGCTGCAGGTGGAAGAGGGCTCGCTTTATCCCGCGCTGCAGCGGCTGCTGAAGGCCGACCTGGTGAAGGCGGAATGGGGCGTATCGGCCACCAACCGGCGCGTTCGCACCTACCAGATCACCGCGGCCGGGCTGCGGCACCTGGAAGAGGAGATTTCCAGCTTCGAGCGCATGTTCGAGGGCATCGCCCTGGTTCTCAATCCAGGCAAGACGACGGCCAACTGAGAGGAGACAGCCATGAGCTGGTACCCGGGGATCTTCCGCCGCCGCAAGCTTTATAACGAACTCGCCGAAGAGATGCGCCTGCATCTGGAAGAGCGGACCGAGCAGTTTATGAGCGAGGGCGTGAATCGGAAAGAAGCCGAGCAGGCTGCGCGGCGCGCCTTTGGCAATGCCACGCTGATGGAAGAGCGCAGCCGCGAAGTGTGGCAGTGGCCGACGCTGGAGTCGATCTGGGCCGACGCGCGCTATGCGCTGCGGCAGCTTGCCAAGTCGCCGGGATTTGCCATTACGGTCATCGTCTCACTCACGTTGGGGCTGGGAGCGAATACCACTATTTTCACGTTTGTGAATGCACTGATGCTGCGGCCGCCCGCGGTTGCAGATGCGGGACGTCTGGTTGAGGCGATGGAGCGGAATGCCAAGGCCGCTGGGATCGAGGAATATGAGCCGCTCAGTTACCCCGGCTATGTGAGTCTTCGCGATCATAATCGCACCTTCTCCGGTTTTGCGGCCTTTGACGGCGATCCTCATTCCGTCAGTTGGAGCCACAACGGCGGTGGGCAGATGGTCTATGGCCAGCTTGTTTCCGGCAATTTCTTTTCCGTGCTTGGCGTGGAGCCTGCTCTCGGGCGATTCTTTCTACCTGACGAAGATAAGAGCGGCACCGGCGTGCCTGCCGTCGTGATCAGTTATTCGTTCTGGCAGCGCCAGCTTGGCGGAGACCGCTCAGCGATTGGCAGCGCACTGACGCTGAATGGGTCCAGCTATACCGTCGTCGGGGTGGCGCCACAGGCCTTCACCGGAATCCTCATTGGCTCGCGGCCCGATTTCTGGGCTCCTCTGGCCATGACCCCGGCCCTGATACACGATCCGGAGCGGCTGGGCAGCGATACTTCTTTCTGGCTCCTTGGCGTGGGCCGGTTGAGAGCCGGAGTCTCAAAGGCTGCAGCGCAGGCTGACCTCACCGTTTTGACACACTCGGCTCATTCCGCAGATAAGAATGCGGGTGACAGGGAGGCGAGAGTTTTTCCCGTCCAGCTTGTGCCAGGTCCTTTCCGCGGCTATGTGGCTGCGTTTACGGGCTTACTCATGGCCGCGGTCGGCCTGGTTCTCCTAATTGCCTGCGCTAATGCGGCGAACCTGGTGCTGGCTCGGGCTATGACGCGCCGCCGCGAACTCGCGGTGCGGTCGGCGCTGGGAGCGAGCCGACCGAGGATTGTGCGGCAGGCGCTTACCGAGAGCCTGTTGCTCTCATCGATCGGGGGCGCGGGTGGATTGCTGCTGGCGTACTGGTCCATTCCGCTTTTGTTGAGTCTCACGCCGGCCAGCATCCCGTTGCATTTGGAAGTTCCGCTGGATTGGCGTGTCTTTACCTTCGCCCTTGTCGCCTCAATTTGCAGCGCGATCATCTTCGGTGTTGGTCCTGCTTTGCGCAGCACGCGCCGCGATCTTCTTCCCGCGCTGAAAGATGAGGCAAAGCTCGCGGGGCCTCGCAGTTCCTGGCTGCGCAGCAGCCTTGTGGTGGTGCAGATTACAGTGTGCCTGGTCCTGCTGATAAGCGCCGGTCTCTGCGTGCAGAGCTTGTTCAATGCCCGGTCGATCGACCCCGGTTTCAGCACCCACAACATTGCCGTTGCGCAGCTGGATCCCGGAAGCCTGGGCTACACCGATGCGCAGAGTGCCGAGTTTTACCGGCAGCTCCTGGAACGAGTTCGCGCGCTGCCGGGAGTAAGTTCCGCCAGCCTGGCCGACTCCTTGCCGCTCGGAACGGAGCGTACAGTCCAGGGAGTGAAGATCGATGGATTCGCGCCGTCTCCGGGAGATGACGGCATTCCGATTCAGACGGCGTGGGTTGCGCCGGGCTATTTCGCAGCCATGGGTATTCCGGTGCTCAATGGCCGGGAATTTGTTCCGACTGACACACATCCCAGCGCGAATGGCGTGGTGATCAACGGGGAAATGGCGCAACGGTTCTGGGCAGGCCGCAGTCCGATCGGCCAGCACCTCAAAGTCGGCAAAGAGACGCTTGAGATAGTAGGCGTGGTCAAAACCGGAAAGTATCGCAGCCTCGGCGAAGACCCGCAAACGTTCATGTACAGGCCGCTCAGGTCGGAGTCAAGGGCGTTTCTGGTGGTGCGATGCGGTCCGGACGAGGAGACTGTGCTGGGCGAAGTGCGGCATGTGATCCAGCAACTCGATCCGAATGTCGTGCCCATGGAAATGGAGTCCATCGGGCAGTATATGGCGCTGCCGTTGTTTGCCGCGCAAACCACCGGAGTTCTGCTAGCGGTCTTTGGGACGGTCGCGCTTCTGCTCGCCACGATTGGGCTCTCCGGCGTGATGTCGTATTCCGTGAGTCAACGCACCAATGAGATTGGGGTGCGCATGGCGCTGGGAGCAAATCGCTTCGACGTCGTGAGACTGATGCTGAAACAAGGGATGCGACTCACGGGGATCGGCATTCTTTGCGGTCTTGTGCTTGCGTTCGCAACGACGCGGGTACTGGCGGGACTACTCTATGGCATCAAGCCAGGCGATCCGCTCACATTTTGTGCCCTGGCTCTTTTCCTTGCGGGCGTCGCGTTGGTGTCGTGCTATCTGCCGGCGCAGAGGGCGGCGTCGACCGATCCGATGAAGGCGCTGCGGGCGGAATGAGCGATGGCCTCGGGAAATCCGGATTCGGCGTAGAATAGAACTATGCAGCACGAGCCAGTTGGCCCGGCTCGCACCCATCTCCGGCGGGGTTTTCGGCGTCGGAGGTCAAAGAGTGGGGGCGTCACGGTTTCGACGGGATCGATTGCGGCTTAGGAGGCATGCCGGGGTGTGGGCACCCGTAATCGCCTGCAAAACAAAAGTTGCCAACGACAATCTGGCACTTGCTGCTTAATTAAATAAGCAGCCGTCTCTCGCGGCCTCGCCTATGGGCTGTGAATCGGACGTCATTCAGTAGGCTGGTGGTTGCGGCTCGGTCCGTGTTGCAGCCATAAGATCATCGGACTAGCTTGCCGCTCATCTTGTCCGTTCTGAGGGCTGCAAGTGAACCAATCGGAATCGGACAAAGCATGAATGCTCCTGGCTGACAGCGATTTCGGACGCGGGTTCGACTCCCGCCGCCTCCACCATCACTAAGCTGCTTATTTTTCAGCAGCTTGGAAATTCAGACGGAAAAACTCAGGCCAAACTGTACAGTCACTGTACAGTCGCGCTCCAGGGTTTGCCCCAATTTGGCGATTCGAGCACAATTTCGCTGAAGTCGGGGTGCCCATGCTGTCCGTTTATACCCGCCACCATCCAGACTGCAAAAACGCCGGCGACAAGACATGGCGCCGCTGTAGCTGCCCCAAGTGGATATGGGGATCGCTCAACGGCAAGTTCATGCGCCAGAGCGCCAAGACCCCTCGCTGGGAGGAGGCCGAAGAACTTCGACGTCAGCTAAGCGAAGGGCAGCCGCCGGCAAGTCATCCAGCGGCAAAAACGGATCTGGATGTCAACGCGTCGGTTCCGCGTCGCGAGGGCTCAGGTTCCGACCGACCTCAAAGGCCGAGGGTCACTGTAGAGAAGGCCGTTGAGGCTTACCTGGCCGATGCAACGAGCCGCGGCGTCGCGGCTGCCACGCACACCAAACTGACGACGATCTTCCGCAAGCAGTTTCTACCCTGGACGCAATCGCAGGGGCTTGCCTATCTCGATGAGATCGACCTCGACGCTCTCCTGAATTTTCGCAGCACCTGGAGTGATGCCGCGCTGGCAAAGCAAAAGAAGCAAAGCCGAGTGATCGGTTTCTTCTGGGCCTGCGTGCGCCGCCGGTATCTTCAGGAGAACCCGGCTCTCGGATTGGGCAAAATCAAGGTTGTCCAGATCCCCACGGATTACTTTCCGCCTGAGGAGTTCGACCGCATCATCGACGCCACCTACCGGGTGTGTGACAATCGGGGCGGATTCATCGATACCGATTCGAATCGCGCCCGGCTCCGCACGATGACACTGTTAATGCGCTGGAGCGGGCTGCGCATCCGCGACGCCATCACCCTCGAACGACACCGCCTTCACGGCGACAGCCTTCTTCTCTACCAGGCAAAGACCGGAACACCGGTGTATGTTCCACTCCCTCCATTCGTGGTCGAGGCGCTGGAGAATTTGCCGGCCGGTCCGAAACCCAATCTCCGTTACTTCTTCTGGAGCGGCAATGGGGATCCCAAGAGCGCGGTCGCCAATTGGCAGAGAAGCTATCGTCGTCTTTTCAAGCTCACTGATATCAGGATTTCGGACGGCGAGATCAAACGCTGCCACCCGCACATGTTCCGCGACACCTTCGCAGTCGAGATGCTCCTCGCGGGTGTACCCATCGATCAGGTCTCGCTTCTGCTGGGCCATGCTTCCGTGAAGATCACCGAGAAGAGCTATTCCCCGTTTGTGAAGGCCAGGCAGGTCCAACTTCAGGAAAGCGTCCGTAACGCATGGAAACTGGGTCAGCCCACCGGGAACGGCCCGGGAACCAGCCCGCCTGGATCCGCGGCTTCTCATAAAAGGAGCGCAGGCTGGCAGGTGATTCAAACGCGGAAAAAGACTGGGACCGGCTAGTCGTTATTGGAGTCGCAGGCCGGAATATCGGCTAATGTGCACCGGGACCCTGGCATGAACTTCATCCCAATTCTTATCCAGGATTTGAAAAAAGCGCTCCTCTGCGTACCCGTTCACTACCAGCATGCGAATCCAGGAGCGAAGCAACATCGACTCGATCAAATCTGGCGCGACGCCTTCGAGTTCGCATTGGGAGATTGCGTTCTGGAGGTCATCGATCGTCACAATTTCTTCTGGCTCCTCCTGGCTGAAGAGATCGGGCAGTTTGCCGAGCCAAGTGTCCGGCTCTGCTCGAGCGGCTTCGATCCTGGCAATCCGTTTCTCGATTGAGGTGCTCCACGTCCGGTCGGGCAGCGTTTCGCAGATCTCATACAGGAGCATTGGAATGGCTCCAAGATCAATTTCGTCAAAGCGCTGATGGTCAGTAGGGTCGGGGGCAGTCTCCGGAGTACGCCGGTGCCTCAAGACGTAATCCAACCAAGCCTCCGAGAAAAGTTCTTCGACAGCGAAGGAACTGAGCCCCTGATCGTGCGCGCAGAGCACAGCGATCGCGAATTCGGATACCGCAAAGCGCTTCTTGTTCGCGGAGGCGGATCGGCCGGTCTCGTGATGCAAGGTGAAGCAGAGATCAATGGCCTTGCTATCGCCTTCTACTCTCCGTCGATACTCACCGAGAGCCCGATCCCATGCACGACGTGCTTTGGCGGTCCACAGCTCCCGATTTTCGTCAGTGACCAGGTTGCCTGTTTTCTCGAAGGCGTAAATGAAATCAGGGCTCACCCGTTCCTGACGGAGTCTTCTGGCGATTTCTTTGCGTGCGACATTGTCTAGGGACTCGCCGCTCTGGTCGGATTCAACAGCGTCGAATGAAGCGGGCACTGGTAACTTCCCTTCCGATGCAGGCTTGGATTTGGCTAGGTTCCGTTCGCCGCTCAGTTTCCTCATGGAGCACTATTTTACGTCGGTCGATTCTCCTCCTTCGCGCAGCTGGGCTGTTGAGGCGAAGGGGGCTGTTTGACCGAATCCTAGGTCCACGCTAAATCTGGGCCGTTCGATCTCGCAGCCCGCAGTCTCTTCGGACGCATCGGGCAGTATTCCCTTTGCGCCGCAAATCCTGATTCTGAGAGGTGATCAATGGAAGCCGCACAACAACAGATGAATGTTCCGATAACTTCCGAACGACCACAGAATGGCTTCGTCCCAACGGCATTGGAACGTCATTACAGCGTTTCCGAGCTATCTAAGCTCTGGTTTTTTAGTGAGAACACCATCCGACGCTTGTTTAGCCGGGAGCCTGGAGTCATCAAGATTGCCCGTCAATCTACCAGAGTGAAAAGGGGTTACACCTCTTTGAGGATTCCGGAACGAATTGCCCAGCGGGTACACCGTCGATTGCAGGGGCTCTCATAAATAGACCGGGTGTACAACTCCTATCGAACTGGGATGAACCCACATGAAGTTGTGAATTTGACCGAGTTTTGAGTTCACATCATCCTGTCTCCGCATTTGAGGAGGCTCAGGTGACGAAGCGACCAAGGTTTCTCATCATCGCGGCATTGGTAACGTTTCTCGACTTGGCGGTGGCTGTTTGCCACGGCTGGCCTGTCTGGACGGCATGGTCGGGAGACATTTTGGAGCGCGGGCTTTTGGTCCTTCTTACGGCGTTGGGAGTCACGTCAGTCGCGAATGTCTGGGCCCAAGTGGTTCCCGCACCCAACGATCCGCCTTGCGGCCGGAGAGCCGACCGTGAGCAAACTGCGGCTGGGATTCAAGTAGAAGCGCGAGGACAGGTCGATGTTTGATTCAATCAACGATCTCGCGGCCAAACTCGCAGCCACCGGCTACTTCATCGACCCGGTAATGACCCAGGTTGTATTCCTGGCGGCGAAGCTGCAGAAACCCCTCCTGCTTGAAGGACCCGCAGGAAGTGGCAAAACTCAATTAGCGGTCTCGGTTGCCTTAGCCGCGAAAACACACGTCGAGCGATTGCAGTGCTACCGCGGCGTCACCGAGGATAAAGCCATCGGCCGTTTCGACGAGGGCCTGCAACGGCTCTACATGGAGTTCTCGAAAGGCCAGCATGAGAACTGGCAGACCGTACAAGCAAACCTCAAGGGGCGGGACTTCTTCCGTCCCGGCCCGCTGATGCGCGCGCTCGAATGCGACAGGCCCTGTGTGTTGCTCATTGACGAATTGGATAAAGTCGACGATGGTTTCGAAGCTATGCTTTTAGAAATCCTCTCCGCCTGGCAGCTCTCGATTCCAGAGTTCGGCACCGTTGCGGCAAAGACGATACCGTTTGTCGTGCTCACCAGCAACGAAGAACGAAGGCTGGGCGACCCTATCAGAAGGCGGAGCCTGTACGTGCGCGTCGAGCATCCCACGCCCGAGCGCGAAGCCGAGATCATTGCCAGCCACACGCCGAAGGCCGATGAGAGCTTCCATCGTGAGATGGCTGGAATAGCGCTATCCTTCCGAAACTACTCACTCGAAAAGCCGCCATCGGTCTCGGAAATGATCGATTTCGCGAACGCATTGCAGTTGCTTGGAACAGACCACGTCACCGCCGAGCTGCGCGATGTTCTCTTGCCCTTCCTTGCCAAGACGGAAAAAGATCGCAGGCACCTTCTGCTCCGCGAAGGATTCAAGAGCCTGCTCGACGACGGCGCGCGGTTCGCGCAAAGTCTCGCGCTGAACGGAGGGCCAGCCTCATGACCCGATGGATACTTTTGCTGTTGCTCGCATGTCGCGGGTTCTGCTTTGGACAGGCTGACCCTGGTCCGGCAGCTGGCTTCGTCCGCCAATATGCGGCGCACTATCGCGTCCCACCTGAGTTGATCGGCGCGCTGATCGACATCGAATCGCGATGGAATCCGCGTGCGGTTTCGAATAAGGGGGCGATGGGGCTGATGCAACTCATGCCGGCAACTGCGAAAAGATTCGGCGCTTTCGACCCCTTCAATTCCGAACAGAACATCGCGGCAGGTACGCGGTATGTCACGGCTCTGATGTGGGAGTTCCACGGGGACCTGCGCCTGGTAACCGCAGCCTACTACGCGGGCGACCGCGGCATTGCGCGAGAGCAACTGGATTATCGCAATCCAGATGTTGTGGCCTACGTGCAGGCGGTCCGAAGGCAGTACATGTTTCGCAAGCATCCGGCCGTGAGGCCGCCAAGGAGGTCAACCCAATGAAACTTCGCTGGATCATCCCTGTCGCACTCCTCATCCCGCTGCGCCTCAGCGCTACAGACACTCCGGTCGGAGCGCGCGTTGCCACAATCACGATCAGTCCGAGAGAGATCACGCTTCTCCATTTGCGGCCGGAGTTCGAGTCGACGATCCGAATGCCGGAGGAGATCACATCTGTCATTCTCGGCAGTCCCGGCGAGTTTAAAGCCGAGCACAACGAGGGCGAGCCGGAGTACGTCTACGTCAAGCCCATCACCAAAGATGCCGCTCAGTCCAATCTGCTGATTGCGACGAAATCAGGCCAGCACGTGACGCTGGAGTTGGTGAGCGATGGCGCCGGTGTGACGAACCAATCACAGCCTGTTGACTTCCTGATCGAGTACAGGGCCTCACGGAGCTTCCTGATCGCCGGTGACTCCAGGGCCCCTGCAATATTGACCGCACCTGGCAAGGAGCCGAGTCATGGCGTGGGTGGGGGTGAAGTGACGACCACCTCCGCACCGCTTTCAAGTCTCGACGAGGAGTTCAAACAACAGCAGAGAATCAACGCTCCGAAATGGACAAAGTGGCAGGACAAACAGATCGAGACATCGATCGGGGACATGCGGCAGCTGAGCAATGAATCGGTGATCTCTTACTCCATATTGAACAGCTCGAATGAACCAGTTGAGATCGTTCCGCCGCAGATCCAGATCACCGGACGCCAAGCGACAAAGAAGAAGAAAAAGAAGGAAGGTAAGGGCATCATCTCGGACCAGTTGGAGATCCGCGACTACAGATTGAGCACGACCCGGCTTGAGCCTGGAGAGCGCGCTGACGGCGTGGTCGTGTTCGATCGACCGAATTTCAAGGAATCGACTGAAAAGCTGTTCTTGCAAATCGCGCAGGCGGACCAGGTAGATCGTCCCGTCCTGATCCGGCTGCCATTCACCCCACCCATTTCAGGTGATGGCAAGTAGAGAGGAGATGTAAAAAGTTATGAGTGTCACCGACAACAATAGGTATGGAAGTGGCGGCTTGCCGACTTCAGTGATGGATCCCGCAGAGCCGATACTTGAACACCCCTCGCCGCAGGGTCTCAACAGCGACCAGAAGCCCACCCCGAAGTTCGCGACTCGAGCTGACGTTAAGGGAGCCGAAGGAATCAGCAAGAGCAAGCTGATACTTCTTGGCGGAGGAATGGCCGTTGCGGTTCTCTTCTTCGTCTTTACGGCTATCGTCGGCAAGTCGCCGAAGAAGTTGGCCACGGTCAAGCAGGCGTCTCAGTTTCAGCAAGCCATGCAGGGGCAGGCAGTTCCGCCCAAGGGCAGCGTAACACCGCTGATGGACACCCCGCGCACCCCAGCGCCGGACAACACGACCGGTCAACTCGGGCCAGGCGACATTCGGCGCACTCGCGCGCTGAATAACGGCGAAACTAACAAGCCATTCGCCGGCAAGCCTGCCGTCGCCAGTTCTCTGGGAGCTGTACCCTCCTTCGCAGACACCCAGCAGAAGTGGGAAGATCCGGCGCCCTACGGCGGGACTCCGCCGGCAGAGACATCGCAAACGCAGCAGAACACCTTGAAGGAGCCATCCCTCATCTTCGTGCGTAGCCTGGCGCAGAACCAAGCCAGCCTCGTACCCAAGGTCAATGTTGATGACGATGGCACACCACGATTAGAACTCACACCGGGAACGCGCATTCAAGCCAAGCTCGAGACCCAGATATCGAGCGCAGTGCAGGCCCCCGTGGTAGCAGTAGTCGAATACACATACGCCGTTGGGGATAGGATCATTGTTCCCGCCGGCGCGCGTGTGTACGGCCAACTCCAGCAGGCCGATCGTAGCGGGCTTGTCAGCGTGAAATTCGACGAGATTGAATTGCTAGACGGCGCGCGGGAGAAGATAGATGCCGTGGGCACGGGGCTCGATCTTGGGCCAATCAAGGGAAATGTCTACGGAAAGAACACGGGCAAGAACTTCCTTGTGCGTGCAGCGTCCGGTCTCGGCTCAGTGCTTGCGGAAGTGGCTGGCAACAATTCGAGCGCCGCGTTCTCGGAAGATGACATGCTGCGGGAGCGGTTGGCCGAAAACATCGGCACTGCAGGCGACTCCGAAGTGATGAATCTCGATGCGAACAGCCGCGTCGTAGTTTCCGTGCCCGCGGACACGAAGATCTACGTAGTCTTCACCAAGCACGAACAGACCCCCTCCGAGCTTCACAAAGTAGCTCCCACGGCTCAGTAGAGCAGCCGCACCTTCTCTCTTCTTTTCGCCCTGGCTCAATTCGCCAGGGCGTTTCTTCTGTATGGCCATCCTGCCTCACGCCTACCCCGTTCGGGTATTTTTGTCGCTCGTATTCAATGTTGCTGCGGTGTAGCGGTCATTCCTAATCGTGCGAGCTGAAATGGGCAAAGATCGATCCGGATGACTCACCGTGCAGTTGATCAATGTTCGCTCCCGTTGCCCCACAGTGCG
>Ga0326727_10010149_pt1 | contig 22610 bp, 21 predicted proteins | sample MB2enrmetagenome_FD_207643 | JGI IMG/M metagenome (GOLD analysis project Ga0326727, IMG submission 207643) | Lab enriched peat soil microbial communities from McLean, Ithaca, NY, United States - MB29MY | ecosystem: Environmental > Terrestrial > Soil > Wetlands > Peat | place: USA: New York...
CTTCCATTCATAGCAACCCTCCTGGAGATTCTCCCTTCAGGGTTACATCGAAAACGGCGCAACGGGTTACATTTCTAAATGGCTCAACACGCGCTTACCGGTTACATAATAGACGTCTCAATTCGCCCTCTGCCATGCGTGCAGCGAAAGGTGTAGAATCCCCCATCAACAGGGCGAGGGCGGCAGAAACCGAAAAAACTCCCCCTCTGTCGCCACGGCGGCAGAGGGGCCGGGGGTGAGGGGGGCCGGCCCGAGAATGCAATGGTTATCAGGTGGCGAGACATAAGCACCGCGTTCTGATGAAAGGGGGAAAAACGTGAATAGACGCACAGATAAACAAGTTCTACAGATACTTATCGCACTGGTCATCGCGATTTGCTTTTGCCGGTGCGCAGAGGCCGCCTCGAAGGCGTTGTGGCAGATTGGCAGATTCGATCAGTCATCCGGCGAGTTCAATCAAGGCCAGGTGCGGCCGCCCGTCTTTGCTGCCACTCACCCCAAGAGCGACGTGCTTTACATCGTCGGAAAGAGCGAGCCTGCAACTGACTGGCCCGCCTTTCAGCCAGGTTCGGCAAATGGAGGGGCTGACTTTCGCCCGCATCCCTATACGATCCAGTTTGATTTGTCCGAAGCTCCGCGGGGCCTCTATACGTTGAAGGTAGCGTTGCTCGTTGAAACCCCGCGTGTCGCCCGCCTTCAAGTGGATATCAATGGTCACCGCGCGCTGCTTTATCAGCATCCAACGCTGAACTACGCGGCGGGCGATTCGAACAGCGTATTCTTGCCTGCGTACTCTGCCGGCACAATTGCGGTCGATCTTCCCACCAATTTCCTGAAGAAGGGAACGAACGAACTTGCCTTGACCGCCATGGATGAGCCGGCAGAACGCGATGAGGTTACAAGCTCCGGGCTCAACTACGACGCATTGGAGCTTGATCAGGACCCTGACCGGAAATTTTCATCCGCAGAGGTTACTGTCCAGGCCCTGCCGACCATTTATTATCAGCGCAAAGAAGACAAGCTTGTCGAACTGGTGGACGTTTATATCCGTCACAACTCCCCCTCGAAGGGCGGGCAAGTGGTGTTGAGCGTGGGCAAGGAGAAATTCACTGAGAGGCTGTCCCCTGGCTGGGATTTCGGCGAGCAATTGATCGAGCTGGCGGTTCCCGAATTTGCTCCCGGGACCAAGGGCGAAGTTGCCGTCAACCTGGGCGGGCACTCGCGACGCTTCCCGGTGGTTCTGGATCCGGCGAAGAAGTGGAACATCTTCCTGGTGCCTCACATTCACCTGGATGTGGGTTACACAGATTACCAAGCCAAGGTGGCGGAAGTTCAAAGTCGAACCCTCGACGAAGCCATTCAGATGATTCACGACCATCCGGAATTTCGCTTCAGCTCGGATGGTTATTGGTGCGTGCGGCAGTTCCTGGCCGGGCGCAGCGAAGAACAGAAAGAGCAGCTCTTCCAGATGGTAAGGGATAAGAAGATCTTTGTGCCCATGGCGGAGGCGAGTCTTCTCACCGGTTTTCCGAGCCTGGAAACCCTCCTTCGCTCGCTTTATCCTGCTTTTCAATTCCATCAGAAGCACGGAGGAGACAGCGATTATGCCAGCATCACGGATGTACCCTCTTATTCCTGGTCCTACGCCTCGGTAATGGCGGCAGCAGGGCTAAAGTACTTCACCGCTGGAAGCAACAATGACCGCGCTCCCGTTCTCCTGCTTGGCCGTCTGCATGAGAAATCGCCGTTCTGGTGGGAAGGCCCCGACGGCGGAAGAATCCTGATGTGGTACTCCAGGCACTACCACCAAATGAGGAGCTTATTCGGGATGCCACCTCAAATTGCGGGCGGGCACGACTCCTTGCCGCTTTTTCTCCAGATTTATTCGCGCCCGGAATATAAATCCGATGCGGTTTTGGTTTACGGCACGCAGGTCGAAAACACCGATTTGTTCCCGCAGCAGGCCAGTCTGGCTGAGGAGTGGAACAAGATCTACGCGTATCCCCGGCTGGCTTACTCGGGTTTTTCTGAGGCGATAGGATACATTACGAGGCAATTGGGAAACACCATTCCGGTGGTGCGGGGTGACGGAGGACCGTACTGGGAAGATGGCATTATCTCAGCCACCCGGTCGGCTGTCCTCGAACGGGAGACGGAACAGCGAGCGCTGGCAGCGGAGAAGTTCTCCACCCTAAGCAGCCTGGTCAATCCCCGCCTTCAGCCTGAGGGCGAGGCGCTGAAACGGCTCTGGAATAACATGGTGCTTTATGACGAGCATACCTGGGGAGCGGACCGTAGTATATCGAATCCGAAAAGCCGGGAAGCGACGGAGCAGTGGGCCTTCAAAGAAGCTTTTGCCACCGAGGCCAAGAAGGATGTTGACTACGTGCTGCGGCGAGGCTTGGCCGCTTTGGCGGACTATATCTACGATCCGATGGGGACGCTGTTGGTCTTCAATCCCCTCAGCTGGCAGCGTTCCGGCATGGTCGAGATGGACTTGGACAAAGGGCTGGAACTGGTAGATCTGGCAACCAACCGGGCAGTTCCTTACGAAGTTCTTTCCACGGGGCCGGCTTACCGGCATATCCGTTTCCATGCGCAGGACGTGCCGTCGGTGGGTTACAAGGCTTACGCGCTGAAGGAAACCAAAGCAGAGCCGGAGACTCCCCAGGCCACCGCGGAAGGGGCGATGGAGAATCAGTACTATCGGGTGGTGTTCGATCCCGCCAGCGGCGCGGTGAAAAGTATTCTCGATAAGGAACTGAACAAAGAACTGGTCAATGCCTCGAGCCCCTATCGGTTCGATCAGTATCTCTACGTCACGGGAGCAGATCAAACTCCCAACCGGCTGATACAGTACAGCACTGTCTCGCCCATCCCAGAGCTTTCAATCCATAATGCCGGCGGAGGACGGCTGCTGTCAGTGACGAACCAGCCTTTCGGGGTCATGGCGCGTCTGGAAAGCTCGGGAGTGAATACACCGCTTATCGAGACGGAAGTGATTTTGTTTAATGGACAGAAGAAGATCGAGTTCATCAATCATGTGCACAAGACGGAGGTCCACACGAAAGAAGGTGTTTACTTTGCATTTCCCTTCGCCATGGAACACCCACAATTCCGTTACGAGATTCAGAACGGATTCGTGGACCCCAGCCGCGACCAACTGCCCGGAGCAGGCAAGGAGTGGTTTTCGGTGCAGCACTGGGTGGAGGCGGAGCAAGGCAATGTGGCGGCGGCTCTTGTTCCGGTGGATGCCTCGCTGGTCGCTTTGGGGGATATCGTCCGGGGGACATGGCCGGTGGAGTTCGGCCAGCGGCCCGGCACGATTTTCTCTTATGTGATGAACAATTACTGGGACACGAACTACGCGGCAGGCCAGGGAGGAGACTTTACGTTCCGTTACGTGCTGACCAGCGGCAACAACCTGGAGCCTGCCTATCTGAGCCGGCTGGGCCGGGAAGAGATGTCGCCTCTGGAAACAGACCAAATCACCTCGCAGGATAAAGCGATCAATTCTCCACGGCCATTGGATTCGGCCCAAGGTAGTTTCTTGCGTGTGGATCAATCCAATATTGCGTTAGAGACCTGGAAGACCGCCGAAGACGCAGACGGCACGATTCTGCGTTTTGTGGAAGTGGCCGGAAAGGAGAGTACCGTAGACGTGCAAACTCCACTCCTAAACGTGGAATCGGCATGGATGAGCGATGCCCTGGAGAGGAAGCAGGGGCCGCTTTCGGTTTCTTCCCATGGCTTCAGGTTCTCCGTCAAGCCGTTTCAGATCGTCACCGTGCGTTTGGAGCGGGCAGCAGGTCTGAAGTGACTCGGAAAGAGCTTGCCATTGCGGCAATATGGAAATTTGTTTTTGGTACAATCGGGTCCGATTGGAGGCACCCACATGCGCATTGACCTTTACACGAAAGCAATTCTCACGCTCATCGTTCTGTTACTTGCGGTGATCGCACTGAAACCAATCTTTCAACCACAGCCCGCCGTAGCTCAGGGAAGCCTCAATGGCGTCCAATTCTGCGCCATTGAGGGTGGGCTTTACGCAGCGGATACTCGCACCGGAGACATTTGGGTATATGTCACCCATCCCGCATCGCCGCTAAATGGCCAGGTTGTGGGCCACTACAGACTCGCTCAGCTGGGAATGCCTTTTGTTATAATAAAGTAGGAGAGCGGGCCTGCAAGCTCCCGCTGTTCTTACCGGCACGTGAAAAATCTGCGGATGGGCCTGATCGGATTCCGGCTCCGCCTGACGCTCTCCGGCCGCCGGCGGCACTTCGTGGGTCGATGCCGGACCCGCGGTCGATCATTTCGGGGCGACCGGTTTCGGCGCCCGCACAGCTTGAACCCTCGGCTGATCCTCCGGCGGCGTGGTCGTCACCCCGCCATCAGGATGCGCGTAAAATCAGCAGTCAGATGCAACGGGCATCGGTCCGTTTCCGATTTCAGGAACCTCACCCTTCACTTGGCCCAGTGCCTCATTGTTAATTTCGGCAATATTCCTTTCCACCCGCTGCACCACCTCCTTGGCATAGGGAATAAAGTGGTGCCCGGCGATCATGATGGTACAGCCTAACCAGATCTTCGCGGGGTCTGTCGAACACCGGGTAACGAGTCGAAGCAAGTATTTCCAATATGCCCAGCGGTAGGAAGACCTCAGGCCTTGATGCCAGATCGAACGCAGCATTATTTTGGCCATGTCGACCCAACCCGGCTGCTGGGCTGGCCGCTGGCAATTCCTGGTCTGCCAGAACTGGAGAGAACGCCACGCACGTTCGAAGAATTTTGTGGGATCATAAATTGAGGCAAGTGTTTCTTTAAAACCCTTCAACAGAACGAGGGGCGGGAGAACCGTCTGGAAGTTCGGCGGCGTGGAGTCACTATTGTGCACGCTCAATTCGGTCAAGCGTTCCTCTCTCTTCATTCGCTCGTAAAGCGCGGTTCGCGGCACCGCGTGCAAGAAATTTATCATAGCCCAGGGGATAGCTGCGCGCTCAACAAAGCCAATCTGCTGCTCGAAGATGTCTTCGGTGTCGGAGTCGAATCCGAGGATGAATCCACCCGTAACCCACAGACCGCCTCGTTGCAGAATCTTGATGGACTCAATTGGATCTTGTGACAGGTTCTGGAGCTTCTTCGCCTCCGCCAGGGAGGCTTTCGAAGGACTTTCAATCCCCACAAAGACATGGAGGAAGTTCGCCTTAACCATGGCCTCGATCAGCGCGGGATGGCGCGCCAGGTCCATAGACGCTTCGGTATAGAAAGCCAGCGGATAGTCATGAGCTTGCTGCCACTTTTCCAACTCTCGCGCCAGCTCGAGAGCAAGCCGGTGATTGCCTATGAAATTGTCATCAACAATAAACACCTGCTTCTTCCATCCCAATTTCAGGAGCGCGTCCAGTTCCGCCAGGATTTGCTGAGGACGCTTGGTTCGAGGCTTTCGTCCGTAAAGCACGATGATGTCACAGAACTCACATTGAAATGGACAACCGCGGGAAAACTGAATTGCCATCGAGGCGTAGAAGCCAGTTTTCAGAAGGTCAAAGCGCGCCACCGGCGTCTTGGTAAGGTCGGGCTTGTCTTCGATCGTATAGAGCCTTCTGGCCGACCCCTCTTCAAGGTCTTTAGCGATCGCGTCAAACACCTCATCCGGCTCGCCCACCACCACATGGTCCGCCAACTTCAGCACTTCGTCCGGTTCGCTGCTCGGATAGGGTCCGCCCACCATCGTACGCCGGCCCAGGCTGCGGGCGCGGGCGAGGACCTCCTCAAGCCCTTTTCTCTGAACTCGCATGCCGCTCACCATGACGAGGTCCGCCCAGAGGATGTCGGCATCACTTAAGTCTTCCACACCCTGGTCAATCAGGCGAATGTCCCATTCCTTAGGACATAACGCGGCTATCGTGATCAGCCCCAAGGGCGGGATGACGACCTTTTCACGAAGGAGCCGCATCATGCCCGTGAATGTCCAAAAGGAATCCGGGATTTTGGGCCAGACCATCAGGGTCTTGATTCGTTTGCCGAGAGCAGGAAAAACGGGAACAGCCTCGGCCTGTAATGAACGTTCTTGGTTCATGCATCACCTGTCCAATGCATCGCTATTCCCAGGATGAGTTAATAATGCTGGTACGCTACCAGCTCGCGATCATACCACATCCCGATTTCTTGACGGGTGAAGTTTCGATTTTCAGCGGCTGGTGTGCAGACCTTCTGAAGTCTGCGCGCCGGGGGGGCGCATCACAGAGCCCCACAGATGTTGGCGGTAAGGGCAGCTCGAATGGCGAATCGCTGGCACCTCCGGAATCATATATCGATCCGTTTCACATTTCTCCGACTGAGGTACCAGCATGGACTGTAGCCGAAGTGGGGAAACAACGAGTGAACGCAGACTTGGTTTTGCGGCGTGAGGAACATGAACTCGGTTTTGCCGCTCTTCAGGCCGACCGCATAATAGCGCTGGATTCTCACCACTCCGAATTGGCTCCGGCTCTTGGGGATCTTGTACCGAACTGAGAGATAGTCAGCGGCGTACAAAATGCACAACGAGAGCACTGCGAAGATTAGTATGCGTTTCATGCTTGATCTGCCCGCCTCCGCGGCTGAAGTTAATTATTCCACAGCTCCTTTCGTCCTGGGCTAAATTCTTGAACGCTAGCGCCATGGCACGCTTACTCGTTGACAGCCCGATCTTGTCGGACTCCCCTCACCCCCGATCCCAAGCGGGAGAGGGAAGAGTAAGCCTGGAAGCCTGGCGACTTAAGTCGTTTACCCTCCCGACCGATCCAGACTAGCATTGTGATGGGGAATTGCTAGTGCCGTGGGGCGGCGAAACGGGGCTTCAACTTCCAAACAGTGAAGAGAAGCGAAGGCGGGGTTTGAGAAATGAGCGTTCGGGAACTGGTTCGACGGATATTTCTCGTTGATCTCATCAAGGGACTGAGGCTGACGTTTTCCTATCAGCGCCCCAGCGCCACCTGCACCGAACAGTATCCCTTGGAGCGCCCCGCTGTCGCAGAACGCTACCGGGGCGCCCCGCGCCTGAACAACCACCCGGAAACCGGCGAGACACTTTGCATCGCCTGCAACCTCTGCTCGCTGGCTTGTCCGGAAAACCTGATTGTGGTGGGATGGGCGCGGACCGAGGACCGCAAGAAGCGATTGACGACCTTCACCTATGACCTTTCGCGCTGCATGTTCTGCGGCTTATGCGAGGACGCTTGCCCCGTGGACGCGCTGGAACTGACCCAGGACTTTGAGATAGCCCACTATTCGCGTGAAGGGATGATCTGGGACCGACAGGCCCTCGAAGAAGGCCCCCGCCCCACGCGATATGCGCGCTAGTGCCCTGTCTGCGAAGTTCGTTTGCAAAGTGGCAGCACGCAAAAGCGCCAAGCCCCAAAGAACGCAGACCCTTTACGAGCGGCCCGCCGCTCCGCGACCGGCCTAACTTGTCCAAAGCAGTCCAGAGACCCGGCACTGATTTATGGGGGGTCCGATGGCTGACTCATGGGGAGGGCGTTCGGTAGGCACTCTCGCTCCGCCCGGAGGGAACGTCGCCCAGCCGCCTTTTCGAAAAGGCCGCCGAGCTTTCAGCAGAGGGCGACACAACACCCTTCGCTCCTCTTGGTGAAGCCTCTCGCCACGGATACGGATCGACCCGGCGCAAGTTCATTCACGGAGTGCGGAGTTCAACTTTCTGAGTGCCTGTGCGAGGAGCCGCGAGCCAGAACGGTGACTCGCGGCTGAATCGCTATTTCTTCTTGGGAGGCACCACGGCATCCTTGAATGCCTTGGCCAAGCGAAACTTGACGACTGTCTTTGCCGGAATGTTGATCGGCTCACCGGTCTGTGGATTACGTCCTACGCGAGCCTTTCGGTGTGCCTTGACAGCCTTGCCGAGTCCAGGAACCACGAATTGTCCGCCGCCCTTGACTTCTTTCGTCGCCAGAGCAGCGAGGTGCTCCAGGACTGCGGCGGCAGCCTTCTTTTGAATCGCCGCCTTCTCTGCCAGAAAGGTTACCACTTGTGACTTAGTCAACAACTTCGCCATTTGCTGCTCCTCTCCTCTAGTGAAAGATTCCTAGGTTCCGTATCATGGTGGCTGGGGGACACTGTAAGCAATAAACTGGAGCCTGTCAAGCGATTTTCCGCCTTCGCGACTTCGAACCGGACCTGAAAAATGCACCTGCAGTCTGGCCCAAAAGCGTATTCGCCGTAACCCTCCCGGCGACCACGTTGAAATGCCGGGTGTCATCCGCTATATTGCAGCAGGGGGAATGATATGCCGATCTTCGAATACAAGTGCCAGGATTGCGGGGCCCAGTTCGAAAAAATCATTACTTCCTCGTCCCGCAGCATACTTTGCGAGAAGTGTGAAAGCCCTAATGTGGACAAGTTACTCTCTGTATTCGCTGTGGCGAAGGGCTCGCACTCTGCTGCTTCTTTCGAGGCCGGCCCATGCAGAACATGTGGCGCGCGCGAGCGGGGCATGTGCGGAGAGTAGTTTTTTGCAGTACGAGATTTGACTGCGTTGGATTATCCTCAAATTCAAAACCTGCGCCTTGGCACCTCGAGCTGGTCCAGTCAGGATTGGGTAGGGGTTTTCTATCCTCCGGACACCACTGCTGCTGAATTCATCTCTGAATATGCGAAACACTTTGACACCGTTGAGGTAGACTCGACGTTCTATCGAACTCCCCCTGCTGCGGTGGTAAGGAATTGGCGCGCGCGTACCCCGGCGGGTTTCGTCATTGCAGCCAAATTCCCCCAGGTGATCACGCATGAGAAAGTGCTGATTGATTGCGCCCCTGAGCTCTCAGAGTTCCTGAAGACGATGGACCTCCTTGGCGACAAGCTCGGGCCCCTGTTGTTGCAGTTCCCTTACTTCAATAAACAGGCTTTTCCCCAGGCCCAGGATTTCCTTGCGCGGCTGGCAAAGTTCCTGGATCAGCTTCCCCGCGGCCCTGCCTACTCCGTTGAGCTCCGGAACAAATACTGGATAAACGACCGCCTCCTCGATCTACTTAGACCGAGGAACATTGCTTTGGCGCTTATTGATCATCCTTGGATGACGCCCGTCGATCGGTTGGTTGCAAAGCAGGATCTTGTGACCGCGGATTTTGCCTACCTCAGGTGGCTGGGCGACCGGAAAGGCATTGAGGATAAGACCAAGCACTGGGACAGGATCATTATCGACCGGACGCACGAGATGGAGACCTGGATTCTCATCATCCGCAAGCTGCTCAAGCGAGGCATTCGTATCCTGGGGTTCTTCAACAATCATTATGCCGGGTTTGCGCCTGGCTCCATCAAGCTTTTCTACGAAGTATGGGAGCGGATGGGAGCTACGGAGGAGTAAGGTTTCAGAGGAGGCACACCCTTTGTCCATTGGCCCCCGCCATGTAAGGTCTTTTGGCTGGCGGCGCTCTTCCAGTTTACGTGTCCGCAGTGGTATTTTAGTTGGCGTCGAATGCGGCTAAGGGTGGCGGATCAATCTTGCCTCGAATCGGAGTAAGACGGCTGAGAAGCCTTTACGAATATCGGGAATGTGAGAGGCTCCAGATGGAAGTCTGGGGAAACGTGGGGGTGGGCAGTGAGGTCCTTAGCGTCACGCAGAAGTACGGAGGCGTGGTGTTGGGCGCCATCGCGAAGGCAAAGCTCGTTGGGTTCCTTTATGCGTTCCTGGGGCGCTATCACGGACGACTGATTCACTGGTCGCACATGATGGCGGTGGAAAAACGCCATCGGGGCAAGGGCCTGGGATTCAGGATGAAGCTCGCGCACAGGAAATTAGCCCTGCAAGAGGGGATCAAGTCCATCTGCTGGACGTATGACCCCTTGCAAAGCCGCAATGCAGCCTTGAACATAGCGCGGCTGGGTGTCCGAGTGGAGGAATATCTTCCAGACTGCTATGGCCGTTTCCCCAGCCTGATTGAGAAGGGCCTGCCGAGCGACCGCCTCGTTGTGAATTGGCAACTCAGCAGCGCTCGTGTGGCGCGTTGCCTGCAGGGGCCTCCGTTGCGGCTCATCAACCTCAACCTGCCCAGACTCAATGAAACTCGCCGCAATGAAGAGGGATTCATTGTGAATCGGGGAATCAATTTTTCTTTCGCAGCGCCCCGGCTTCTCCTGGAGATTCCGACCAATACCGACGAGATGCGGGTTCGGGCTCTGAAGCTGGCGCGGCAGTGGCGGCTGGAAACGCGGCGCATGTTCCAGCGCGCTTTTGAATCCGGCTGGCGAGTTCTGGACTTTGTCACTAGCGGGACGGGTGGCGACAGACGAGCTTTCTATGTTCTGTGTCGCGCCCGCGCCGGGCGTTCCGCGTGATGCCGACTGAAGATGAAAGCGTGTACGGAAGAAACGAAAACGAGCTGAAGACCATGCCAAAAAATAATACGTTAGCCCCTGAGGGAAAAGTTCAGATAGGGTACGAGCTTTACGTCATGCGACACGGCCTCGCTGTCACGGGTGGCAGTGTGAGATTTTCGGACGATGCGCAACGTCCGCTTGTGCCGGAAGGCAAAGAAAAGATGCGGGAAATCGCCGGGGGTCTGAAACGGATGGGGTTCGAAGTGGACTGGATTGTTACCAGCCCGCTGGTCCGGGCGGTTGAGACGGCGGGAATTATTGCCGAATCGCTGGCGTCAAGTGTGCCCGTGGACGTTTGCGATGCGATGCGCCCCGGCGGGTCACCCGAGGCTCTGCTTGCTTTTCTGGCCAAACGCCCCAACTGCCGAAGAGTACTTGTGGTCGGCCATGAACCCGACCTCAGCGATTTGGCTGCCCGGCTTATCGGCGCCGGGGGCCATGCCAACCTGGCTTTTAAGAAGGGCGGGTGCTGCATGATTAGCTTCGACGAGTTTCCGCCCAAGAGCCCCGGCCAACTCGTGTGGTGGTTGACACCTCGCCTGCTTCGCAAGCTCAGGTAGCTACGCCGGCTTTAGGCCCTCCCGCGCGTGCAGCAATTTGGCCCGCACTCGCCGCCATCGGAGTGGCGACAGCGGCAAATCTGTCTTGGTCAACTTCCGGAGCGCGGCTTCAAAGCCGCGCCTCGTTATCGACCCGACCAGGAGCCGTCAACCGGCAGGACTTTCAGGGTAATACGTTGTAAGTTGGACGCACTCGGTTTAGACTGTTACAGCAGAAGCCAAGTCACTTGGCTTTATATCAGCACAAGGGGGCGGCTTTAACTGGAGGTGGGGAGGTTAGAACCCCTCGACCTGCCATCCGTTCGAGCCCTTTTCCATGGAAGAGCGGAAAGAGAATATCCTCCATAATCCCGCTCACCCAGTCAATGAACTGGCAAAGAGTCCCGGAACCGCACCGACAGACGAATGGAGCAAAGTCCGGAAGCTAGCCCTTCGACACCTCAACCGGATCGTATCATTGGAGGCAAAGGTTCTGAAAGGGGACGACCCAGACGCCATCCACGGCATGCGTGTTGCAAGCCGGCGCTTGCAGCAAGTGCTTGACCTGATTTTTCCCAAGCCCCAGCCCCGGGAGGTCCGCCGCTTGAGGCGTAAAATCAGACAATGTCGCCGGGCGCTGGGGGACCTCCGGAACTGTGACGTCCTGCTCCAGCAGGTGCAGGGGCGTCTGGCAAGAAAGCGCTGCTCGCACCGGGATGCCTGGACGGCAGTGAAGGAGCATCTTCAGGAGCGCCGGTCCGCGAGCTTCTCGAGGGCCACTCGCAAGCTGGGCAAGGTGAACATGGCCGTCTTTTACACGCGCACCAAGGGGATTCTGGATCGGCTCAAGCCCGCGCCCGACCAGGACCGTGGTTCGCATTCCTTGGTGCAACCTGACCGACCCGCTCTTGAACCCTTTCCGGCGCGCCTTAAGCAAGCGCTTGTAAGCGCCTGGAGAGAATTTGAAAAGCAGGTTGCCTCTTCGCACCGCGAAATGACCGCGCCCTCCATCCACGCCGCGCGCCTCTGCGCCAAGCGGCTCCGCTACCTTTTGGAAGTTGTGAATCAGCTCGGTATCCCGGGCAGCTCGGATGCGCTCACCTGGCTAAAGAAAATCCAGCAGCATCTCGGTGATTGGCACGATATGGAAGTACTGGAGGAAATGATCATAGAAATGATGGCCAAGCCGGAGTTCCTGCGCGATCAACTGCCGCTCGCTATGGCAACCGGGAAATTGATTTTGCGGAATCGCAACAGGAAGCGGGGATTCAGGGATAAATACTTCCAGATGACGCTGGACTCACCCAGTTATGAGGAGATCAAGAATTGGGCGGAGGGTCTGGCCGCGCCGGCCTCTACCATCGCCAGCGCTTGAGGGCTACTCGCCTAGTTTTCTGCTCCCGGGCGATTGGCTTTTCCCGCGCTGGCAACCTCTGTATTGCCCGAATCCTGCACGCCCACCTCGGGCACAGGCCCTGCAAATAGCGGCTCCCGAGGTTCACCCTTGAGAGCACGAGAAATGCCTACGCGCAGCCGCTCAAAAACCGTGCGGATATCCGGCGAAGCATCAATGACTGTGAAGTCGTATTCTTGCGCCATCTTATCGAACTGCGCGAGCAGGGCCGTCTGGTACTTGCGGAAACTTTCGTACATATCCTCGCTGGGGTAGAGGTCCATGCCGGATTCCCAATAGTCAAACCCGCTCGAGAAGACCACGCGGGGAATCAGGTCGTCTACGCCGATTCGCAAATAGAAAACGGCATCGGGCTTCAGCGCGAAGCTGTGCACATTGTGGAGCCAAGCGGGATCGAGGCCCCGGACAATAGCTCGAGCCATCAGAGAATAGATGTAACGATCCGTAAGAACGACAAATCCGGCACGTAGCGCAGGGACGATCTCGTTTTCGAGTCGGTCCGCAAAATCCGTGGCGTAAAAGAGGCTCAAGGTGATGCGCCCCAGGGTATGTCCCTCTTTGGCTTGCTGAATCCCCCTAGCCGCCAGTTGGGAACGCTTGAGGGCGGTATCCAGCACGGCGTGTCCCTGCTGCTCGAGCCAGGGTCTGAGCAGCTTGATCTGAGTGGAACGGCCAACGCCGTCCGTGCCCTCAATTACAATCAGTCTCCCTGTGAGTTCCGCCAGATTCATTTTGGGCAGAATCACGGAATAAGTTTCTCTCATGGGGCCACCCTCAATCGTTTGGCCTGGGTCAGCTTGGCCTTAACAATTTGGCGCATCTGGACCTGCTGGTCTTCAATGGGAAGCGTGGCATCCACCGTCGTGAGGTCGAATTCCGCGATCATGTTCTCGTACTCTTCCAGGATTTTCCCTTGAAAGAGATGAAAGCTCTCCTCCGGGTCCTCGTTCAACCCAAGGTCCATGCCGGCTTCATAGAACTTCACTCCGCTTCGCCCTTCCAGGATGCGTTTCATGGCAACGTCGAGGGGAACGCGGAAATAGAAGGCTGCGGTGGGCTTGACCGCGAAGCTGTAAAGCTCCCGTACCCACTTGCGATCCATGCCCCGCACTACATCGCGGGCAAAGGCGGTGTAGATGTAGCGATCGCAAAGCACCACCGCTCCCGCTTTCAGCAGGGGGATGATGTTGTGCTCCATCCGATCCGCGAAGTCAGTGGCGTGGATCAAAGAGAAGGTAGCGGGAGTAAGCATCTGTTTCTTCTTCCCGCGCCTCGTCGTGTCCCGGACCAGCGGCGACGAATTCCATTCGCTGAAGACAACCCCGTAGCCTTCAGACTGAAGCCACTGGTGCAGGAGCATCAATTGGGTGGACTTGCCCGAGCCGTCGATCCCCTCGACCACAAAGAGTTTTCCGGGGAAACGATGCTCGCCGTATCGTTTCATTCAGTCATACCCCGCGCTATGCGTTGCGATGAGCTACCCGCAAAGTCTATCACAGCTTCCGCCTCAGCGAAAAGGGTTGCAATCCGAAAGGGCTATTCGAACTGCCCTGATAATGGAGGCTAGTGAATGGCCTTGCGCAGGGAGTCAATAAGGGATTGACTGTCCGCGGAGCGGAGTGACGCGGCGATGAAGTTGTAGGTTTTTCCTGACGTCAGAATGACGTGGAAGGTGCCAGTGTTGAGGCCCAGGAAGACATTTGCGTCAACCTCTTTAATCTCCGAGAGAGGCGTTGAAAAGACCTCCATGCCCGACTCCTCGTAAGTGAGCTTCCGGCCCGTTACAACCAGCGTGCCTTTGGTCTTGTTGTGGCTCTGGATAAGGCTGGCGACGTCTCCGAGGTTGTAGACGTCGAAGCGCTGGCCCGCCGAGCTGGCCGGTTCAGAGACCGCGGCAGCCTTGGAGGTCCCGCCTACGACCTCGAAGGGCGCTTCCGCCTCGCTGTCGTCAGGATTCACCACAAACAAGCTGGTCTTACCCGTGGGCGCATCCGCGGCGATTTGAATGCGCACTGTAAGCTCAGTGGTAGCCGTCGCGGTGGTCTCCAGAACCTGTATCCCTGGGTTCAAGAAGCTGACCTTGGCCCCTTGAGCAAAGTTCTTCCCCGTAATCTTCAGACTCGCTTGAGTTTTGGGAGCAGCGCGGGGGGGAGCGACGCCTGTGACTTCCGGCGTGCTGGAATCGGAAGGATGAACTTCCTCCGCAGGCGTTGATGGCGCCGCAGGGGCTGGCGGAGCAGGGACAGCGGCCGGCGCTATCGTGAATTCAGCCTCAGCCGCGATACTGGCCGGATTGCTGATATAGAGGCGGATTGCACCGGGTTGGGCTTTCTTGCTGATCGCCAGCTTGACCTCGAGCTCCGTTCCACTAACGCGTCGAGTCGAGACGACGTGAATTGACGGGCTGGTAAAGGAAACGTAGGCGCCGGGAGAGAAATTTTGCCCTTCCACGACGATTGCGACCTCATCCCCGGGAGCGGCCTGGCTTGGGTGGAGCCGCTGGACCTGCGGCGTAGCGTCCGCTGCAATGTCCTGCGCCGGCAAGGCAACTCCGGCAAGGCCACCCTCAGCCCACAGTAATGCTATGGCGGCGGCAAGGATTAAGTCTCTCCTGAAAGCCCTCCTGGTCCGGAGATCGCTTCCTCTCATGGGATTCCCCCCCTGTGACCTCATGCCTCTTCCATGAAACTCTTTCGCAATTATTTGAGGAGCGCGAGTTTCCCCGGTTTTTCCAGTCTTTCGGCTTTTATAATCCCGGATCCTTCCTTTATGGTCAGGATCTGATTGGCTTCGATTTTGGTGAATTTCTCGCTCTTCTGCGTCGTGGGCCACTTGATTTCGATCGAATCGATTTCCTTCGCGTCCCCCAGGCCGAAGTGGAGGCGCAAATCGCTCTGGGACATTACGCTGGTTCCGCAGTGGACCTCGTCGATCTGCGCGTGTTTTCGCGTCACCACGCGCGCCCGGGCGCCGACTGCAGTGCGGTTACAATGTGTCCCAATTAACTTGAGTTTGATCCAGTTGTTCTTGTTTCCTCCGTCATTCCGCAGAAGGGAGAACCTGTCATTCATATTGAGGATCAGGACGTCGAGGTCTCCGTCGTTGTCGTAGTCCCCAAATGCGCAGCCGCGGCTGGAGAAGCGCTCCGTTACTCCCGGTCCCATCTGAGCTGAGACGTCCTTAAACTTGCCATTGCCGAGGTTTCTGTAAACGAGGCGTGGACTCTTGAACGTAGAATCGAGATGATAGCTCTCGATTTCGGGATAAACCTGGCCCGTGACGTGAAAAATATCCGTCCACCCATCGTTGTCGTAATCCATGAATCCCGCGCCCCAGCAGACGTACTGGGTGTTCACCCCCAGGCCTGCGACGAAGGTGACGTCGGTAAAAGTCCCGTCCCCATTGTTATGGTAAAGATCGGGGGTATCGTCAGTGAAATTGGTTTTGAAGATGTCCAGCCACCCATCGCAGTCGTAGTCTCCGACTCCTACGCCCATGCCGGCCTGTTCCTGTCCATCCTCGTTATACGCGCAACCCGCCATAACGGAGATGTCCGTGAATGTCCCATCGTGGTTGTTGTGAAACAGGATGCTGGGCTCGGAATCCACCGCCACGTAGATATCCGGCCAGCCGTCGTTGTCAAAATCATACGACACGGCGGTGATGGAATAACGCGGCCCGGGTTTCAGGATGCCGGCCTTTTCCGAAACGTCCGTGAAGGTCCCATCACCGTTATTGTGGTAAAGGATACTCATCCCGCCGGGAAGGCCGCGCGGCCCACACATGACGGGGATGCCTTTCCACTGGCAATAGCCCGTCGCGCCAGGCACCGGCACTTTCGTGATATCCAGCTCAATGTAATTGCCGACGAAGAGATCCAGCAATCCATCGCGGTCATAGTCGAGCCAGGTGCAGCCGGAGCCCCAGCGGACACGTTCTTCCCAAAGTCCGGCTTTCTTCGTCACATCCGTAAAAGTCCCGTCGCCGTTGTTGTGCCAGAGGATGTTGTGGCCCCAGAAGCAGCAGAACAGGTCGTCCCATCCGTCGTTGTCGTAGTCGCCGACGCAAACGCCCGTCCCCCAGCCGGTACGTCCCAGTCCGGCCTTCTCCGTCACATCGGTGAATGTTCCATCGCGATTGTTCTTAAAAAGGTGTTGGATCGGTGCTTTCCCGGGTTCGTAGGTTTCCTCGAAACGCACTCCGTTCGTCAGGTAGATATCCAACCAGCCGTCATTGTCGTAATCGAAAAAGGCCAAACCGCTGCCTTTGGCCTCGACAATGTACTTCTTGCTCGTCACTCCACCCCAAACGTTGGGAACGGTCAGCCCTGCCTCTTCGGCAACATCCACGAAGGTGACGGGCGAAGATTCCTCCGGGTTGGGAACAGTGGCCGCATGCAGGGCGGGCGCGCGGGTCCATCGCCAGAGAGGAGTTGAAAGAGCGTCGAGGAGCTTTGACCCCAGCAGGACAGCGGAGGAACCCAGGATTTGGCGACGAGAAAACTTCATCTTTGCTGTTGTTACTTCACCTTCCGTTCGGCCGCCACAGGGTGCAAACCGAACGTGCACAGCATAAAATTCCAGCACACAAGAATCAGCCAGCTATTATACTACAGGGGCAGCGCCTCCTGCCTTCCGGACTGGACAGCCGGGGAATGGTAATGACAGGAGTGCGAGGTGCAACTCTCCCCTGAACCGGGATCATTAGTCATGTCAACTCGCTTACGGAGGTGTGCGGTGCGCTATACATGCTTGGTGGTTTGGATGTGCGGGTGGTTTATGGCTCTTACCTTCGCCGCCCTGGCACTCCCGGCAAAGACAGAGACCATTGCCATGCGGAGTGGTGACGAAACCGTCCCCGCCTACCTCGCGGTCCCCGATTCCGGCGGGCCCCACCCAGCCCTGGTGGTGATTCACGAGTGGTGGGGTCTGAACGACTGGGTAAAGGAACAGGCGCAAAAATTCGCGGACCAAGGATACGTGGCGCTTGCCGTGGACCTCTACCGGGGCAAGGTGGCCTACGATCCCAACCTCGCTCACGAACTCTCGCGCGGCCTGCCCCAGGACCAAGCCATTCGCGACCTGAAAGCCGCCTTCAACTACCTGGCCTCCCGGCCCGATGTCCGGAAAGATAAGATCGGCTCGGTGGGCTGGTGCATGGGGGGAGGATTCTCCCTCCTGCTGGCCGTCAATGAATCGAAGCTGGCTGCCTGCGTGGTAAATTATGGCTCCATGCCTACGGACAAAGACGAGATTCAACGAATCCAAGCGCCCGTGCTGGGGAGTTTTGGGGCTGAGGACCGGGGCATCACCCCCAGCGCCGTGGGGGCATTTGAAGATGCGATGAAAGCCGCGCATAAGTCAATCGAGGTGAAGATCTATGAGGGCGCCGGCCACGCCTTCGAGAACCCCAACAACAAGCTGGGATATCGTGAAACCGCCGCCAACGATGCCTGGGCTCGCACGCTCGACTTCTTAAACCGCACCCTCAAGGCGCAGTAGGCAGTCTGAAGATAGCCGTCCTTCTGTGCGCCGAGGTCCGCAGTTCTTTCGCCACCTACCACCTACGGGCGGCTGAAACAGACGATAGGGCAAACGAGGTCCTCGTGGTGAAGATCCCTCATCGGAGCGACTTCTACCAGTAACTGTATTTCCTCAGACCGTCTTGGCCGGCGCGGCGGGGATGTTGGGAAGCGGCTTGCCCTGGCCAGTCCGTGGCACTCCTGGCTCACGCGCTACTTCCAACGCCTCAGCAATCTGTTGTAGGCTTCGTGCGAACCGATCCAGAACCAGTAGCAGTCTTCACCCCGCCGCCGCGCAATGGCCCTGTAGCTACGCCCAACCTCGGCGGTCCATACTTCGCCCTTGCCAGCAAAGCCGAGCGAAGGGTGAAAGGGGTCTCGGCGAAAGAGACGAAACTGCTTGTCGGCTAGTTTCTGAGTTGCTTCGGGAAGTCCTGTGTAACAATTCCAGAAGGATGATAGGGCGAAGGATCGGATAAACTCACCTTAGAGAGGCTTGAAATCGCCTCGATCAATCGCGGCGTCGACCTCTCCGAGCAATCTGGCGCCGCGGCCGCCGGGAGAAAAGTCGTCGGCGATCTGCTTGTCCCATTGCTCCCGGTCAAGGCTCAGGAGCCAGTCGATCAGGGCACCCTTCTCTTCTTCAGGAAGCTCTTCGATGGCCGACTTGATTGCTGCCAATGTCATAAACTTAGCCTACCGCGGCGCGGTCGAGAATGCAACCTCGACTGAGTGGCCCGCCCACAAGAAGGCGGGCCACAAGAACCAGTTTGCCAAACTCCCCAAGAAACCCGTGCGCTGAACAAGCCAGAGGACAGGAACCCAGGACTTCTCCCCCGTGACGTGGATTCGCAGCCAAGCTGGCCGTGGCACGAGTTCACACCGTCTTGGCCGGCGCGGCGGGGATGTTGGGAAGCGGCTTGCCCTGGCCCGGACCGTGCAGTTTCTGGCACGGCTTTTTTCGGCGGGCCAGGTGAAGATAATCCAGGACCAACTGGCGCTTGACGTGCTGGATGGCCTTGGCCGGATCGACGCCTTTGGGACAGGCACGCGAGCACTCGCCGGCGTAGTGGCAGCGGAAAGCCCCAAACGAGGCGCCCGTCACCCGGTTGCGGTCGCGCCGCCCGTCGTCGCGCGTGTCCCGGTTATAGCGCTCGGCCGCCGCCAAAGGCATGGGCCCCAAGTACCGCGCGTCGGTGGCCAAGGTGGGGCAGGCGGCCATGCAGCAGCCGCACTTGATGCAATAGGCGAACTGGAGATAGGCTTCGAGTTCCTTCGGAGACTGGTGGAACTCGCCTTGCGGATCATTGATCTCCGCTTCATCCGCGCGCACGATGTAAGGCTTGAGCGAACGATGTTTCTCAAACATCGTCAGAAGGTCGGGGACCAGGTCGCGGATGATCTCGAAATTGGGCAGCGGCGCCAAGGCGAGGTCCGTCTCGGCGATGTGCAGAATCTGGGTGTTGCAGGCGAGCGTCGGCTGACCGTTCAGCATCATGCCGCACGAGCCGCAGACGCCCATGCGGCAGGAATAGCGCCACGCCAGCGAAGCATCCACGTTCTCCTTGATGTAGTGCAGGCCGTCCAGCACCGTCATGCCTTCGCGCACCGGTATCATGTAAGTCTTCACGTACGGCACGCGGTCGTTTTCAGGATTGTAGCGCGTGATGTGAAAACTAATCTGTCGTAAGGTTTTGCTGCTCTCCGGCATGGCTACCCCCTTCCTCCGGCTATGGCGATGGCATGCGTGGCGATGGCCGCCCACGTGCCCAAGCCAAACAGTCCCAGCCCTAAGACCAGAAAGACGAAGGTGATGGTCTTTTCGGCGGCAGGCTTGAGCGTCAACTCGAACAGGATGGTGCGCAGGCCATAGAGACCGTGGTAAAGGGCCACTCCTAGGAGAAGGATGTAAGTGACGGTGAAGAACAACTTGCCATCCCGAAACAGGCTGTTGCTCTTGGAAACGGCTTCGCCCCCGTAAGGCACAAACAGGTGAGTGATCCCGCCCACGTGCATGATGAGCATGTGGAGGCCGAGCAGGAAGAGAATCACCACTCCTGCCGCCATGTGCCAGGTCCAGTATTTCGTTTCGCGCATTTCTCCTCCTAACCTTGCCAATCCTGGGACGTTTCTGAAAAACTCCGCTTGGCTGTCATCCTGAGGAGTCCACCATTCTTATTGGCGGACGACGAAGGATCTCAGCAGTTGCTTGATCTTGGAAACTGCCGGGATTCTTCGCTTCGCTCAGAATGACATGTCGCAACTTCTCTCAGCGACCTCCCAGATATTCATACCCCCCTGCCGCGAGCAGAATCGCTGCCAGGATCATCATGCAGATGAGCAGGGGCCGCTGAACGTTCAGCGACGTCTTGTAGGGATAGACAGGCTCGATGGGCCTACCCACAGCGAAGCCAAGTTCCACGAGCACCAGACGGACGCCGTTGAAGGCGTGGTAGGCGAAAGCCGCGAAAACCAGAAACTCCCCGAACTTGAAAATGGGCTGGTGAAGCAATCCCCCTTCGACCCACAGGTAGATGCCCTTGGCGCGCAGGCTCGTCACCACAATGTGCATCAAAAAGTAGCAAAGAATGCCCAGGCCGGTGAGGCGATGCAGGATGTAAGCGTAGCGCTCCACACCCCAACGCCCACCCCCGAGCCATCCCCAGATTCCGAGCCGATTGTCGTGCCTTTGGATTTCGGCCATGCCTCCCCCTTCACCCTACCAATGCCTGCGTTCCGACAGCCAACTCCGTTTACCTAATTATTCACAGCGTCGACAAGTTCTGAATTGTGAATTATGAAAGCTAGAAACTAATACCTTCGTGATGACTCCCCTTTCCGACTTCATAATTCAGCATTCATAATTCAGAATCGACCATTCACTATTTACTATTCGCAGCGCAGCGCCATCTTCAGCCCCGCAGTTCAGTATTTGCGCTCCTCCGGCTTCCAGTTAGTGATCGTTACAGGCTTGTATTCCAGCCTCGGTTTGCCTCCAGTGTAGTAAACCAAGGAGTGGGCCAGGAACTTCCCGTCGTCGCGTTGGGAGAAATCCCTCCGGGCATGAGCCCCGCGGGATTCCTCGCGTGCCAGGCCCGCGAAGAGCAGCACCTCGGCCAACTCCAGCATATTCTCGGTCTCGAGCGCCTGAGTGAGGTTGGAGTTGTAGATGCGGCTCTTGTCCTGAATGGAGATTTTCCGGAAGCGCCGTCTCAGCTCCGCGATCTTGTTCAGACCCTCCTGCATGGACTCGCCGCTGCGATAGACACCGGCGTGCTTGTCCATCAGAGTGCGCAGTTCGCGGCGGATATAGGCCGGGTTCTCGGTTCCGCGCTGCTTGAGCAGCCCGTCGAAAATACGTTTCTCTTCTTCCCGCGCCATGGGTTCCGGCATCGCGCTCAGCCTGGCGCCTTGGGCCAGGTACTTCGCGATCTCGCCGCCCGTGACGCCGCCCCACACCAGGCATTCGGCGGTGGAGTTGCACCCGAGGCGGTTCGCGCCGTGCATGGAGTGGCAGGCCACCTCGCCTGCGGCCCAGATATTCTCCACCTTCGTCAGCCCATTGATGTCGGCCTCGATTCCGCCCATGGAGTAATGCGCCACGGGCCGGATGGGAATGGGCTGCGTGATCGGGTCGATGCCCAGAAACTTCATGCACACTTCCCGTATCAACGGCAGGCGCTTATTGATCCGCTCGGCGCCCAGGTGAGTCAAATCGAGCTGGATGTAATCGAGCCCGTCGGCTCCCGGAAAGCCGCGTCCTTCGAGGATTTCGGTCATCTCCGAACGGGAAACGATGTCGCGCGGCGCCAGCTCCATCATCTTGGGCGCATACTTCTCCATGAAACGCTCGCCCTTATTGTTGCGCAAGTAGCCGCCTTCACCGCGGCAGCCCTCAGTCATCAGGATGCCCGAAGGCACGAGCCCTGTCGGGTGAAACTGCAAGAACTCAGGATCCTCCAAGGCCAGACCGGCGCGGTAGGCAATGGCCTGTCCGTCGCCCGTAACAGTTTGAGAGTAGGTGGTGAATCCATAAAGATTCCCCAACCCTCCGGAAGCAATCAGGAGAGCCTTGCCGCGTAGGACATGAAACTCGCCGCTCGGTAGATCGTAGAGCGTAAGCCCGGCGAAGCGTCCACCATCAAGGAGCAATGAGGTGACGAAGCATTCGTCGTAGCGCTTGAAGTTGTTGTATTTGACGAGGGTGTCGTAGAGGGCTTGCATCTCGAAGAAGCCTGTCTTATCGGCCGCCATGCAGGCCCGCGGAAAAGAATGCCCTCCAAACGGCCTCTGCATGATTCGCCCGTCCTCGCGGCGCGACCAGGGGACGCCCCAGTGCTCGAGCAGGCGGATTTCATCCGGGGAGGTTCTCACAAATCGCTCCACCGTGTCCTGGTCCGCAAGGAAGTCGGAGCCCTTGACGGTGTCCCAAGCGTGCAACTCGAGGCTGTCACCTTCCTCGGGGCGCATCACCGCGGCCGTGCCTCCTTCCGCACACACGGAATGCGAGCGCATGACCTGCACTTTTGACACGATAGCGATGTCGGCGCTGCCCCGCGTTTTGATGCAGAGCTCGACCGCGGCGCGCAGCCCGGCGAGTCCGGTGCCCAGGATCAAGACGTCATGAGTTATTTGCTGCATGCTTCATGTACTCCTTCGAGCTTCCAACCCCCGCCTGGAAGTAGAAGCGTGTTCTTTGGAGTGCGGCAGCTTGCTGCCGCTTTCCTTCGTCGGAAGCGTGGTTCCGGCAGCGTCTCGA
>Ga0326727_10010150_pt1 | contig 22610 bp, 17 predicted proteins | sample MB2enrmetagenome_FD_207643 | JGI IMG/M metagenome (GOLD analysis project Ga0326727, IMG submission 207643) | Lab enriched peat soil microbial communities from McLean, Ithaca, NY, United States - MB29MY | ecosystem: Environmental > Terrestrial > Soil > Wetlands > Peat | place: USA: New York...
GTCGATTTTCTGCCCAAGATCAAGATCGAGATTGTTCTCCCGGATGCCGGCGTGGAGGGCGCGGTGGGGGCCATCGTCAGTTCGGCCAAGACCGGCAAGATTGGAGACGGGAAAGTCTTCGTCTCCAATGTCGAGGAAATCGTGCGTATTCGGACCGAAGAAAAAGGCGGCGCCGCCATTTAACCAAAACTTAACAATTATGAAACTAATTGAAATTATACAAATTATCCTGTTTTTCGGTTTGGGCATCGCGTTGACGCCGCCGGTGGGCCGCTTCATGGCCAGGGTGTATAAGGGCGAACGAACCTTCCTGCATCCCATCCTCTCGCCCATCGAACGGTTGATCTACCGCTTGAGCGGCGTCAAACCCGACGAGGAAATGACGTGGCTGAACTATTTATGGGCGGTGCTGATATTCGGCATGGCGGGCTTCGCGGCGGACGTGTTCATCTTCATGAACCAGCACTGGCTGCCGCTCAATCCCCAGGGTTTGCCCAATTGCACTTGGGACCTGGCGTTCATGCAGGCCTGGAGTTTCATCTGCAACGCGGACTGGCAGTCCTACGCGGGCGAAACCACCATGAGCAATTTTTCCCAGGTCTTTGCCGTCATGGTGCATCAGTTTATCAGCGGCGCGACCGGTCTGGCCGTTCTGGTGGCCGTGGGCCGGGCGCTCAAGCGCGCCTCCGTAAAGACCGTCGGCAATTTTTGGGCTGACATGACCCGCGGCACGCTCTACTTCGTGATTCCGCTCTGTGCGGTTTGGGCCATTCCGCTGGCCTGGCAGGGGGTTCCACAAACCTGGAAGGCCTACCCGAATGCCAGTTTGATGGAGCCGTACACCACCCAGGTGCAGAAGACCGATGCCAACGGCAAAAACGTGACCACCAATATTCAATTGGTCCTGTCCATGCCCAAAATGAATCCCAAAGGCCAGCCCGTCTTGAGCAATGGCGTCCCCGTCATGGTGGACACGCCCCAATTTGACGCCAAGGGCGCGCCCATCATGACCAATGTGCCGGTCATGGTGGATGCGAAAGTGGACACCCAACCCATTCCGGTCGGTCTGGTGGCATCGTTTGAATCCATCAAGCAGCTCTTCACCAACGGCGGCGGTTGGTTCAACGTGAACAGCTCGCATCCGTTTGAAAATCCCACGCCGCTGTCGGATTTCCTTGAAATGCTCGCCATCATCGTTGTGCCGATGGCGCAGGTCTATATGTTCGGCCTGCTCATCGGCAACCTCAAACACGCTTGGTGTCTGTTTGTGGTCATGCTTGTCATCTATTTCGCGTCCTTCGTCGGCGCCTGGTACTTCGAGACGCGGCCCAATCCGGTCACGGGCAATCAGGTGGAGAACATGGAGGGCAAGGAGCAGCGGATCGGGGTGATGAACAGCGTGCTGTGGGCCACCTCCTGCACCGCGATTGACAACGGCTCGGTCAATTCCATGCATGACAGTTACATGCCGCTGGCCGGCATGATGCCGCTGTGGAACATCGTCATTGGCGAAATTCTCTTCGGCGGCATCGGCTGCGGGGTGTATTGCATCTTCTTCCACGTCCTGATCACGGTCTTCATCGCCGGGTTGATGATTGGCCGGACACCGGAGTATCTGGGCAAGAAACTGGATGCCTGGTGCGGCACCTGGGCGATTATCGGCATTTGCGTTCCGGATGCCGCGTGTCTGCTGTCCACGTGTCTGGCTCTGCAAATACCCCAGGGATTGGCCGGCATCTCCAACAACGGCCCGCATGGGTTGAGCGAAATCCTTTACGCTTACGGTGAAGCCGCCCAAAACAACGGCAGCGCCTTCGCCGGTCTGAATGCCAACACGCCCTTCTACAACGTCAGCATCGCCATTGTGATCTGGATCGGACGGTTCATCCCGATCATTGCTGCCCTGGCCATCGTCGGACGCCTGGCTTCGAAAAAGACGGTCGAGCCTTCAGCGGGGACATTGCCGACCCACGGCCTGACGTTCGGCCTCGTATTGACGGGTGTCATCGTCGCCGTCACCGCGCTGACGTTCTTCCCGGCGCTGTCTCTAGGACCGATGGTGGAGCATGGCCTGATGCTGTTGGGCCGAACCTTTTAAGACCCCAATGATTTTTCAGAAAAAACTATGAGCACAAGAATTGAATTCAGCTATTCGAAACTGTTCCGGCAGGCGGTGATTGATGCGTTCAAAAAGCTGCATCCACGCGACGAAATCAAGAACCTGGTCATGTTCGTCGTGTGGCTGGGTTCCATCTGGACGACCGTCATTCTCTTTCTGCCGGGGCAGTGCAACCTGTTCAACGTCCAGATCTGCTTCTGGCTCTGGTTCACCTGCCTGTTCGCGAATTTTGCCGAGGCCATGGCCGAAGGCCGGGGCAAGGCCCACGCCGACGCCCTCAAAAAAATGCGCACGGCAACCATGGCCCGCGCGCTGGTCAATGCCAAGGAAGTTGAGGTCGCCAGCTCCGAGTTGAAAGTGGGCGACTATTTTGTATGCGAAGCCGGGGAATTGATTCCCGCCGATGGTGAAATTGAGGACGGCATCGCCACGGTGGATGAATCGGCGATCACGGGCGAGTCCGCGCCCGTGGTGCGTGAAAGCGGCGGTGACCGCAGCGCAGTGACCGGAGGCACTCGCGTGCTGAGTGACCGGATCGTTGTGCGCGTCACGGCCGAAGCCGGCAATTCATTTCTGGATCGGATGATTGACATGATTGAAGGCGCGCGCCGGCAGAAAACGCCGAACGAAATCGCGCTGAACATCGTCCTGGTCGCCCTGACCGCGCTGTTCTGCATTGTGGTCTTTGTGCTGCCGTCCTTCGCCAATTACAACGAAGCCCAAGCCGGTCAGAAGGGGGTGGTGTTGACGAGCATCCCGGTGCTGTTGGCGTTGATCGTGTGCCTGATCCCAACCACCATTGGCGGATTGCTCAGCGCCATCGGCATTGCGGGGATTGACCGTTTGATGCGCCGGAACGTCCTCGCCACCAGCGGGCGCGCGGTGGAAGCGGCCGGGGACGTGGATGTGCTCCTGCTGGACAAGACCGGCACCATCACGCTGGGCAATCGTCAGGCAACGGAATTCATTCCCGCCCCGGGCGTCAAAGCGGAAGAACTCGCCGAAGCCGCCCAACTCGCCTCTCTGGCGGACGACACGCCCGAGGGCCGGTCCATCGCCGTTCTGGCCAAGGAAAAATACGGTTTGCGCGGCCAGGAGGTGGCTGAACGATTCGCGACTTTCGTGCCGTTCACGGCGCAAACACGGATGAGCGGCGTGGATCTTTACGCGGAACCACAACCCCAGCAAGTCACAAGCAAGCATGAACTGGCGCTCGCCGGCCGTTCGAAAACGGCTTCCGTATCCCAGTCGGTCGCAACCGAGCCCATCGCACATCCGATCCGCAGCATTCGCAAGGGCGCTTCCGAAGCCGTGGCAAAACTTGTCAAAGAGAAGGGGGGACAGGTGGACAAGAGCCTGATGGACAAGGTGGAGGAAATTTCACGACAAGGCGGCACGCCACTGCTGGTGGCCGATGGAGCCAGGGCGCTGGGCGCCATTCATCTCAAAGACATCGTCAAAGGCGGCATCAAGGAACGATTCGCGCAACTCCGCAAAATGGGCATCAGCACCGTGATGATCACCGGCGACAATCCGTTGACCGCTGCCGCCATCGCCGCGGAATCAGGGGTGGACGATTATATCGCCCAAGCGACGCCGGAAGACAAACTCGCCCGCATCCGCAAGGAACAGGAAGGCGGCAAATTGATCGCGATGATTGGCGACGGGACGAACGACGCGCCCGCCCTGGCGCAAGCCGATGTTGGCGTGGCCATGAACACCGGCACCCAGGCCGCGCGCGAAGCGGGTAACATGGTGGATCTGGACAGCAATCCCACCAAGCTCATCGAAGTGGTTGAAATCGGCAAACAACTGCTGATGACCCGCGGCGCGTTGACGACCTTCAGCATCGCCAACGACGTGTCCAAGTATTTCGCCATCCTGCCCGCAATGTTCGGCGCGCTTTATGCCACAACCGCTGCCGGTCATGGCCCGCTCGACAAGCTCAACATCATGTATCTGCATTCGCCGCAGAGCGCGATCCTCGCTGCCGTCATTTTCAACGCCGTCGTTATCGTGGCGCTGATTCCCCTTGCTCTGAGGGGTGTGAAATACCGCCCGCTCGGCGCCGCGGCCATTCTGCGGAACAACATGATGATTTATGGCGTTGGCGGCCTCATCGTGCCGTTCATATTCATCAAATTAATCGATATGTTGCTGGTGTTGGTCCACCTGGCTCCCTGAAGTAACTGGAACAAAACAATCTCCATTTCGAAAGGCAAAAATATGTTAAAATTAGTGATACAATCCATCCGGCAGACGCTCCTGTGGAGCGCCATCTGCGGCGTGTTTTATCCCGTCGTCATCACGGTTCTGTGCCAGTTTGTGTTCCATGACCAGGCCAACGGCAGTCTCGTGATGCGCGACGGCAAGCTTGTTGGCTCCGCTCTGTTGGCCCAGCAATTCCAAGGCTCGAATTACTTCTGGCCGCGGCCCTCCGCCTGCACCTACGGATCCAGTCCGGGCGGCATTGTCGCTTCGAGCGGCAGCAACCTCGGGCCGACCAGCGGCGCGCTGCAAACCAACGTCATGAACAATGCCGCCGCCTTCATCAGCGGGAACAATCTGCCAACCAATACCGTGGTGCCGGTGGACATGGTGTTTGCCTCGGCCAGCGGGTTGGACCCGCACATCAGTCCCGAAAGCGCCCGGCTTCAGATCGCCCGCGTGGCCGCTGCGCGTGGATTGAGCCAGGATAAAGTCAAAGAACTGGTGGAGAAATTTGTCGAGCCGCCGCAATGGGGTTTTCTGGGGCAATCGCGCGTGAACGTGTTGCTTTTAAACGTTGCGCTGGATCAACTGGCCGCGCAGAAGCCGGATAAAACTCCCGCCAAGGGTTGACAATGCGGTATGAAACCAAAACCGACGGCGTTGATTATTGATGGAGAACGTGCCGTGCGGAGGTTGGTGCGGATCTTGTTGGAAGAGCAACGCTACAAAGTCATCGAAGCGGAAACGGGCCGGAAGGGGCTGAAAGCGGCGGTGGAGCAACAACCGGATGTCATCATCCTCGAATTGGATTTGCCGGATATTGACGGACTGGTTGTGCTGCGGCGCATTCGTGAATGGAGCCAGAAGCCGGTGCTGATCCTTTCCGAACGCGGCGGGTCAGCGGACAAGGTGACCGCTTTCGACGCGGGGGCGGATGACTACTTGACCAAACCATTTGACACCGCCGAATTGCTGGCCCGGCTTCGCGTCATCCAGTGCCGCCCGCCCGGAGTCACGGACAGTCCGCTGCTGGTGGAAGGCGATCTCAGGGTCAATTTGGCGTCGCATGAAGTCACGATCAAAGGCCAAAAGCTGGATTTTACGCCAACAGAAGAAGCCCTGTTTTATTTGCTGGCTCGTCATGCCGGCAAGACGGTCACCTGCCAGCACCTGGTGCGTTGTGTCTGGGGGACTGACGCGGATGATAAAATTCGGGACGTCCGGGTGTACGTCGCCTGCCTTCGCAAAAAACTGGGCGCGTATGGGGGGGAAATCCTGATCAAGACCGAGGGCGGCGTTGGCTATTGTCTTTTACTGGCCCATCAGCAGGAGCACAGCGATGTCGCCGTTGCTTGTTGATGCCGCCGCGCATCCGCCCGGCTTTTTCCCCATTGCGATTTTTGATTTGTCTTCTGCCGGGCATTTGTTATAAAGGCGGGGTTGCAATGCAGACAAATCAAAATCAAGCCGTTTTGTACAGCATTTGGGCGGAGGACAACGTCGTCTATGGCCCCGTCGAGCTGCCCACTTTGATTGGCTGGGTCAAGGACGAGCGGGTCGTGGCGGGGACTTGGGTTTACGACAGCCACAATGATCGCTGGCGCAAAGCGGCCACCATCCCGGAACTTCAGCTCTTTTTCCGCAAAAAAAGCGGCGCGCCCACTGCGGAGACCCCGACCGACAAGTCGATGATTACGCCGGGAATGTTGCGCCGGGTCAAAGCGCTGGCCGACTTGACCGACGAACAACTGGAGCGGTTTGTGCATTTTATGGAGCCGCAAACGGTGCGGCAATGGGCCCACATCGTCAAACAAGGGGAAACGGACGACGGAATGTATCTGGTTTTGGAGGGCGAATTGCGCGTGCGTTTGCTCATTGGTGGAAAGGAAACCATCCTGGCCACGCTCGGCGCCGGCGAATGTTTTGGCGAAATCGCCCTTTTTGACCAGGGGCCGCGCTCCGCCGATGTCCTCTCCAACAAGGACAGTGTGCTGTTGAAAATCTCCGCCGAGGCGTTTGAGAGGCTGCGCCGGGAAGCGCCGGAATTGTCCGTGCCCATTCTTTTCTCGATCAGCAAGACGCTGGCCGCGCGCATACGCGCCGACAACAAACGCATCAAGGATGCCGTCAGTTTCGCCCGTGCCGCCGGACGCTGAGGGGAAGATGACGAATGACGAAGCACTAATGACCAATTAATGACGAAGCTCGAATGACGCATTTCGTCATTGGGTCATTTGGACATTGACCCCGAGAGCTTTCGGGGTTGATTAGTCATTAGGATTTAGTCATTAGTCGTTGTGTCCGCTTCCCTTCCAAGCAGTTTTCGCTTCCAATCCAGTCCGCCGGAGAATCCGCCCAATCCGCCATGCGCCGCCACGACACGATGGCAGGGAATTAAAAGTGGCGCCGGGTTCGCGCCACAGGCGCCGCCCACGGCTCGGGCCGCCTTCGGTCTTTTGAGGGAGGCGGCCAGACCGGCGTAGGTGACAGTCTTTCCCGCTGGAATGGCCCGCAACGCCGCCCAGACCCTCCTTTGAAACGCTGTTCCGCTGGAAAGGTCCAGCGGCGGCGGCGCCGCCAGCGGCCGCCCTTGCAGCGCCTGGCGCACGGCGCGGGTGGCCAATTCATGCCAGCGCGTAACCGGCGTCTCTGACGCCTGACTTCTCACCTCTGACTTCCGATCTCTGGCTCCGGGAAAGTCCAGTCGGGCCAGGCCGGCGGAGGAATAGCGCGCCACAAAATCCCCCTCGTCGGTTTTGATGTTCAGTGTGGCGACAATTACAGGCTTGTTTTTCATGGTCTTTGGGGTCGGTGATTCAGCGGTTAATGGCGGTGTTCCAGCGCGTAGAAAATTCCCAAAAAGGCCAGCAAAAGAAGGATCGCCAGCGCCACGCAACGGTTGCGCGCCACGCGCTTTTCATAACGCAATGGCCGCAGCCCCTGAATGCTGCCGGCGGCCAGGTAACTGACCAGCTTGGGATTGGCCGCCGGGGGGCTTTGGAATTGCTTCCGGATGCGTTCCAACAAACTCAAAAGGTCGTACTTCCGCACGCCCAGTTCGTTGAAATGCCGGGCGGTGGCGGGCGGTTCCGCGGGCGCTTTCAACTGCTTTTGGTCCACCTTCTCAAATATCGGCTCGCTGTTCCGGGGCGTCGCCGCTTCCGGCTGGGCCGCCGGGCGCGCGCCCGGCCCCGGCCCGGTTTGAAGTTCCTCGCTAAGTTTTTTGATTTTCAACTCGAGCGCGGAGATTTTGGCGTTCAGTTCCCGCGAACGGCCGGTGATGGGATCGGGATTTTTTTTGAACAGTCCCATGCCGGTTGGTTAGCGCCTGAACAGCAAGACCACGAAAATGGCGAAGCCGAGCAAAACCAGCGGCCAGGTCAGCGCCAGGCCGATTTTGCAAAGCTGCAGCAAATCCGTGGCGGCCAGGAGCGATGCGCCCGCCCTGGCGGCCTCCGGTTCGGCCGGGTCGGCGCTGACGCCGGACAGAATCGGAAATTTGAGCCGGGCCGCGTTCCATTCCATGCGGGCATTTTCGATGGTGGTTGTGGCGCGGGTCAATTCCACGCTGAAGTTCTCCTGGTTCCACAACTGCTCGTTGATGCCCTGGACTTTGCTCACGGCCTCGCGGAACTCGATCAAGACGCGGGCCATCTGCTCCGCGTCGCGCCGCGCCGTCAATTCCGCCTCCTCCAGCAACCCGATGCCGCGGGTCAAATGGTGCAGCATTTCCTCGCGGCCGGTTTGGAATTCCATCTGGCGGCGGCGCAATTCCTCCAAGCCGGCCCGTTCGCGCTCCAATTCTTCCTGGGCCCGTTTCAGTTCGGCCAGCTTGATTTGTTTTTCGCCGACCAGCGCCTCGATCTCTTCACGGGTCGGCGGACGGTTCGATTTGCCGGCGGCCGCGCCCGCCGCCGCCGCGGCGTAACCGCTCTGTTGGGCGGATTGAAAATCGCTGTCAACGAATTCCCCCGTTTCATGATGCGCAGACATGAGCGTGAGACTAACGCTCCGCCTCGTTTCTGTAAACACTTCACTTCTGCAGCAGCAGAATCGACAGCACCGAGACCCCCGCCGCAAAGAGCAAAATTCCCCCTGTGATAAACCACGCGCGCGGGTTGCCGAAATTGAGCGTCCAGCCGATGCCGAACCGCTTCTCGACCCACACAGCCGGGTCGGCGGAGTTGTAATAGATCAGCCCCCATTTCCAGCATTCATCCGGGGTGCGGTCTCCGGCCGGGGCCTGGTCGCCCCCCGGTGAGGCCGGGGTTTGTCCCCGCAAACGCCAGCCGCCTTGGCCGCTCCAACAAGCCACGACCACGATGGCCGCGCCCATCAGCAAGCCCGCCACCACAAAGACAGCCACCAACCACGGCGGCAGGATCGGGCAGAAGCCGAACATTGCCGCCATGTAGTACTCCAGCCCGAGCACCATCAACATCATGGTTCTGAGAAAACGGGATTCCCTCTCACCGTCCAGGCCGCTGCTGTGAATGCGGCGCACGCCCCGCGCGGTGCCGTTGAGCAGCAGGCTCAGGACCAGACAAATCAAAGTTCCCAGCAGCACAGATCCAAATACCGAGCGCCCGCTCTTGATGGCCCAGCCGTTGGGCCGCCCATACAAGTCCCAGTGAATCGGAAACCGCCCGGGAATGGCATCCCATCGCCACCAGAGACAAAGAGCCCCCAGACCCAGAATCAAGAACGGACCCGCCTGCCCCAGCCATCCTCCCACAGGCCGGGTTGGGCGTGGCTTGACCACCACTTCGCGCTGTCGGGAAGGCTCCGCCTTATAGGGCCTGACCCGCCGTCGCGCCGTCGCGTAGGCCGCGAGCATTCCCGCGAATTCCACCGCCGCTCCCCCCAGTATCAGCGCCACCGCCGGCGCCGGGGTTAAACCGCCAAACACTCCTGACAGAGTCAGCGCCAGGCCAATAAGGCTGGAAAAAATCACCATCCGGCTGAATTGGCGCAGGACGGCCCGCCCGGCGGCCGACTGGCGCAAGGACGGCTCGACCGTGAAGGAAAAGAAAATGTCCGGCCGGGTCAACCGCGCCGTCAGCAGGGCAAGACCGGGAAATACCGCCATGAGTGGCAACAGTAGTGAAGTGAGCAACGTTTGCAGTGTCATCCAGTTCATAACGTTTCCTTTCTCGAATGTTTCAGGTTCTCGGCCAGGGCGCTGAGCAATTTGGCCACCTCTTCCTGGTCCACGCCATCGGCGATGGCCCGCGCGGCCAGTTCGCGCAACCGCTGGACGAAGTCTTCCTGCCGGGCCGGCCCGGCCCGTTGCGCCGGCCGCCGGATGACCGTCGCTCCATGATGCCGTTTCAGCTCCAGCCACCCTTCCCCGGCCAGCAGCCGGTAGGCCTCCGCCACCGTATTATGATTGACGCCCAAATCGATCGCCATTTCCCGCACGGTTGGCAGCCGCCCGCCCGGCGCAAAGGCGCCGCCGACCAGCAGCGCCCGGAGGCTGTCAACAATCTGCCGATAGACCGGCGTGGGGCTGCCCAAGTCTATCCTCAGAATCGGCATTTCACTTTGCTTTGGCATCGGGTGCATTCACCCTTTTAAAGGCGCCTGTTTGTAATTTGTATGAATACAATATACAAACCCCGCCCCTTGTCAAGCCCCAAAATGACCAAATTATTGCCAAATTGATTTCCCTTGGTTTCGCCTTGCCTCCGCGGGAGGATGCCCTTACGCTGCCGGGGTGTGCGATCAATCACATGCCACGATGTCATCGGCCGGGCCAATGCCCGCCAATACACACCCCGAACCATGATTGAACTGATTCAATTTCCCTGGAGTGTATTCTGCCTGGTGCAGCGGCGCATCCTGGAATACGCGGGAGTGCCGTTCAAAACGACCAATATCCCGGCGACGGACCGTTCGTTGGTCTGGCGCCTGACCCGGCGGCGTTATTATGGCGTGCCCATCGTTCGCGATGGCCGCACGGTCGTTTTCGAAACGGATGATTATTCCCAGATCATTGCCAAGTATATCGACGGGAAATACGAATTGAACCTTTTCCCGACATCATTCCGGGGGGTGGATCGCATCCTGTGGCGGTTCATCGAGGACGACGTTGAGGAGGCGTGTTTCAAGCTCAACGATGTTTATTGGCAGGAGTTCGTGCCCAAGGCCGAGCGCCTGGACTTCCTGCGCCATAAGGAGCGGAAATTCGGACGGGGCTGCCTTGACCAATGGCGGGGCCAGCAACCGCAATTGCTCAAGCAGTTGACCGGGGCGCTGGTTCCCTTTGAATGCATGCTGGCCGAGCGGCCTTATCTGCTTCAGACCCGCCCGCATTTCATCGATTTCGACCTCTGGGGCATGCTGGCCGGCTTTCTCTACACGGGCCGTTACCAGTTGCCGGCCGTTCACAGCAGTTTGAATGAATGGTTCGCCCGCATGTCCAATCTCAAAAAAGCCGATCTTCCCAGTGAAAAATTATATTCTTGACACCAATGTCCTCCTGCACGATCCAAACTCCCTGCTGGCCTTCAAGAGCAACACGGTCCTCATTCCCATTGAAGTGCTCGAGGAAATAGACCGCTTCAAAAGGGAATCCTCCGAACTGGGCCAGAACGCCCGCGCCGTCTCCCGTTCCCTGGACGCCTTGCGCTCCAAAGGCCATCTGAACAAAGGGGTCAAACTTGAAAACGGCGGCGCCCTGCGCATTATTTTCCACCAGAAAAATGGCCGGGCGGCCCTTCCCATTGGCAACAACTCCGTGGACAGCCGGATCATCAGCCAGGCGCTCGACATTCAAAAGCGCGAGCCGAAATCCCCGGCCATTCTGGTCACCAAAGACATCAACTTGCGCATCAAGGCCGACAGCCTCGGCCTGCCGGCGGAGGATTATGAAAGCGACCACGTCCTGCTGACCGAGCTTTACACCGGCATGATCGAACTGACGGTCACAGCCGGGGAAATGTCCCGCTTCCGGACGGAAGGGGAACTGGAACTCAACGGCTCCGGCAAGTGCTTCCCCAACGAATACTGCACGCTGACCGAGGAAACCAATCCCAAACGCACCGCGCTGACCAAAGTGGACCCCACCGGCGCCAAAGTGGTTCCCATCCTGGATTGCCGGGAAGGGGTCTGGGGCATCAAACCCCGCAATCGCGAGCAGCACTTCGCCTTCGACGCTTTGTTGGACGACCGCGTCAAGCTGGTGACGCTGATGGGCAAGGCGGGCACCGGCAAAACATTGCTGGCCATGGCCGCCGGCCTCAAACGCACCGTCGTGGACCGCGAGTTCCGCCGCCTGGTCGTCGCCCGTCCCACCATCTCGATGGGCCGCGAATTGGGCTTTCTCCCCGGCTCGCTCGAGGAAAAACTGGCCCCGTGGATGCAGCCCATCCATGACGCCTTGGAACTGTTGAGCGATTTGAACATGGGGTCCGACCATCGGCGCAGCGCCGACCTGATGCGTTCCGGGACCATCTTGGTCGAAGCCCTCAGCTACATCCGGGGCCGGAGCATTGCCCATCAATTCATGGTCATTGACGAGGCGCAGAACCTGACGCCCCTTGAAGTCAAGACCATTATTACCCGCGTCGGGACCGGCACGAAAATCGTCTTTACTGGCGACCCGTACCAAATTGACAACCCGTACGTGGATTCCTCCTCCAACGGCTTCAATTACATCGTCAGCAAATTCCGCGACCAGGCCATCGCCGCGCACATCGAGCTGCAAAAAGGCGAGCGCTCCGAGCTGGCCGAGCTGGCCGCCAATATTTTGTAGGCGGGGAACGGCGGGGTGGGACGGGCACGGAATGCGCGCCCTGCCAGCCAAGACCGAGCATTACTCTGGGGCAGACGTTTCTAAATTCCGCGACAAAACCGCAAAGGCACGAATTCTTTGCTGCAATGAAATATGGCATGCCATATTTAAATTGACCCTTGATGTCAAGGAAAAATAATCAATAATTCTGCCTGGCATTTCCCCGACTGAGCTTGCCGCCCGACGATCGGGGAAAAGCCCCGAACGGTTCGTGCGGGAAATTCTGGAAGACCGATTGAATGTGGCCTGGCCCCGCTCGACTGGCAATCTGTCGCTTTACGAACTGAGCCGGGATCTGTGCGGCAGTGTGGAGGGTGGCCCGCGCGACCTTGCCAGGAATAGGAAGCATTTGAACGGCTACGGTTCATGGAAACGGTATTTGACAGCGACTTTCGCATCTACCGCAAACACCGCCGGCAAGCGATTGCGCTGATCTATCCGGAGTGACTACCTCCGTCTTGCCGGCCCGAAAAAGTAGCCGCCTCGCACCCTGGCCCCGCGCACTCTGCCGGGAAATGACGGTTTCCCGCCCGGCTTGTCCTCCTCGAAAAGCGCGGTGTATTGGTAATCAAATCTGTCCAGTTTGACGCGGAGTATCTTTTGGCTGATGAACCGCTCGATGGCATACACGGCGCTGGCATCCGCCGCCACCATCAACGTCATCGCGTCGCCGCTATGCTCGGCCCGCCCGGTGCGGCCGATGCGATGAATGTAATCCTCCGGATGTTGCGGCACATCGAAGTTGACCACATGGCTCACATCGGCAATGTCCAGCCCGCGCGAGGCTATGTCGGTCGCCACCAGCACTTCATAACGTCCATTCCGAAAGCCCTTGAGCGCTTCCTCCCGTTCCTTTTGCGTGCGATTGGAGTGCAGCACGGCCACGGCGTGACGGTTGCGTTTGAGCAGATGCGCGATTCGGTCCGCGCCATGTTTGGTGCGGCAGAAAACGATCACCGAATCGTAGTTGGTGCGCTCCAGCAATTCCAGCAGCAAATCCGTCTTCTGCGATTCCGCCACGGGGTAAATGACATGCGCAACCGTGTCCGCCGGCTTGCGCCGGACGCCGATCTCCACCGTCTGCGGATTCCTCATCGCCCATTGTATGAGCGAGGCGATTTCTATCGGTATCGTCGCCGAGAAGAGCGAGGTGTGGCGTTCCCGCGGACATTTCTGGACGATCCGCCTCACATCCGGCAGGAATCCCATGTCCAGCATCCGATCCGCCTCATCCAGCACCAGGTATTTGACATGATCGAGATGGCACGTGCCCCGTCCCAGATGATCCAGCAGCCGTCCCGGCGTGGCGATGATGATGTCCACCCCATGCGAGAGGTCGTCCAATTGTTTGCCGTAGCCGACCCCGCCGTAAAGGACCGCCGTGCGCAGGTTCGTGTAGCGGGCGAAATCGTGGATGGCCGTTTCAACCTGCGCGGCCAATTCCCGCGTCGGTTCCAGCACCAGGCAGCGCGTTTGCGGTTCGTGCTGGCCCAGTTGCGACAATATCGGCAACGCGAACGCCGCCGTCTTGCCCGTGCCCGTCTGCGCCCCGCCTATGACATCGCTCCCGGCCATGATCAAAGGCATGGCCCGCAATTGAATCGGCGTCGGTTCGACGTAGCCCGCGGCCACAACCCCTTTCAGTATCTGCGGGGAAAGCCCGAATTTGGTAAATGCCATAATCGGAGGATAAAATCAGCCCGGCGCCCCGTTTATGCAAGCTTGTTTAACGCCTCATTGAATTCTGCACTCTGCATTCTCAACTCTTAACTCAATGGCCGTCTCCGGGCGCGCTGGCCGGCTTTTGCGCCTCGATTGCTGTCGTCACCGCTTGTTCTCCATCGCCGGGGAGGCTGGGCGGCGCTTCCGTTGCGGGAAGGCTCGCGGCGGAATCAGCCGGGACTGCCGGAAGAGGATCTCCATCGGAAACGGCCGCTTCCGCGGGCGCGGCGGGTGTTTGGCTGGAAACCGCGGCGGCCTCGGCTTTCTTTTCCGGCTTGGGCGGCTTTGGCAACGGTTTTTTGGCCGTGTCCAGCACCCCGTTGGCAAATTCAATGACGTGCCCCTCGTGAATGAGCCAGTGCAAATCCCCCGCCAGCGCCGCCTGCTCCGGCGACGCCTCAACCGCCGCCGCCGGAGCCGCAGGCAATTCTGCACTCTGCACGCTGCACTCTGCACTCCCTTGAGTCCCCTCGTCCGCCGGGGCCGCAACGGGCGCGGGCGCCAGCGTCTCAAGGAGTTTGCGCCGCGTGCATTTCGGATTCGCATTGATATAATTGACGATGCGCTTGACGCCCTCCGAAACAGGCGTCGCTTCCAGATCGAGGAAATGCGGACGCGCCACGGAAACATGGGTGACAGTGCGGTTGACTTTGAAGAATTGCAGGCCGTGGCCGCCAAACTGCTGGCTCAAAGTGGTGGCGACCTTCAAGGGAAAACGCCGTTGCTCCTCCCACGTCATCCGCACCAGCCGTTGCAACTCCGGGCAGCGCAATTGCCGGGCCGCCGGGCCGCTCAGCGTATGCGATTCCACCGCCTTGACGATGTTGCCCAAGTGGACCTGGCGGAAATGCTTCTCCACCTCCTCCCGATTCGGCAGCTTGAGCGCTTCGGGCACGTTCAGACAGTTGTATTCAGTCTTGAAACTTTGATCTTCAATCCATTTCTTGACCACCGCCTCGTCCTTGACGATTTTGACCCGGGCCTTGAAGGCCTCGAAGGGCATCCGTGCAAACCGCTCCGCGTGCAGCTTGCGCAACTGATTCTGGTAATCATGATGGTTGGGCGGCCCCAGAATCACCCCGCTTATCCCGCATTGCCCGACGAACGTGTAAGTGCCGCGCGGCGGTTCCGTGGGGGTTCGTTCCGCCTGATAAAAAGTGTTGAAATGGCGGTTCAACAGATGATTGGCCGCCTGCTCCTCCGAAAGCCACAGTGTGTCATCCAAAGCGCACAGGAACAACGGCTGCGCCGGCGTGCCGTCCGGTTTCTTGATCACCTCAAAACGAATTTGCTGCCGCTCCGGCTTCTGCAAAATCAATTGCGCAATCCCAAAAAGCGGGTAAGCCCGGCCCGACACCCGAATTTGCCGCGCCAAAGATTCGACGCCCTTTTCATCCGGCAAAATGGACACCGTCAATTGGGGCGGGGGAGCCGGCTCTTCCCGCTGGACCGGGGCCTCGTCGCGTTCTCGCGGGCCGCCCCTTCGCTCTCGCCGTTCTTGGGGGCGTCCGCCTTTTGGCCGCGCCCCTGGCCGGTCAAAATCGCGGCGCGGCGGGCGGCGGCCTGGCAATCGTTCCCCGTGCTCGCGAGGCGGCCGGTCGTCGCCGACAAAGCTGGCGTACTTATTGACGGCGGGCGGACCCTGCGCCCAGGCCGGCAAAAAAAGCTTTTCCAAGTCAAACTCGGAATCTGGCGGTGTGCTGCTCATCAAATACGCATTCAGGCAACTCTTATCACCCCTCAGCATGGACGCCCTTGCCGCCGATTGCAAGCGCCCTGTTTTGTCCGGTTGGTGTCGGCGGCAGGTTTACGCGCCGTACTTCTTGGCGGGCTTATCGTGCAAGAGGAGCGGGGTGGTGGCGGATTCAAGTCCTTCCAGCACGACCGCAGGGACTTTGCCGGCGCCAAGGACTTCCCTCGCGTTCAACATCTCAATGCCCACAAGCTGTTCCCCTTCTCCGATGTTGAGCGCCACCTCCTCGTTGAGCCGCACCGTGCGACACTCGTGTTTCCCCTCAACGAATCGAATGTAGAGGGCGTCAATGTCCGGGTCGTAACTGATTTTCATAAATGTTCCCTCTAAAAATAGAACGTATAAACCGTTATCACAACTATTTCGTTTGTCTTTTCCTTGATGACGGGTGCGACCTGTTTAATCCGGTAGTGCCGTCCCTGCCAATCCTTGTCGTAAGGAAAATTGTACCGGCAAAGTTCGCGGGCGTGCTTGGCCGGCTGGCGCGAGCCTTTTGTGATGGCAATACGAACCTCAGCCTCGCTGGCGCCACGTTCCAGCGCTTGCTCACGGGCATGGTTGGTAAATCGGATTGTTTTCATTTCATCGCACTTCCTTGTCACGCCGTAGCCCTGCGAAGGCGGACACGCTTTTGACTGTTCCCGCCATCAGGCCGAAATGTCAAGCCGATACGGGCGGCAACCAGAGCGCAAATGGGCTGAACTATTGCCACAAAAGAACGCAGCCCCGAAAGCTTTCGGGGTTGCGTTCCCTTGCGGCCAATTCTTCTTCGACAATCCGTGCTCATCCGGTTCCATCCGCACCCTGAAAGCTTTCGGGGGTGGTTAAAAAATGTCTTCTGTCCGGCTCAGAATTTTCAACCGCGAAACAGGCGAAATACGAAAAAGGGAAGACATATTCAGCCGCAAAAGATCGCGCAAAACGCAGAGACTGATAATTCATTCTTCGCTCTGTGCGCTACTTTTTTGCCTCGTGATATAGACGCTTTAATCCGAGTGTTTTGCTCTCTTCCGCTTCTCACGCGGCTTTACCCAAGGTTGAGATGCGTCGAGGACAACCGAGCGAATTTGTGTGCCCGCGCACGATTGTGCGTGCGCTTGGTTTTGCAGGAACTGTTCGAGCCGATGGCGCGTCTCGAACTCTACTTGTTCGAGTCGACGATCGCGCTTTGACCAGAAGGCGCAAATGAACCAGAAAACCAAGTATATCCCGTGAAGGCAGTCGTTATCCGTGAGGTACCGCTTAGCCAGTTGAGTTTCCATTGCTGTTTTCAATTCGGGATGCCAGCACCCCTTCACTTCCAAGATAACCTTTAATTGCTCCATTTCGCCGTTCCGTGGATCATGTCTGATGGCATCCACATGAATGTCGGTGCGCTGCTTGATGTGAATCTGAACCTCCCTTCCGAGAATAACGCCCTGCCTGGTTAAAACATTCTCCAACTCAATTTTCACCCAATCGGACAACTGCTCCTCCACCTTGGGACGGTCATTGTCCCAAAGAAATGGGGCCGCCGGAGTTTCTCCATGGAGATTGTCCTGTAGCTCAGTGAGCGAATCGCAGACCACGTCGAGTAGTTGATCCGCGCTCTGAACAAACCGTCCCCGTGTGTTCTCGGAAAGTTGAAATAATTCCTGTGGTTTCGGCGGGCACCAGGTATTTCTACGCATTTGATCTCTACTCCGCGAGAGATATTGGGAAAGGAATGAAAACTTCGGATACGACTTCGTCAGTCGGAGGAGATCTTTACAACTATGGGCAGTTCCCAAATCAGCCAAGTGAGCAATTAGGCTGTCCCTTATGTCGGCCATTGCCCAGCGAGTCGTTACCATTCCGCCTGCCCTGCGTTCTGGAGGGTCTCCGGAAAACGGGTATTGGAGAAGCATCCATTCCCAGAGAGACCCAATCTCATCGGCCGAAAGAATCCGAACCATCTCAGCAACTTTATGATGGTAAGCGTTCCAATTGTGCTCGAATAGATCCCTCCCGAACTGCGAGTCAGCGCGGATAAGTCCGTGGATTCTTGGCCAGTTGCCACTTTCTCCATGGGTCAAAAGCAGACCTGCAGCGGAGAGAGCTTTCAACCGTTGGCTTTCTTGAGCTGTCGGCTTTCTTGGCAATAATCGACGAGCATAAGCGATTGCACCATCAACTCGCTGCTCGACGAGAATCTGTAGTAGAACAAGGGCGCATTTCGTCTTGAGCTTTCCCCTTTTCAGTCGATCCAGCAGGGCAGCGCCAAGATGTGAACTAAAAGGTCTCGGAAGTTTATTCAGAACGAAGAGATACTCACCCTCGCGATTTTCCTGTTTGATACACTTCAGAGTCCAATCGGTTGCCTCATTTGGGATAATGGCAAAGGCCCTTTCGACCAACAGGCGGTATTCCTCTCCATCATGGAAATCCGGGCGACGTAGAATAGCTGCAATCCATCGGAGCCAGACATCCTTGCCGAGGACAACAAAATCATCTGGTTTCTCTTTGGCCAGAAGCAGTAAAGCTCGTATTCCAGCGATAGACGGGTAGTGCGCGAAGTTTACTTTTGTGAACCAACTTTCCGGGCTTGCATCACACGTTGACGCATACCGCTTGGCGGCAGAAAGTATTCGAGCCTTTGTTTCATCTGTCGCCTTCTTCCATCCAGGCAATTGTTCCAGATCGATATGGTCATATTCATCTACCTTTTGGCCGTCGTCTTCCACCTCGGCCCAAAGACACAAATGGGACCACGCATCCATGTCACCTACTTCAAATCGAGTCAAGAGGTCACGAATATGCTCTGAGGGAAGGGGAGAAAGAGTCTTCGCTTTCCTTTCCGTCTCAATATTGGTAAGCCGCAGTTGCTCTTGATAGATGGCTCTATTCCTCTTGGCTTCTTCAGAATCCAAGTCCATTGCCTTCAGCCAAGGAGCCAAGGCTTCTGCAAGTTCAGAACAGGTTCCGGCAGCAGTGATAACAGAGTCAATCCGTGCCGCATCATCGGGGAAGAACACGCAAAATACTAACGCGCTTAAATTCCGTCTGATCGAAGGTGACTTCTCGGCCAGCAAATGCCCAAGGAGCCAATCCAAGTCCTGCGGTTGGATTAATAGAAATCCCCAGCGGGAAATGCGTGCTGCGTCCAGCTGCGAATCCTCGAAATAGGGAAGCATGGCCTCGGCGACCTTCAGTCGAAGACCAGAATTCGTGTTGAAGATTTCCACGAGCCCTTGGCGTTCGTGGCCCATTGCGAAATCAAGCTTCCGGAGTCGAGCGAGTAGGGCTTTGGCAAAGGCATTCAAAACATTATCCTGAGACAGATGTAAAGCTGCTCGCTGAAGGATTTGGAAGACCAGTTCTCGAAACTCATCATAACCAACGCCATGGCCTTCGGGTCGTGCCTCAGCCCAACGCAAAGCAGTCGGCAAATCGCCAACGGACAGTCCTTTCACAAGACGTTGCGAGAGGAATCTTGAATAATAACTGATAATCCCATAATGCGGCCTCAAATGGGCAAAAAGTTCTTCCGCCGAAACGACCCCAGGCCAACATGCCATAAGTCCGATGCCGCGCAAGTCGTTGTCACGGTCCGGTCCACATTCTCCGAGTGCCAGTGGCTTCAGTCGGGCTTTAAGCAAAGCGTCCCCATGAATGGAAACAACACCAGCGGCGGCTTCGCGCAGTCGGTGGTTGCCTTGGGGATCGACGGCTAGATCGACAAGCAGGGGCAGGAGTTGCTCAACCTCACAGGCTTCCACCATGTGAACAGCTTCGACACGTCCTTCCACCGAAATGTTCTGATCGCTCAACGCCTTCCGTAGCTGTTCCTCAATGCCCGGATGCTTGAGCTTTCTGTATCGTTTCCGAAGTCCCCACCAATCATATGTGAAGTCAGGATTGTCAGCTCTCGAAATGATTGCCTCAACCAATACAGCCTTGCTGGCAGCATCAGCGGTAGCAATGTCGCTACGAAGGAGAACGTCTGGCTCGACGTTCAGAATGTGAGTAAAGATTTTCTGGGCCGTCGGAGCAATCCAAGCGGCAACCTCGTGAAGCTGAGGAATCAATCTTCTTGAATCATCGTGTGGATGTTGCAGGAGATCGTACATTTGCTTTAGGGAAAGCTTTTGCTCCCGAGCGTAACGGGCTGCGAGGTATTCCGCGTAAGATTGGTGAGCCCAGCCAAGTCGGTCGGGACCTCGGCCATTAAAAAGCCCCGTGTCTAGCGTCTCCCGGATGGCTTTGAGCGTTATGGTTAATTCTTGTCCTGCGACCGCCACCGAGCCGTATGTCAGTTCTGCCAAAGACAAATCCGTCTCGATTTTTTCGGAAGGCTTTAGTCCTTTCCAAATTGCAGATCGTTTGCAGAAAACAGTGGCGGCAGCAACGTGACCTGCTACGGCAAGGCGTTGGTCAGGAGTCAATTCCCCACGGAGTTTTGGTGTATCGCGGTCTGGATTGCTCTCCGAACACAATTCCAAACACCCTTTCTCGTAGATATCCGCCTGCTTCGTTGGAAGCGATTCTCCCTGTGCTTTCCAGACCTTCAGCAAGAGTTTGAGAGTCAACGGCTTGATGGCAAAGGCTACCACTTCATGTTCAATGACCGCCCGGACAAACTTCTCTGAGTCGATAGCGTTGGCCTTCGCGGCTGTCTGGACCTCATTCCTTGTAAGGGGCGCGAGTTCTACAATGGTCGTCTTATCGTCACCCCACTTGCCCTTGATCGCCTCTTCAAGCGATGTGCGCCATTCGGCAGTCCGAGACGCGATCCGTAGGAATAGACCGTCAACCGTCTTGATTCGGCGCATTTGGTCTTCTAAGACTATGGCGACAGTGTCTAGGCGGAGCAGGCATTCGTCAAAACTGTCCAGAAACAAATGGAATTCTCCCCCATTTGATGACCAAGCCTGAAACTCGGGAGAGTGGAAGACATCCTTGATAAGTCGCTGCTCATCGCCATATGCGCCAAGGTTTAGTCCGAGGCACGTCGCATGCGGACGAACTTGTTTCGTCAATATTAGCGCTTCATCAAGTGCAACGCTCTTTCCTATCCCTAATTCTCCAAGCAAGACCAAACAAGGCGTGGTAATTAACTCCTCAAACGGCTTCGCATCGTTCTTCCTCCACTTCGCCCAAGAGTCGTCACCTGTTGTTGGCATCAGAAACCCATCCGAGTCGAAACTGAGCGCACCTTCTCTTGGAACCCAACAGCGTTTCCAGTTGTATGATTTTGTAAAAATTACGCTCATTGGTGGTCAACAGCTATCATTCCAACTGCGCGGACGTGCAAGCGTCCTCACAATTGACACAAATTCAGCGTCGTCGTTTCTCATGCAACGGTTATCTTGAGCCTTTTGCCCAGGCCAGGCAAGTCCTGTTCCAGCCCTGCCGTTTAAGTTCCTCGCGCACGATGGGTTTGCCCTTTTAGCCGCCGATTTCAACTTGATCCTTTCGCCAGTCGGCCGTAGCGTCTGTGGCGAGGGAGGAAGCCTTCAGCGTTTGCTCTCTACCAGACTGGGGAAAGGTTAACCGCGCAATTTGATGCGATGGCGGATTTCGGCCAGCAATTTCCGACCCCGCGCCGGATCGCCCCGCTTCTGGCGGTTTAAAAATCGGGCTTCCGCCTGACGCTCCGTGATGACGTGCGTGACAAAGTTGTCGAAAAGCCTTTGCACACTCGTCCCGCTGGAGCGCGCCGCGCCAAGCAGCGCCTTGTGCCGAGAATCGTCACATCGATAAGGGATTGTTTTCATTTTACACTTTCCAGATGTTGCGCCGGCGTCACCAGATGTTCCACGCCGTCGGCGATGGCCAGTTCCAAAATCACATCACAGGTGATACCAGTCAAGGAAGGAGCAACATGTTGCCGGTCTGTTGCCTTTTGTGTTGCCAGCTAAGTCGTTGACCATCAACGGTTGTTGCCGTGTTGCCGATTTTTTGGACCTATCATCTATAAGGTGGCGAGTGGGGGAAGGCATAGTGATGAATGAAGACTCGTAATTACCTTGCTGACAATTATTTACGTATAAAATGCGGAGAATTTCACGGTTTTTGTTCAGTGGAGAGTTGGGAATGCAGAGTGCAGAATTCAGCGCTCCCCACTCGCCACTCCCCGCTCATGGTGAAGTATTACAATTGCCAAGCTTGCCCACTCGCTCAACGGGCGAAGATTTGCCGGATAACTTCCTCAATGGGAACTTCCTGTATGTCGATGTCGTTGACGGGCAGTTCGTCCAAAAGCCGCTTGCAAACGGCGATGACTTGGTCGCGCTTGACTTTGAGCTGGATGCGATTGGAGGTTTGCTGGAGCACTTCGCCGAACTGGCGCAAATCCACGGGGGGAAAACTGATTCCGCTCAGCCAGCTTATGGTCACGATTTTGAAATCGGCAAAGCGATCGATCACTTCGCTCAGACGGCCGTCGAAGAAGATTTTTCCGTGGTCGATGATGATGACGCGGCGGCAGAGTTCCTGAATGTCGGTCATGTAATGGCTGGTCAGGACGATGGTGGTTTTTTTGGCGGCGTTGTAGTCGCGCAGGAATTCGCGCACGATTTTTTGCGAGACAACGTCCAGGCCGATGGTCGGTTCGTCCAGGAACAAGACCCTTGGCTGATGGAGCAGGGAGGCGATCAGTTCCATTTTCATGCGTTCGCCCAGCGAGAGTTCGCGCACCATGACGTTGAGCTTGTCGCGGACGGCGAGGAGTTCGGTCAATTCGGCCACGGTGCGATCGAAGGCCGGAGCGGGGATGCCGTAGATTTTGCTGTTCAGTTCGAGGGATTCACGGGCCGGAAGGTCCCACCAAAGCTGGTTCTTTTGGCCGAGCAACAACGCGAATTGGCGGCGGTAGCCGTCGTCGCGTTGCCAGGGGACGTAGCCGAGGACGCGGGCCGAGCCTGCGGTGGGGTGGAGCAAGCCGGAGAGCATCTTGAGGGTGGTCGTCTTGCCCGCGCCATTGGGGCCGAGGAAGCCGACCAGTTCGCCTTCCTCAATGGCGAAGCTGACTTGATCGACGGCGACGGTCT
>Ga0326727_10010152_pt1 | contig 22608 bp, 23 predicted proteins | sample MB2enrmetagenome_FD_207643 | JGI IMG/M metagenome (GOLD analysis project Ga0326727, IMG submission 207643) | Lab enriched peat soil microbial communities from McLean, Ithaca, NY, United States - MB29MY | ecosystem: Environmental > Terrestrial > Soil > Wetlands > Peat | place: USA: New York...
AATACTGTCCCAACAAATGTACAGCGATTTTCGTTCTCAGCAGAGTTCCCGGAGTGTCATTCTTTCCAGCTATCTATCGGGTCTTGCAAGCGCTTGGAACGGTGTTTCATCCGCAAGCTACTCCGGGTATTGGCTGGCAATATCGGGCGGGTACTGCAAACAGCCAATCCGAACAGGTGATTTGACCAATTCGCTTGGTTGCCCGGACTATAACGTCGTGAGCGACGGCGTAGTGTGCGACCAGAGCGCCCGTTACAATTTAAACGGGTCCAACACGCCGACTCAGACGTGGTATGGCGATCCTTACGCCCATGCTGGCAGAGTCATCATGTGCGCTATGGGATTAACATTCTCTTCCGGGAATGCTCCGCAATTGTATGATCCACCAACCGGCGACGCACTCAGCCAAACGCTTTGGAATGCGATTAAGGCGCATTAACATTATGCTCATTCGATTTCTCCTTTCCGTTTCCGTTGGTTATCAGATCCTTCTAGCACAGGACGCCACGATTCCGCCAAATGCGGATCGTGACGCAGAGGCAGAGTTCCAAACTACGGTTCGTGGCGGCCTTCGTCCCGCAGACGCCTACTTTGCGTCCGTATTCGTTCTGAATCATGAGGACATCGCCATTCCAATGCTACTACAGGCAATCAGGGAGAACCTGGGGAACAAGAACACTCAGGAAGTCGTCTCAAGGGCCGCTGAACTCATTGCTTATGCAGCAAGCAACCGGGGTATGGATGCCGTCGCTGAACTGTGTTCTCTTGACCCGAAGTGGTTCACGCCATTGATCGAACGCCTCTTGAATCACGCAATCAATCGAAACCGTGAGTACGGAATCGTGTACCACGCTATAGATGCGGATCCCAACATTCGTGACGCCGTCGTTCGATGGCTTGAAGAGTCTCTGACTTTTCCCCAAGCAGACGTGGCGCTGGCAAGAGAAATTCTGAGGCGAGAAGACGCTGGTCATTCGATCAGCGACAACGACGCTGTGATGGCGTTACTTCCCATGGCGACAAGGGAGCGGGTTCTTCGTGCGGTCGAGAAAGCCAGGGATGACGAGCGGGAACGCCAGAACAAGAAGCGGTAGGAAGGTCGTTCGCCCCGACAAACGCACGTGCGATTGGCGGGGGTGCTGTGAGTTTACCGGGCTGACGGACGCACCACAGTCACGCCAGACAGCAGGAAAATGCGCCCGTCGCGTAAAAACTCAGCGCATTGTCCCCCTGCTTCACAATGCGCGTTCGCCGCAGCACTCCGTAGACGTCGCCCAGCGCGAACCGCACGGAGTGCTGCACCACCACGATCGCCGGCGGATTCTCAGCTAGCAACTCCAGCACCGCCGCGTATTCGCGCTCCAATTCGTATGGCGGATCGACGAACACGATATCCGCGTGGTGCTTGGGAAGTGTCACCAGCACTGCGCCGGCGACCACTGTGCCGCGCGCCTCCACGCCCAGCGACGCCAGATTCTCCCTGATCGCCTCCAGCGCCGCGCGATTCCGCTCCAGAAAGAACGCGTGCGCGGCCCCGCGGCTCAGCGCTTCGATGCCCACGGCGCCGGTTCCCGCGTATGCATCCAGGAACGTTGCGCCTTTGATGCGCGGCCCCAGGATGTCGAACAGGGTCTCGCGCAGGCGGTCGGGCGTGGGGCGCGTGGCTGCGCCGGGGATGCTCTTCAACCGCCGCGAACGGAACTCTCCCGCGATGATCCGCATCAGCCCACCGTCACCAGGCCGTAGCGGCGCTGCCAGTGGTCGCGGATATAGGCCACCGCGCGCCGCAGATCGTCCTCGGAAGGCGGGCGGGCGATGAAATCCACGGCCTCGCGCCGCGCCACCTCCAGGATTTCGGCGTCGCGCAGAATGTTAGCCACCCGCAGCGACGGAAGGCCCGATTGTTTGGTCCCGAAGAACTCGCCCGGGCCGCGCAGCTTCAGGTCCATCTCGGAGATGTAGAAGCCGTCGGTGGATTCCACTAGCGTGCGTATGCGCTCGCGCGCGGCGTCGTTCATTTTCTCGGTTACCAGGATGCAATAGCTCTGCTCGGCGCCGCGGCCCACGCGCCCGCGAAGCTGGTGCAACTGGGCCAGGCCGAAGCGCTCGGCCTGCTCCACCACCATCACGCTGGCGTTGGCCACATCCATACCGACTTCGATCACGGTGGTCGAAACCAGAATCTTGATGAGGCCCTCCTTGAAGCGCTGCATGACGGCCTCTTTTTCATCGCCTCCCAGACGCCCGTGCATCAGGCCCACGGGAATATCGGGGAACACTTCGCGCGAGAGATGCTCGTACATCTTCTGCGCGGCCTTCATGGCCTGGGTCTCGGATTCTTCGATCACGGGATAGACCACATACGCCTGGCGGCCTTCGTCGATCTGCCGTTTCATGAAGCTGTAGGCCAGTTCGACCTGGTCGGCGGTGGCGTGTTTGGTGACGATGGGTTTTCTTCCGGGAGGCATTTCGTCGATGACGGAGACGTCCAGGTCGCCATAGATGGTCATGGCGAGCGTGCGTGGAATGGGCGTCGCGGTCATCACCAGCACGTCGGGATGGACGCCCTTTTCCAGCAGGCCGAGGCGCTGGAGGACGCCGAAACGGTGCTGCTCGTCGATGATCGCGAGGCCCAGCTTGTGGAACTCGACGTCTTTTTCGAGCAGCGCGTGCGTGCCGATGGCCACGTGCGCCAACCCCTCGGCCACCAGCTTTTTGAGCTGCGCCTTTTCGCGGCTGGTGGATGAGCCGGTGAGCAGCACCGTCACATACCCCAGCCTGGAAAGGATCTGCTTGAAGTAGTAGGCGTGCTGCGCGGCCAGGATTTCGGTGGGGGCCAGCACGGCCACCTGGTAGCCGTTCTCGATGGCGATCACCGCGGCTTCCGCGGCCACGATGGTCTTGCCGCTGCCCACGTCGCCTTGCAGCAGGCGGTTCATGGGGTGCGGCGCTTTCATGTCGTCCGCGATTTCCTGGATGACGCGCTTCTGCGCCCCGGTGGGTTTGAACGGCAGCATGGCCTTGACGCGTTCGCGCACGCGCGGGCCGATCTCGAAGGCGATCCCGGGCAGCGTTCGTGCCTTGCCGCGCTTGAGCGCCACGCCGCACTCCAGCCAGAAGAACTCTTCGAAGATGAGGCGGAACTGCGCGGGCGAGCGGAAAGCGTTGAACAGGCGCAGGTCGGAATCGGGCGGCGGAAAGTGAATCTGGCGGAGGGCGGTCCAGCGGTCGGGCATTTTGAGGCGCTGGCGGAGATACTCCGGGAGCTGGTCTTCGACGGGCGCGAGCGATTCCAACACGCGGTTTGTGAAGATCCGCAAGACGCGCGTGGTGAGCTTCGAAATCCCCTCGTAGATGGGCACGATGCGGCCCACGTGGAGGGTGGCTTCGCCGTCTTCATCGTCGCCCGAGAGGATTTCGAACTCCGGGTGCAGCATGGTCAAGTCGCCCGAATAGCTGTCGAATTCCACCTTGCCGTAGAGCGCCACCTTCATGCCTTCGGAGAGCACGTTGGCCAGGTAGCCGCCGTGAAACCACTTGCCCGCCAGCGTGGCGCGCGAGACATCGGTGAAGCGGACCTCGAACAGGCCCAGGTTGCGGCGGCGGAAGCCGGAGAGCTTGGCCGAGCTTACATCCGCGATGACCGTGGCCATTTCGCCCGGAGCGAGCTGGGCGATGCTCTTCATGTTGCTGCGATCTTCGTAGCGAAACGGCACGTATCCCAGCAGGTCTTCGACGGTGACGAGGCCTTTGCCTTGCAGCATGGCCGCGCGCGCCGGGCCGATGCCTTTCACATAGGTGAGCGGGGTGGTGAGGTCCATGCGGTCTCGAACCCAGTGTACAATGCCCTGCTGCGGTAGACTGAGATATCCATGTCCAAGCTGTTGGAGGGCAAACTCGCCCTCATACTGGGGATCGCGAACAAGTGGAGCTTGGCGTATTCCATCGCCCAGGCGTTTTCGCGGGAAGGCGCCACCCTGGCGCTGACCTATCTGGGAGACCGCCAGAAGCAGGCCATCGAAGATCTCTCCGCGGACTTGAACGTGGCGGCCATTCTGCCGTGCGACGTCACCCGGGATGAGGATCTGGCGGCGCTCACGGAATCGCTCGGCGCGCTCCGCCGCCCGCTCGACTCGGTAGTGCACAGCCTGGCATTCGCCAACCGCGAGGACCTGACGCGGCCATTTTTGGAGACCGGGCGCGCGGGCTTTCTGCTGGCGCAGGACGTGAGCGCCTACTCGCTGGTGGCGGTGGCGCGCGCTACCGCGCCGCTCATGAAAAACGGCGGCTCGCTGAGCACGCTGACCTACGTGGGCGCGACGCGCGTGCTTCCCGGTTACAACGTGATGGGCGTGGCGAAAGCTTCGCTGGAAGCGGCCATGCGATACCTGGCGAGCGAGCTGGGCGCGCGGAATATTCGCGTGAACGCCATTTCGGCGGGGCCCATCAAGACCGTCTCGGCGCGCGCCATCAAGGATTTCTCGGCCGTCCTGGACGCTGTCGAGAGCCGCGCGCCGCTGCGGCGCAACACCGAACCGGCGGAAGTTGCCGATGCCGCGGTGTTTCTGGCCAGCGACTTGGGGCGCGGCGTCACCGGAAATATTCTGTTCGTGGACGCGGGCATGCAGGTGATGGGCCTATAGCCTGCCATAATGATAGTGGTTCTTTATGAAAGTTGAAGTCGTCCTCTCGGAAACGGACATCGCAGAGGAATTCGCCGAGGCCATCCAGGCTCGCGACCTGCCGGAGAAGTTTTTCTTCTGGTTTCCTCGTTCAGCCATGGCGTGGGCAACTTTGAGCCAGGACACCGACATGTATGGCGGCCTGCGGGAGACCTGGCAGGAGCTTTCGGCGGACATCCCCGCCATGGTCAAGCCATTCGGCACGCGGGTTCCGGTGATCAGCTTCGGCGCCGGGGATGGAGCGCGCGACCGCGTGCTGATGGGCGCCCTGAAAGGCGCCGGATTCGAGTGCCTGTATTTCCCCGTCGATGCCAGCCAGTCGCTGCTCGAAATGGCCTGCGCCGGAGCCGACGACGAGGATATTGAAACCGTGGGCATCAAGGCCGACATTTCCAGCCCCGTGCACCTGGTCTACGCGGCCGACGCCGCCGAGCCGCCGCGGCTGTTCATCATGGCGGGCAACACCATGGGCGCGTTCGATCCGCTGGGCGAAATCCGCTACCTGGCGCAGTGCATGAAGCCGGAGGACCGGCTGATCATCGACGGCGAGATGTACGACGAGCAGAAGACCCTGGGCTACCGCGACAAACCGGCGACGCGAAATTTTGCATCGGCGCTGTTCGCCAACTTGGGAATTGGCCTTGACGACGGCGAATTCCGGTTCAACCACAAGCGCGACGAGCGCCACGAGGGACTGCACCTGATCACGCGCCACTTCCGCGCCGGCCGGGATCTTTCGGCAACCGTGGCGGGCGAAGAAATTCCCATGGAGCGCGGCGAGCGCATCGGAATGAACTTCGCATACGCCTACACGCCGCAAGCTTTCCGCTGGCTGCTGCACGAGCAGGGGGGCCTCGAAATCCTGAGGGAATACCGCAGCCCCGACTCGCGGTTTCTGACGGCCGTGTGCCGCAAGTAGAGATGCCGGATTCCGCCATACTCTTGATTCATTGCCCCGACCGCAAAGGAATTGTCGCCGGGATCTCCAGTTTTCTGTATGATCGGGGAGCGAATATTCTCCACGCCGATCAGCACCAGGACAACGATCTGGGCCTGTTCTTCATGCGTGTCGAGTGGGACCTGGCGGATTTCGCCCTGGACGATGCGGCGTTCCGCCAGAGCTTCCAACCCCTGGCCGACAGCTTTCAGATGGAGTGGCGGCTGGCGTATTCGGCGGCCCGGCCCGCCACCGCCATTTTCGTTTCTCAGCACCAGCATTGCCTGTTGGACCTGCTCTACCGGCACGCCATCGGAGAGTTGCGCTGCCGCATTCCGCTCATCGTCGGCAACCACGAGACCGCGCGCGATCTGGCCGGCTTCTACGGTATCCCGTTCCATCATGTGCCCGTGGATAAGGCCAACAAGGCGCAGGCGGAGCAGGCCCAACTGGCGCTGCTCGAAGAGCATGGAATCGAGTTGGTTGTGCTGGCGCGTTACATGCAGGTGCTCTCGCCGGTGTTCGTGGCGCGGTACCCCCAACACATCATCAACGTGCATCATTCGTTTCTCCCCGCATTCAGCGGCGCGCGCCCCTACCAGGCGGCGTATCACCGGGGCGTCAAGTTGATTGGAGCCACCAGCCACTACGTGACAGAAGTTCTGGACGACGGTCCAATCATCGAGCAGGACGTGGTCCGCGTGTCGCACCGCGACCAGGTAGGCGACCTGGTCCAGAAGGGCCGCGACCTGGAGCGCATGGTGCTCTCCCGCGCCGTGCGATGGCATCTTGAGCACCGGATTCTGCACTACGCGGGCAAGACCGTGATCTTCGATTGACGGGGGCGGTTCGGGTTATAGTGAGGGTAGAGGCCTCCGTGACGCTTAGGATCAAGCTCCCGCCAGATGTCGCAGCGAAGTACGCCGCCGAGGCATCCGTGAGGGGCGTGCCCCTTGAGCGGTATGTGAGAGACCGCCTGATCGCACAGGCGCCGGCGCCGCTGGATAAGACTCCCCAGGAGCGCGCACGTGCCTTAAGGGAGTGGGCCAAGAGCCATCGTGCCACGCCACCGCTCTCCGATGACGCCATTCGCCGTGAGAGTATCTATGGGGGGCGCGGCTAGGCAGTGGCCTGGCTGTCGGACACCAACATTCTGCTGCGAATGGCGCAGCCTGCCCATCCGATGCATGAGGAGGCCCTTCAGGCCGTAGAAAGGCTCCTGGAACGCGGTGAGCAGGTGTGCATAGTGCCGCAGAACATCACCGAGTTCTGGAACGTGGCGACTCGCCGGGTAGGGAGCGCAAACGGGCTCGGAATGACGGTCGCCGAGGCCCACGACGAGGTGCGGCGCATCAGCACCTTCCTCACGTTGCTTCCGGAGACAGAGCGCATCTACCCTGAGTGGCTCGACTTAGTGGTCACTCACTCTGTTTCCGGCATTGATGTATATGATGCCCGGCTGGTGGCCGCCATGCGCGTGTATGGAGTCAGCAACTTACTCACCTTTGACGTGCACGATTTCGCGCGCTACCCCGACATCCACGTTCTTCAGCCGGCGGACGTTCTTAAGGCCTACTCCCCGTAGCTGATTTCCAACTGGCGGGCGGAAATGGCGGAGTATACCAGCAGGATCAGCGCTACCGCCAGCAAGCCCGGCACCGCGATCCAGAATGGGGTGGGGTCGGTCTCTGTCACCATCACGTTGAAGGGCGGCGGGATGGGGACTTCCACCGGGCAGAGGTTTTTCAGGTAGAAAATCACGCTGATCTTCTTCAGCAGCGTGGGAAGGAACGGGTTCAGGTTCTCCCAGACCCACACTACCGCGGCTGCGATCATGGGGTTGCGGAAGAGGATGCCGCACATCAGAAAGACCGCGCCGTAACCTATGCAGGCCAGCGCCGTCACCAGCACGTACGAGCCGAGTTGGCTCAGGCCGGGGCCGTGTAACAGGTAGTCCGTCCAGGCCGGGCCGAAGTGGCGGCCGAGCAGGAGGAACGATAACGCCGTGCTGCCCACGAACAGCACCAGCGCGGAAGCCAGGCCCGCCACGTACTTACCGGCCACCAGTAACTCGCGGCGCAGAGGCGTGAGGTAGTAGTAGTGCAGCGTCTTTTCCAGCATCTCGCCGCGGAACAGGTTCGAGAAAATGCCCATGCAGCCGAAAAAGATTCCGCAGCGGAGAAAGTAAAAGTGGTAGAGGGCGGCGAACACCACGCTGTCTTCCCCTATGCTGTGGCGGGCGCCGGGGTGGTTAATCTCCACCAGCCAGTGCATCAGCGACAAGAGCACGGGTGCGATCGCCAGGCAGTAGATCCACCAGCCGCGCTTGGAAAGGAAGGTCTTCTTCAACTCGATGCGCAGCACCGCGCCGATCTGGTTCATACCGAGCTCCCTTCGCCGCCAATCAGGTACTGATAGACCGAGTTCACATCGTCGTCCGCGGGCGCCACGGATTCCACCTCCAGGCCTGAATCCAGAATCACGCGGTTCAGCAACAGATAGAAACTGTCGGCGTCTTTGGTGCGCAGCAACAGGCCTTTGCCATCGGCGTGGATCTTGGCTTCCACCACGTGGTCCTGCTGAAAGAGGCGCGCGGCCAGCATAGCGGGCCGGTCGCAGCGGACCAGGATCTGCATGGGCTGGTCCTTCACCTCGCTGCGGACGTCCTGGATCTGTCCTTCGGCAACCACGTAGCCCTGGCTGAGCAGAATCACCTGGTCGGAGATCTGGTCCACCTCGTGCAGGATGTGGCTGGAGACGATGACGTGGCGGCCCTTCTCGCCCCACTGGCGGAAAAGCGCGATGGCTTCGGAGCGCGCCAGCGGATCGAGGCCGTTGAGCGGCTCATCGAGCACCACCACTTGCGGATCGTGGGCGATGGCCTGCGCCAGCTTGATGCGCTGCCGCATGCCTTTGCTGTAGGCGGCCACGGTGCGATTAGCGGCATCGGACAAGCCCACGAGCTGCAAAGCGGACACGGTGCGCTGGTCGCACTCGGCGTGGCTCTTGCCAAAAACGCGCAGGTACGAGTACAGGAACTGGTATCCGGTGAGGCCCTTGGGGAACGCGTCGTACTGGGTACAGTAGCCCGCCACGCGGCACAGTTTCTCGGGATGGTCGGGGGCGATTCCCAGCACGCGAATCTCGCCTTCGGTGGGGCGGATCAAACCGGTCATGAGATTCATGAGCGTGGTCTTGCCCGATCCGTTGGGGCCCACCAGGCTGGTGATGCCGGGCGGAATGGTCAAGCTAACGTTGTTGATGCCCAGCACCTCGCCATAGAAGCGCGAGACGTTGTTGAAGGTGACCAGCGATTCGCTCACCGCACCACCTCCACGCCGCGGATCTTGCGGGCCAGCATGTACAGGCAGACCAGGCACAGCACCGTCAGCGCCGCCCAGCAACACCACAGAGGCAGTTCTTCGCCTTGCGCCACGCGGAAGAAGACCGCGCCATTGGTGGTGTGGGCATCGCCTTCGAAAAGCCGCAGCCAGATGTTGCCAATCAGACTGCTGATATTGAGCAGGTGACCCCACTTGGTGCGCTGCACGCCGTTGATCGCCGCGCCGAACCCGGCTGCCACGAAGAAGACGCCGAACATCAGAGCGCCGGCCACTGGCTTCCACTTCACCCAAGCCGAGAGCGCCAGCGCCAGCAGCGACAGCACCACGATCCAGATCCACGCGCCGGCGAAGAGGCCGAAAGCGAGGCGCGCGTTGTCCTGCATCCAGCCGAAGCCTTCCAAGTAGCCTTGGAGAGAGAACAGCAACAGGCCCGGCACCCAGGTCATCAGCGACATCAGGATTACCAGAACGGAGAGCTTGCCCAACACGTACTCGATGCGCGAAAAGGGCCGGGCGAGGTAAAGCGAGAGCGCGTTGTTGGCCAGGTCTGGCGACACCTGGCCGGGACCGATGAAGGCCGCCAGAAACAGCGCCAACATGCTCTGCCACCCGAGCACCGACATGAAGAACGTCACGTTGATCGCGATCAGCCGGTTGGCGCCCTGCACGCCCACCAGGCCCAGCGCGCTGACGTTGTGCTGCACGTAGATGATGAGCGCGCAAATCAGCGGGTAGAGAAAGCTGGCGATGAAGAAAGTGGTGAGGAAGCGCGAGCGGTGCAGATCTTCGAAGGCGTAGCGCGGAATCACCAAAAAGCGCGTCCACGAGGAGGTTAGCCCGCCGTCGTACGGCCGGTAGGTCTTCTTATAAACGGCCATCGGCGGTCTCCATGGCTTTGAGGAAGATGTCCTCGAGCGAATCGCGCTTGTGGCTGAGGCGGCGGATTTGCACGTTCTGCTCGGCGGCCACCTGGTAGAGGCGGCGGACCTCCAGCCCGTCGGGCATTATAAGTTTGACGCGGCCCTGCGCGCCGGGAGCGGTCTCGCAGCCCAGTTTCTCCACGGCTTCGAGGAAGAGGCCGTTGGACTCACCGCGCGTCTCGATCTCGAGGAAATTGCGGTTGGCGCGGCGCTCCTCCTCCAGGTTGCAGAGGGCGGCGACCTTGCCGTCCTTGAGGATCAACACTTCGTCGCAGCACTCTTCCACGTCGCGCAGCAGGTGCGAGGAAAGGAGCAAGTGCAAGTCGCCGCGGTCGCGGATCTCCTGAATGAGCTGGATCATGCGCACGCGGGCGGGCGGGTCGAGCCCGTTGGTAGGCTCATCTAGAAACAGAAGTTTGGGGCCGTGGGCGATGGCCTGCGCCAGCTTGGCGGCCTGTTTCATGCCCAGCGAATAGGTGCCCAGGGCGCGGTAACGCACTTCGCCCAGGCCGACGTAGAAGAACGCTTCGTGGGCGCGCTCCAGGGCGTGCTCGCGCGGCAGGCCCGCCAACTCGGCCATCAGCCGCACAAAGCGCACGCCGCTCATCGCAGCGATGAAGGCATCGTTCTCAGGCATGTAGCCCACCAGCGAGCGGACTTCGCGGGCATGTGTCCGGATGTCGCGCCCGAAAATGCGCGCGGTTCCCGCAGCCGGCTTGTGAAAGCCCAGCAGCGTGTTGATGAGGGTGGATTTGCCCGCTCCGTTCGGACCCAGCAGGCCGATGGAGCGTCCGGTGAGCGCGGCTTTCAGTTGGTTGAGGATGACACGATCGCCGAAGCGAACTTCGAGGCCGTCCAGTTCGATGACCGGGTCCATGAATCTATCTAAACGCAGGCTGGGGCCGGCGTGTTCCCATCAATTGGGAAAAGGGGAGGGCGCCGGCGAGGTTTCCGCTCAAAAGATCGCTGACGCTCTTGCCCAGTAGATTCCCGTTAGTGGCTACGGTAACCCGGTCCGGCTCGGCGTAGGCGGCGATGAGACTGGGCTTGAGGTTACCCAAATCAGGGATCTGCTGGCCGCGGCCCGCGCCTCCAAAAGCGCTCAGAAGCCCGGCCAGCGGGGCTAGCGTAGTGCCCAGGTTCTGATAGACGACGGCGGAGAAGTTGACATGGCCGTCGCGCGGTTCCATGGAAAGGAAGCTGGTTGAGCGCGCAATCGAAGTCCCCGCGGCCTTCACCTGGAGCGCATGCGCCACCAGCGCCCGCGTAGGCGCGGCGATCAGGTAGCCGTCGGCGAAAGTGTAATGCGCCTCCGTCAGCGGGTTGGGGACGGCGGCGGCAAGCATGTACCAGGTGCGGCCGTCGTCGGTCTCTTGCGAGGTGCGCAGTTTGTACGCCTCCGCCACTTTCTGCACGGTGGCTTCGAAGCGGGTGGGGTCGTAGACCTCAGCCACCAGCTTCCACGAGGGCACGGGGAAGGCGGGGCCATCGAGCGCCACGGCGAATTCGCCGCCGAGGCTCGCGGCCAGGTCGCTGCGCACATCGAAGCCGGTTTGCTGGCGGGCGTCGGCGAGGGCTTTATCGGCCGCGGCCGGCGAGCGCTGCGCGAGCGCTAGGGTTTCATCCACAATGGCGGCCGGATTCTTCACCACGAAGGCGGTGACGAGCGTGGCGTCCGGCGAGACGTAATCGAGCGCGCCCATGGGCGAGGGTTCGGCCAGCCATGCGGCGATTCCGGTGCGGGGCCCGTCGAAGCCCACGGTGGCGCGCGCCTCCATCTGGTGATTGACTTCCTTCTGCTCGGCGATGATGTAGCGGACGCCATTGAGCTGCTGCGGCGGCGAGGGCAGCCGGGCGAGGTCGGCGCACAACAAGAGGCCGGCGCCTTCGCGGTACCGCTGGGCGATGCGCGCGTAGAGATCGGTTTTTTGGAAGCCCGAATCGAGCGCCGCCGCGAACGCCGCCACCGCGCCCGTCGGCGGGCCGAAGGCCACCACGCCGGGACGCGTAACGATCGAGACGGGCAATCCCTGCCGCTTCAAGAACTCGGGGAAGCCTTCGCGCTTCACTTCCGCGAAGACCACCGGGCCGAGCATCTTGCCATCCGGGCCGGCGAAGGCGGTCACTATGATTTCGTCGCCGAGGTACTCGCTGGCGGCGCGCAGTTTCTCGATCATCGGCTCCGCTTTGAGGCCGGCTCCGGTCCACCAAGTGTTCTGCTGGAACACGGTTTGCACTTCGCCCAGATACTGCGCCAGGTTCGGAATGCTCACCAGAAAAGCCGTCGACGCGGGCAACCGGCCGGCGAGGCGGCTGGAATAACGCAGATCGGGCAGGTGCAACTTGTCGATACTGGTGCGGAGGGCGTCCAACTGCTTCAGCAGGCGGTCGCGGTTGCGGCTCCAGGAGATGTCGTCGCGCACCGAAAGCGGCGCCAGGCTGGTGCTGGTCACGGCCTGCTCGCCGGGATGGAGCACCTTGTTCTGGTTGTCTTCGCTCACGCGCACTTCGCCCTGAATCACGGAGACTCGAGAGCCGTTCACTCCGGCGCTCACGCTGAACACCGTGCCGGTGACGGCCACGCGGCAATCGGCGGTGGCCACGAAAAGGTGGCCGGAGCGGCGATGGGCGGCCTCCACGATGATGCTGCCGCGGTCCAGGTGGATGGTGAGATCGGCGCCGGCTTGCGAGGCCGAGTAGCCGGAGCGCTCGCGCAATTCCACCACCGAGCCGTCGCGCAATTCCAGCATGGCGTCGGAATCCTTGGCGGTGCGGATCTCGACGCCATCGGGCAACTCCTGGCCCGCCGCCAGTTGGCGGATTCCCGCAGGAGTGATCTCGTAGAGCGTGCCGTTCACGGTCTGGACGATGGCGCGTCCGGTGCGGCCGCCGTACTGATCTACGGCCACCCAGATGGAGAGGCCCGCGGCTGCCACCACGACGGCGGCCACGGCCCAGCGGACGGTGTGAACCGTGCGGCGCGCAAGGCGAGGAGCGGGGAATGCGACCACTTTGCCTTCGAACACGTGGCGGCAGGCCACGCACTGATGGAGATGGTCCTGAAGCAGCATGGCGCGGGCGGGGGTGACCCGGCCGGCGCGGTATTCGGGAATCAGCGATTGGAAATCGGCGCAGCCGCGGATGTGGTGTTGACCGACCTCGGCCAGCCGCGCCCAAACGCGGGCGGCGGCGGCTTCGATGACGGCGTCGTCGATGGCTTCGTCGCGGATTTCAATCACAGCTTGTTCCAAGGCGGTGTTATCTTCAGTCATGCCACACCTCCCAAATACGCACGGTACTCTTTCTCCAGCCTGTCGCGCGTACGCGACAACGTCACCGCCACGGTACCGGGCGTGGTGTTGAGCAGGCGCGCGATCTCGGGGTTCTCTTTTCCTTCGAAGAACCGCAGGACGAACATTTGCGCGATGCGCGGATTCAGCCGGGCCATGGCGCCGCGCAACCATTCGCGGATCTCGCCGGACCCGTGGACGCGGTCCGGACGGCGGTGGGCGGGGTCGGCCAGCACCGGTTCCAGCTCGTCCAGCGGCACGCTGCGGATGTTTTGACGCGAGCGCACCAGGTCCAGCGCCGCATTCACCGCCGCGCGGTGTAGGAAGCTGGGCATGTGGCCGACGGGTTCCGCGGCGGGGTCTCGCTTAAGCATCCGGAGGAAGACGGTTTGGAGCACGTCCTCCGCGTCGGTGGGGTTGCCGGTAATGCGGTAAGCGGCACGGAATACCATGGCATGGTTCTCGCGAAAGATCTGTTCCAGGTCCGCCGGGGACAGGTTGGCCGGTTCAATGGGGGCAGCCATCAGCGCTTTCATCCTATCAGGCTCTTCCAATGTAGGGACGGGGGAGGGGGGCGGGGATTAGCGGGGGGCGGACCGGGGGCCGGGGGGTCGGGGGCCAGAGGCCAGAGGGTCTGGGGCCGGGCGGCAGCGGATCGAAAGCGGAAATGGCGAAACGAACCCAATTTGTTCGCAACTCCCTATGAATCAATGGTTTGGAACGTCACTCTAGACAGCTTCCTGAACGGGCCCAGGCGATGGACCCGATGCGTTCCCCGTGCCGTTCCGGTTACTGAACCGGGAGGCGGCGCAGGCGGTATCGCGCGTCCTCTACAATAATGATCGCGCCCCGTTCAAGTTCGGCGCGGCAGGCGTCCAACACACGAAACAATTTTGGGGTGACCGCGGCCGGCGTTTGATTGCGCATACGAAACAGAATCACGCTCGGAGTAGCGTTGCCGCCCGCGGCCAGGAGGTCGCCGAAGTCCAGGTCGAACGTCAGGACCACCCGTTGCTCCCGCCTCGCCTTTTCGAGGATCTCGCCGTCGGGCAACCGGTGCAGCCCCTCGTCGCGCAGATGCACAACCGCTTCTCCAGCTTGACGCAGCAGGTCAACGGTCGTCATCGACACGCCCATGTCAGCCAGGAATTTCACGCCGCGGGCCTGGTGAACAGGTGGACCTCTTCGTTGGCGAGGGCCGAGGCGTAGGCCAGCGCCTCCCGGATGTCTTCTGGTTCAAGGTCGGGGTACTCGCGGACAATTTCGTCGGCTGACATGCCATTGGCAAAGAGGTTTACGACGAGCGAAACGGTCATGCGCATGCCCCGAATACAGGCACGCCCGCCCATCACATTGGGATCAAAGGTGATTCTCTCGAACATAGTCTGGTCCAGACCTGCAATTATGAGTCTACCAGCTTACGGACTCGCGGTCTCACGGGCGAAAACCGGCGACGAGCAAATCCGCCTTATGCCGCGCCGGAAACGGCATCCGCCGCGGAACAAAGCCAAATTGTCAAAGAACATGGGTCAGAGGCCGGGGTGCCAAGGAGCCGAAAGCAAGAATGACGAAACAAACCCAATTGGGACATAACTCCCAAAGAATCAACGGCACTGGGACCCTCTCCGGACAGCCTCCCGAACGGACCACTACCTGCCACCAGGGTAGCACGCGACCAATCCGATTTGCGCGTAAGTGACTGAAACGGTTGAGAAAAGGGCTTGTGAATCGGTTTGCTCGGTTTGGCGGCGCCGGAAGCTTGGAGATTGGCGGAGCAGGCAGTACTCGCAACGGCCGGTTACGCGGGTCGCGTGCACATCGGGCGCAGGTGTTGGCGGGCCTTAATCTTAAGGATTGAGATGAAGTCCGCGGCGTTGATCAGCGCCTCGTACTCGGCGGCTTCGTCGCTGGTAAGCACGCCGTCATTGGCCCGTTCGGCGAGCGTGTCGATGCGCTGCTGCACGGGCGGAGCGACGCGCAATTCGACAACGCGGCGAGCCGACTCGGCGTCCAGACAGCGGCTCAAGGGGTCCAGAAGACCGTCGAGCGCGGTGGCGGCACTCATGCTCCTACGATAGCGCGAAGTCTCCGGGTGCTTCTGTCGGACTTCCGCAACGCGCCTGCGTTGAGCGTAAACTGGTGTTGAGGGCAACTGGCCCCAAGGCGCGCAGCGTGAATCTTGCCGGCGAAGTGATTGTGAAAGACCCCGATGTTCTCGGCGGAGCCCCAGTCTTCCGCGGCACGCGTGTTCCTTTTCAGGCGTTACTGGACTACTTGGAAGGCGGCCAAAACCTGGACGAGTTCATCGACGACTTCCCGACCGTGACCCGTGAAGCCGCCGTCTCCGCGTTGGAACTTGCCAACTCCGTACTCGCCGGCCAGCTTGGATGAGGATTCTCCTCGACGAGTGCATCCCGCGGAAGGTGAGGCAGTGAAGGCAGCATGAACTTAGTACGCATTCAGGAGGCCGCGCCACTCGACGGCCATCGCGTTCGACTCAAGCTGACAAATGGCCGGGCAATCGAGCGCGATCTGGCGGAACACCTCACGGGGCCGGTCTTTGCCGATATTCGCAGTGGTTCGGAGCGGTTTCGGGAGTTTCGGGTGGAGGCAGGGACCTTGGTGTGGCCGGGCGGCGCGGATCTCTGGCCAGACGTGTTGATCTGGGGCGGCCTGCCGCCGGCGGACGCTGTGTTCGACGCAGCGTAGAGCGGATACACGCCCCTCGATCCACCGCTGTTCAGCATTTTGTCAGTTCAGACGCAACGAGGCTCCCAAACGCCAACGGCTAGGCGATTGCGGGTTGCGTGACCCGTCCCCGAGCCCCGAAACTCCCGCAACTGCACCTCTATTTCCCTTGTTTTGGTTTAGGCTGCTGCTGTGGTGGCTGCGAAGGTTGCTGGCTCGGCTGCGGTCTGGCGGGCTGTGGAGGAACATACCCCTTCTTAACTGTTTCGCTCATGGCTGTATTCTCCGGGTGTTTCAAATTGATGATGGCAAAGTGTCCCCATAGTACTATTCCGGCAAATAGCAATGCAACGCATAAACCGTTGCAAATATGGGTCGCGTCCGCCCACCGGTTCTGCTTCGCCTGTGCCGACTCCGGCTCAGTAACTGCATCGTACGCTCGCTCAATCTCAAAAAGGCAGGCGCGGTGACTAAAGAGAAATGACAACATGATTACGAGAATACCCAGGGAAAAGCAAAGCCATGAGATGCGGAGCCAGGATAGCGAGTCTGCCGAAGGCCTTGGGACGACGTCCTTGAGCAGCGCCACCGAAGCGCCAAATGCCGCTGAGCCAAATGCCAATGCCGCCTTGTCAAAGGTCCGCGCACTTTCGCGGGCAGCATCGATCAGGAGCTTCCTCTCTTCCAAATAGAGCGCGTGGCCAGTTGGTTCAGTCGGCTTTCCTTCGCCGGGCGGAGTGCTCATCGAGGTCTCACGCCTTCCGCCGGGACGCCTGACGAACCCCGCCCAATGAATTCTCACCGAATTGTTTCGTCACGGTTCCGAGGTTGGTGCCCCCGTGGACCTTGTCGAATCCTGGGTGTTGCTTGCGGAGGTCCTTGGCAAACGAATCAGCGCGCTGCGCGCGAAATCTGCCGAGTTGCGCTCGTTCGTGTCTCCCAAGTGCCATGCAGGCTCCTGTTGCCCAATTGTATCTCCCAGCGCAACCGACGTCCAAAGGACTCGTGCCAACTGAGGTCCTGCGATCTAAACGGCGTTGGGGCGGCGAGCGTAAGTGATCAGTCCTTCGTTCCAGCAGGGGCCGCGCCAGTTTCGCATCAATCAGCGTGGTGGTAAGCTATAGGCCGGTTCCGCGGGCTGCCCCAGGAGGTGTTTCTAAAATGCGCCTACCGCCTACCGTTCTTCTCGCCTCGATCTTGTCCTGGTCCGCATTTGCCCAGACCTACACGATTAACACCGTGGCTGGAAACGGGACGCAAGGTTTCGCCGGCAACAACGGCCCGGCCACCAGCGCCCAGTTGGACTATCCCTATGGCGTCGCCGTGGATTGGGCTCGAAACCTCTACATAGCCGACTCCGGTGCCAACCGGATCCGGAAGGTCTCGAACGGGGTGATCACCACCGTTGCGGGAAACGGCGTAGGTTTCGCCGGCGACAACGGCCCGGCCACCAGCGCCCAGTTGGACTATCCCGAAAGCGCTGCCGTGGACTTCGCGGGCAACCTGTACATCGCCGACACCTACAACAACCGCATCCGCAAGGTATGGATCTCGAACGGGGTGATCACAACCGTGGCAGGGACGGGGCCGTCCGGCGACACCGCGGGTCGTGGCTACGGCGGCGACGGCGGCCCAGCCACCAGCGCCCAGTTGTATTTGCCTGCAGGGGTCGCCGTGGACTCCGTCGGCAATCTATACATCGCCGACTGGGGTAACAGCCGCATTCGCAAGGTCTCGAACGGGGTGATCACCACCGTCGCGGGAAACGGGGTACCGGGCTTCAGCGGCGATAACGGCCCGGCCACAAGCGCCCAGTTGAACAAGCCCAACGGCGTCGCCGTCGACTCCGCTGGCAACCTGTACATCGGCGACACTTTGAACAACCGCATTCGCAAGGTCTCGAACGGGGTGATCACCACCGTGGCGGGAGGTGGGACGCAAGGTTTCGCCGGCGACAACGGCCCGGCCACCAGCGCCGGGTTGGACTGGCCCAACGGCGTCGCCGTGGATTCCGCTAACAACCTGTACATCGGCGACGTTTTGAACAACCGCATCCGCAAGGTCTCGAACGGGGTGATCACCACCATTGCCGGGACGGGACCGTCCGGCAGCGGCCCCGGTGGCTACGGCGGCGACGACGGCCCGGCCACCAGCGCGCAATTGTACAATCCCGAGAGTGTTGCCGTGGACTCTGCTGGCAACCTGTACGTCGCCGACTCCGGTAACAACCGCATCCGCATGTTGACGCCAACTGGCCCCTCCTGCACCTATTCTGTCGCACCCGCTTTGTTGCAGGCCCCTGCCGCGGGCGGCAATCTGACCGTTAGCATCCAGACCGGCGCTTCCTGTCCCTGGACAGTCTCGGGATTACCGGGTTGGATCGCGGTTTCAGGTGCATCCTCCGGTGCCGGCTCCGCCACGGTCAGTCTTGTAGCCTCCGCCAACTCAGGCGCAGCACTGAGCGCGACGATTTCGATTGCTGGCGTATCCGTCACCGTCACTCAGCCAGCCGCGGCGCCACTACCCACCATCATGGGCGTGACGAACGCGGCGAGCTACGCAACCGGGGCGGTTTCGCCAGGCGAGCTGGTTACGATCTTTGGCACGGCCATCGGACCGGCTACTGCGGCATCCGCGACAACGGACCCGGCCACCGGCAAGCTGGTGACCACCATCGGCGGCGTCCAGGTGCTGTTCAATGGCACTGCGGCTCCCATGATCTACGCCAGCAGTTCACAGGTATCGGCGGTGGTGCCGTATGAGATGGCTTCCGTTGCCAGCCCCTCGGTGTGGATCAAGTACGCGGGACAGGCTTCCAATGCATACCAGTTGACCACGACGACCACGGTGCCGGGGCTGTTCACGCAGAACGCGTCGGGGAGCGGGCCGGGAGCCATCCTGAACCAGGAGAACAGCGTGAACGGGCCGGGGAATCGGGCGGCCAAGGGCAGCGTCGTACAGGTGTTCATGACGGGCGAGGGCCAGACCAGCCCGCCGAGCGTCACGGGCGCGATTACGGCCGCGACCTTGCCGCCTCCGCAGGTGACGCCGGCGCCGCTATTGGCGGTCGGCGTATTGATCAACGGCCAGCCGGCATCTTATGTGTACGCCGGGGAGGCTCCCGGTCTGGTTGCGGGAATGATGCAGCTCAATGTGCAGATCCCGGCGAATGCGCCGTCGGGTGAGCTGCCGATCCTGGTGTCAGTTGGCGGGAACCCGAGTCAGAAGGGCGTGACGGTTTCGGTGCAGTAAGCTGGCGCAGTTGAGAGTAAGTACCGCCCCTGTTGGACCACTCCGAATGAGAAGGTCGGGGCAGGTTATCGGAAGAATTCACAGAATTCTGCGTGTGCAGTTGGCGAAGGGCAAACCCGAACGCCAGCGGCTAGGCTATTTGGGGGTTGCGTAGCCTGTCACCGAAATCTATTTACCGTAACTCTTCCATTACTTCATCCAGCGCGGACTTGGGGGGGCGGGTGCGGGATTGCGGGAGCGTGCCGACTGGGTCGTCTACCATGTTCAATAGGTCGATGAAGGTGGGCTTCTCGGGGTTCACGTATAAGACGCCGGTGACTACTTCGCCTTTGGCGTCGGCGGATTCCAGCATGTTCAGCGCGGCTTGGCGGTTGGTCGGGTCGAAATCGCGAGCGAGCTTGCGGATGCGCAGGTGGGAGCCGTCGTGCATCCGAACGTCCATCACGGCGCCATCCGGGATTTCGACTGAAATATCCTCGAATGACGGGACGAAATCCAGCTCTTGCAGGATCTCTTCGTGGTCCTTCACATAGCTGTAGCTCTTGGTGGAACCTTCGTGGTCGTTGAAGGTGACACAGGGCGAAATCACGTCGACCACGGAGAGGCCGCGGTGCGCGATGGCGGTTTTGAGAATGGCCTGAAGCTGTCTCTTGTCGCCGCTGAAGGAGCGCGCCACGAAGGTCGCGCCCCATCGCATCGCCAGGGCGCAGCAATCGAAGGGCGGCAGGTCGTTGTGCACGCCGGTCTTGAGCGTTGAGCCCAAGTCGGCGGTGGCCGAAAATTGCCCCTTGGTCAGGCCGTATACGCCGTTGTCCTCGATGACGTAGATCATCGGCATGTTGCGGCGCACCAGGTGCATGAACTGGCCGAGGCCGATGGAGGCGGTGTCGCCATCGCCGGTGACGCCCAGGCCCAACAGGTTGCGGTTGGCCAGGATTGCGCCGGTGGCGATGGCGGGCATGCGGCCGTGCACGCTGTTGAAGCCGTGCGAGAGGCCCAGAAAATAAGCCGGCGACTTGGAGGAGCAGCCGATGCCGGAGAACTTGGCCACGGTCCAAGGCTGGACGCCTAGCTCATAGAAACACTCGATGAGGCGCTCGGAAATGGCGTTGTGGCCGCAGCCCGCGCACAAGGTGGTCTTGGCGCCCTTATAGTTGATAACCTCCAGCCCGATGTGGTTGACCTTCGTGCTCATTTGCCCTCCTGTCCGGCGACCTCTTCGGTGACCGTGCGCGCGTCCAGCGGCAGGCCGCCGTAGTAGGTTACGCTGCGCAGCTTCGCGATCAAATCCGCGTCGAGTTCCAGGCGCATCAGGCCCAGCAACTGCGCGTCGCGATTCTGATCCACCACGTAGACCCGCTCATGGCGGCGGATGAAATCCTGCAGGTGCGCGGTGAATGGATACGCCTTCAAGCGCAGATAGCTGGCCTCGATATCGTAGTCGCTCTTCAACTGGTCGCAGGCTTCGCGCACGGCGTAGTCCGAAGTTCCCACGGCGATGAAGCCGATCTTGGCCCGCTCGGCGATCTGAACCACGGGCGCGGGAACGTGCTGGCGCATGGACTCGAACTTGTGTGTCAGGCGATCCATGTTGTCGATGTAATCGTTCTCGCGCTCGCTGTACTGGGCCTTGTCGTTGTGGCCGCTGCCGCGCGTGAAATAGGCCGCGGCGGGGTGATTGGTGCCGGGAAGCGTGCGGTAGCCGACGCCATCGCCGTCCAGATCCCGGTAGCGCGCGAAACCGCCCAGCTTCTGGAGGTCTTCGGCGGTCAGCACCTTGCCGCGGCTGATGGGTTGTTCGGGGTACTCAAACGCATCGGCCATCCAGTTGTTCATGCCCAGGTCGAGGTCGGTCATGACGAAGACCGGGGTCTGGAAGCGCTCGGCCAGGTCGAAAGCTTCAATGGCCATGGAGAAACATTCTTCGGGCGAGCACGGAAAGTACATGGGGTGCTTGGTGTCGCCGTGGGAGAGAATGGCGGTGGTGAGGATGTCGCCCTGCTGGGTGCGCGTGGGCAGGCCGGTGGAGGGGCCGACGCGCTCGACGTTGAAGACGACGGCGGGCATCTCCGCATAGTAGCCGAGACCGATGAATTCCGACATGAGCGAAATGCCCGGGCCAGCCGTGGCCGTCATGGAGCGCGCGCCCGCCCAGCCCGCGCCCAGCGCCATGCCGATGGAGGCCAACTCGTCTTCGGCCTGCACGATGGCGTAGGTGGCTTTGCCGGTTTCCGGGTCGCGCCGGAACCGCTTCATGTAGCCGATGAGCGATTCCACCAGCGACGACGAAGGGGTGATGGGATACCACGTCACTACCGTCACGCCGGCGAACATGGCGCCGAGGGCGCAGGCGGAGTTGCCATCGATGATGATCTTGCCGGCGGTTTCGTTCATGCGCTCGACGCGGTAGGGGTCGGTCTTGGTGAAATTCGCGGCGGCGTAATCGAAACCTGCCTGGCACGCGCCCCAGTTCATCTCGGCGGCCTTGGCCTTGCGCTGGCCGAATTGCTTCACCAGGGCCGCGCGGACCTGCTCCATCTCGATGGAGAGCAATTGCGCCAGCACGCCGTCGTAAATCATGTTGCGGACCAGCTTGCGCAGGCGGGGCTCGGGGCAAACCGGCGCCACGAGTTTATCGAACGGCACGGGATAGAAGTGGAGATCGCCGCGCAGTTCGTTGAGCTTCAACGGCGCGTCATAGACCACGGCGGCGCCGCTGGCGAGCTGCATGACGTCTTCGCGCGCGGTTTCGGGATTCATGGCCACCAGGAAGTCCACTTCCTTGCGGCGGCCGACGTACCCCTGCTTGCTGGCGCGGATGGTGAACCATGTAGGCAGCCCGGCGATATTGGACGGGAACATGTTCTTCCCGGAGACGGGGATGCCCATTTGAAAGAGGGCGCGCATCAGGACGGTATTGGCGGTCTGGCTGCCGGAGCCGTTTATGGTGGCGACCTGGATGCTGAAATCGTTGATGACAGGTTGGCTCGGCTGGCCCGAAACAGGCGCCAGCGGCGAAACCTCTAGCGTTGACATCGTTGAAGATTCCTTATAAGCGGGAGTGTACACCCCGCCTTCATTATGATGAGTAATCACACCGCTTGGTTGCACCTCAGGGCGTAGCGCCGGCAATCAGTTCGCGGATCTTCGGGCCGGCCAGGGATTCCAGCGCGCGTTGGGTAGGCTCCGAAAGTTCCGCGCCTATCGAGAAATCGAGACCCACGACGGAAATCAGAAACGCTTCGGGACGCGCGCCGTAGAGCGACCGGGCGCCCTCCAACAGGGCGGCGGGAGTGGCGAAATGCGTGAATAGCGGGGCCGGGCCGCCGGTGGTCTCCAAGGCAGCCACGGTCATCTTGCCGGGATCTTTCCCGACGGCCGCATCGATGAAGATCACGCGGCGGGCGCGGCTGACCGGTTCCATCAGCTCGGGGGTGAGCTGGTGGACGGCCAGGATTTCGACGCCGGCATCGTGGATGAGGTCCCGCAACCGCA
>Ga0326727_10010153_pt1 | contig 22606 bp, 15 predicted proteins | sample MB2enrmetagenome_FD_207643 | JGI IMG/M metagenome (GOLD analysis project Ga0326727, IMG submission 207643) | Lab enriched peat soil microbial communities from McLean, Ithaca, NY, United States - MB29MY | ecosystem: Environmental > Terrestrial > Soil > Wetlands > Peat | place: USA: New York...
ACATAACACATCTACGGTGAGCCTCGGGCGCGATGAACGCTCGTCAGGGTCGAGATCATTGCCATATAATCTGTGCCAGGGTGATAGCATCAGGTTTCCATGCGCCTGACTCGTTCGGAGACCGCAAACGTCCTTAGGACTGTAGCCGGAAGTATTCTTTGCGCCGGGTTGTCGTTCGCTGCCAATCTGCCCGAGCCTACGTTCTCAAGAGATGTGGCGCCGATCCTCTATCGACACTGCGTATCCTGCCATCATTCCGGCGACATTGCGCCGATGTCGCTTATCACCTTTCAGGAAGTGCGGCCATGGGCTGCCGCGATCCGCGAAGCGGTAGCCTTACGGCGGATGCCGCCGTGGCTTGCGGATCCCAAAGTCGGCCACTGGTCCAATGATCCAAGCCTCTCGGAACGAGAGATCTCTACGCTCGAAGCGTGGACGGAACGCGGCAAGCTCGAAGGGAATCCTCGCGATCTTCCACAACCTCCCACGTTTCACGACGGCTGGAAGATTGGCAAGCCCGATCTGGTCATTGCAATCCCCGAGCACAAGCTGGCGGCCGCGGGGCCCGATGAGTACGCCTACGTCAACGTGCCCACAAATTTCACAGAAGACCGGTGGGTCGTCGCAGCGGAGCTACGCCCGGGCAATCGAAAAGTGGTGCACCACGCCCACGTATTCGTGGTGGACGAGGCCGGGAATAAAGCCTCTTCTGAAGCCTCAACGAAAGACCCGGCTAAGGAATACGCGAACTCGATTCGCGTAAAAGAAGGTACGTTGGAATGGGTTCGCCCAGAGGCGCCCGTGATTAATGATGGCTGCGCGGTAGACGACAACGCCCGCTTTCCCGGCTCGAAGGTCTCCGATCTGGGAGGGCTTATTGGTTCATACCTCCCAGGCCGTGAAGCCGACATGTATCCTCCCGGCACCGCGCGCAAGATTCCCGCCGGCGCCAGCCTCAACTTCCAGATCCATTACTCGCACACCACCGGCAAAGCGGAAACCGACGCCACAAGCGTGGGCCTGATCTTCGCCAAGACGCCTCCGAAGCAGATCTCTCGCCGCATCGATCTTGCCAATCATTTGTTCATGATTCCAGCCGGCGATCCCGACCACCAGGTGACCGAATGCCACACCTTCGACAAACCGATCGCGATCACAAGCCTGACGCCGCACATGCATCTTCGCGGAAAAGCTATGCGCATGATTGCCCACTATCCCACCGGCGAGGAGCAGACCCTGCTCGCCGTGCCCGCCTACAATTTCAATTGGCAATTCACCTACCGGGCAGAGCCGCCCATCAACCTTCCTAAAGGGACACGCATTCAGATCATCGCCGAGTTTGATAACTCCGTGAATAACCCAATGAACCCGAATAGCAAGGAACCCGTCCGTTGGGGCAGCGCCAGTGAAAACGAAATGATGGATGGCTGGATCGAATACGTCGACGCCGAGCCGACCAATCCGCCTCGCTAAATCTTCGAAGATCGGCAAGCTGGAGAGTGGCGCTGGGCGAAACCCGTAAGTTTATGAAAGGAAATAGAATAGATGGCGGGGACGACGGGGCTCGAAGGCGTCAACCAACGGTCCTTCCAGTGGCAACCAGTGGCATGTGTTTGATAACTTGTGCCGTCTAATTTTCGATGTGGCACCCAGTGTCAACGTATATTTGCGACGCGTTAGTGCTATGTTAGTTTTGGGCCGGCGAAGGTGAGGCGATGGATCACGGGCGGCGCGTGCCATGAGATGTTCGGGTTGTGGCGGCGAGGCTCGATATCGCATGGGGCAGGCCGGAATGTTCGGCGACGATTGTTCCCCGTGCTGGTTCGCCCTGGGCGATGGTGGAAGAGGCTGGTCCTATTGGGATACCATTTTGTAGTCCGAAGGAGTAACAAAAAGATGGGCAAGCGCGGGCGTGCCACCGTGGGCAAACCGAACGTTGGGAAGGGGGCGTGTGCTGTTGTCTGGATCTGCGCGGTGACGTCGATTGCCCTCCCAGCGCAGACCGTCAAAACGATATTCAGCTTCAATGGCGGTGACGGCGATGCCCCAAGTTCGTCGCTTGTCCAAGCAACTAACGGGCAGTTCTACGGGACAACCGCGATCAACTTTGGAGTCGTCTTCTCGATTACCCCAAGCGGCAGGGAGGAGGACTTGTACAGTTTCTGCGATCCATGCTCCGCTGGATATGGGCCGGCGGATCTCATTCAGGCCACCGACGGAGATTTGTACTCGACAACTGTCGGCGCGGGAGCCAACCTCGGCGGCACGGTTTTCAGAATGACCCTCGATGGAACCTTGACGACGCTCTACAGCTTCTGCGGCAACGCATGTGTTGGTAAGCCATCTTCCCCGAGCGGTGGGCTCGTTCAAACTCTCAAAGGGGACTTTTATGGTCTAAGCCTCTATGGCGGAAACTACAGCGCGAGTTGCGAACTGGGCTGCGGAACGGTCTTCAGAATCTCGCCGTCCGGAACGCTCTCGACGATTTACAGCTTTTGCTCCCAACCCGACTGCGCCGACGGAAAATACCCTCACGGATCTCTCGTGCAGGGTGCCAATGGGAACCTCTATGGGGTGACCGGCAACGGCGCGTTGGTCACGGATTCATGCCCCAAGGGCTGCGGTACCATTTTCGAGGTTTCCCCTGCCGGAACGCTGACTACAATCTACAGTTTCTGCGAAGAAAGCGGGTGCCCGGACGGTTCAAACCCGACCTCTGGGCTCGTTCAGGCGGGCGGAGACTTCTTTGGCACGACCGGAGTAGGTGGGTACAACGACAACGGTACGGCGTTCCGCATTACTCCGAGCGGCGCGCTCACCACTTTGTACCGCTTCTGCTCAGAGTCTGCGTGCGCGGACGGGTCCGGTCCCGGCCCTCCTGTCCTGGCTGCGGACGGTAACTTCTATGGAACCACAGGAACCGGCGGGACTAGCGCGACTTGCCCGCATGGTTGCGGAACGATTTTCATGCTGACTCCGAGCGGCACTTTCACGTCGGCTTATAGCTTCTCGTGTCCGGAGGCTTTCCCGAACGGATGTCCTGACGGTATCCTTCCTGGGCCGCTCCTGCAGTCTACGAATGGGGATCTGTACGGCCCCACGTACTTCGGTGGCACCAATAACTTGGGAACGGTCTACAGCCTATCTGTGGGAGTGGTTTCGTTTGTCGAGCCCCAGACGACCGCAGGCAAGGAGGGTTCTTCAATCAAGATTCTCGGGACCAATCTCGCCGATGCGACCAGCGTCACGTTCAACGGAACCCCGGCTGCCTTCCTAGTGCCCGCGAGTTCCGTCATCACCACCACCGTCCCCGCAGGGGCGACTACCGGAAGAATCGAAGTGGTCACCCCCAACGGCACGCTGTCGAGCAGCGTGCCCTTTCACGTGCTGCCGTAACTGCCGGAGGAAGAGATGAGAAGCCCCATGAAACGATTCGTGAACGCATTTGGGCCATTCGCATTGTGCGCCGCCACCACCCTTCTGCAAGCGGAGAGCTTCTCGACGCTTGTCACCTTCGACAAAACCAACGGGGCGATACCCAACGCGCCGCTCGTCCAAGGGACCGATGGCGACTTTTACGGGACCACGTCCGATTTCGGTAACGGCACGGTCTTTAAAATCTCATCAAGCGGCGTCTTGACGACGCTCTACAGCTTCTGTGCACAGACCGGCTGCACGGACGGCTCGGACCCCTTGTCCGGATTGATTCAGGCCACCGACGGAAACTTCTACGGCACCACGTTCGCCGGCGGACCGGGATCGCACAGCTATGGCACGGTTTATCGAATCACTCGGTTGGGTTCGCTCACCACTCTTTACAGTTTCTGCGCCAAGACGAAATGCGCGGACGGCGCGAACCCCGAGGCTGGCCTAATGCAAGCGGCCGACGGGGACTTTTACGGCTCCACCTCGGAAGGCGGTCTGAACGAAGTCGGGACCATCTTCAAGATCACACAAGCGGGCGTGTTGACGACGCTCTACAGCTTCTGCGCACAGACTGGCTGCACCGACGGCTTGCACCCCAGTGGGTTGGTCGAGGCCACGGATGGAAGTCTACTCGGGACCACGTCGGCCGGAGGAGCTAGCAGCGCCTGCGATCAAGGCTGCGGAACAATTTTCACGATCACCCCGCATGGCACCTTGACTACCTTGTACAGCTTTGCGGGCACGGATGGCCAATCGCCCAACGCGATCATCCAGGGCACTGACGGAAACCTCTACGGCACTACGTATGGGGGCGGAGCCGGAAACGCAGGCACCGTCTTCAAAATCACGCTGGCTGGCGCACTCACCACCCTCTACAGCTTCAGCGCACTCAATACACTCGATATCCACGGCTTCAAACCAACGTCGGGTTTGATTCAGGCCACGGATGGGAACTTCTATGGCACCAGTCAGGGCGGATCGGGCTATAACTATGACGACTGCGTTAACGGCTGCGGCACCCTCTTCAGGATCACGCCGACCGGCACGCTGACAACGCTTCATCTGTTCTGCTCTCAAACCGATTGCGGTGCCGTGCCTTATGCGGGTTTGATCCAGGCTACAAGCGGTGAATTCTATGGAAGCACCGAGTGGGGGGGAAGCGATTCGTGTAGCGCGGGATTTGGATGTGGCACCCTCTTTAGCTTGTCCATCGGCCTCGGGTCATTTGTGGAACCGCAGACTACGTCTGGAAAGGTAGGCGCTGAAGTGAAGATTCTAGGAAACGCTCTGACCGGCACGACAAGCGTCACCTTCAACGGGACTCCGGCGGCCTTCTCCATACCAGCGAGTTCCGTAATCACCGCCACTGTTCCAGTTGGTGCGACCAGCGGTTTGCTTCAAGTGGTAGCGCCTAGGGGCACGCTGTCGAGCAATGTGCCATTCACGGTGGTGCCGTAGAAGAATCGCGCCGGGTTTGTAAGAATCGATCAAACCCGATGCGCGTCCGAGCCGGATTCTGCTAGCAGACAACCCTTGGCCAAGAAGCGGCCTTTCTTAAGAGTTCGGCGTCCGAGTTACTTCGCGCTCGGCCATGCGGAGAATGGCGCTCAGATTGGATATCATCTTGTAGGACAAAGGAGTCTATAGATGATGCAATGCTGGGCCGCTGAGTTTGGCAAGCTGAACTGGGGCAAGCCCGCGCGTGTCGTTCTGATGCTCTGTGCTGCGATGGCAACCACGACGCAAGCCCAGACTTTCACGACGCTGCTGAGCTTTTACGGCCCCAATGGAGCCGTCCCTTCTGCGGGCCTCGTCCAGGGCATCAATGGAGATTTCTACGGGACAACCGCGAACGGCGGACCAGTCGTCGACTATGGCACAATTTTCAAGATCAGCCCGCGCTGGCTCGCCGCGCTCGCACGGCTATCGAATCTTGTTATTTGAAAGGATGGGAAAACAACACACGGGTGGCGCAACAGAACCTGCGGCAAACTACTATGCTCCCAACGGTTTCGTAGGTCATATGTCTCCAGGCGGTTCTGGAACAGTAAACTAACGGGAACCCACCGAAATGTTAGTTTTCGTTAGTTTGGGGTGCCCCGAAAACCCGTAAGTCTATGAAAAGATAGGGTATACGTGGCGGGGACGACGGGGCTCGAACCCGCGACCTCCGACGTGACAGGCCGGCGTTCTAACCAACTGAACTACGTCCCCGCATTTCGCGGACAACAATTGCGAACACCTCAGCGTACCACGGAACTTTCTCCCTTACAATTCCGCCCAACTAGTGCGCTTTTGTGGGAGACTAAAGAGATTCGATTTCTTGACCGATCTCGACAAGGGAGAACCTAAGCGTGGATCATCACCCGGAAACCCCGTTCGACAACATCGAGAATTCACATCAATACGTCGCGATGCTGGCGGATGCGATCGCCGAAGCGCAAGCCGACGTGGATGCCCAGATTGCGCTGGCCGTCGCCGAGCGCGCCGAACGCCGCCTTGAGGCGCTCCAACTGGTTTCTTTCAACCTCAATAAGCTGAACAGTCACATCCTCACCAGCCGCCGCGTGCTGAATGACTTGCGAAGCTTACGGCGTCTGCTTCTGGAGGAGCGCACGCTGCCTTACTCCGCCAGCGAGAAGACTTCCGGCGCCAGCGTGTAAAACGGCAGCACCCTCCACTCCGGCTGTTATTTTGTCCATTCGAGTACCGCCTCGCGCCATCCGGCACGAACTGGTTTTCAACCCGGTACGGTAACGCGCTAGACTATTAGATTCGTCACCTAATCCCGCCAGGAGATTGCATTGGCAGCGCAGAGAACTTTTCTTTTCACATCTGAATCCGTAACCGAAGGACACCCCGATAAAATCGCAGATCAAATCTCGGATGCGGTTCTGGACGCCGTGCTCGAACAAGATCCGCATGGCCGCGTAGCGTGCGAGGTTCTGGTTACCACCGGAATTTGCGTGGTTTCCGGTGAAATTACTACCACGTGCTATGTCGACGTCCCTCGCATTGCGCGCCAGACTATTGAGTATGTCGGCTACACGGATGCGGCCTATGGATTCGATTCCAAAACCTGCGGCGTGTTGAATACGATCCAGGCGCAAAGCCCGGACATCGCCATGGGTGTCGATACGGGCGGAGCGGGGGACCAGGGCCTCATGTTCGGCTACGCCTGCAATGAGACGCCGGAACTGATGCCGCTCCCCATCATGCTGGCACACAAGCTTTCGCGCCGGCTTTCGGACGTGCGCCGCTCCGGCGAGCTCGATTTTCTGCGGCCCGATGGCAAGAGCCAGGTGACCGTTGAATATGTCGATGGCAAGCCCGCCCGCATCGATGCGGTGGTGGTTTCCATCCAGCACCACGACACCGTCTCGACGGAAGAACTCCGTGACAAGGTGCGCCGCCATGTGATCGATGCCGTGATTCCAGCGGGCTTGGTGGACGCGAACACGAAATATCACATCAACCCGACCGGCCGCTTCGTCATCGGCGGACCGCATGGCGATACCGGGCTAACGGGGCGCAAGATCATCGTGGACACCTATGGTGGCATGGGCCGTCATGGCGGCGGAGCGTTTTCGGGCAAGGATCCGACGAAGGTGGACCGTTCGGCCTGCTACATGGCTCGCTACATTGCCAAAAACATCGTGGCCGCAGGTTTGGCGGATCGCGCGGAAGTGCAACTCGCCTACGCCATCGGCGTTGCTGAGCCGGTTTCGGTGAACGTGAATACCTTCGAAACCGGTACGGTTCCCGAAGAAAGAATCTGCGAATTGATTCGCGCGAATTTCTCCCTCACTCCGGCGGGCATCATCAAGACCCTGCAGCTGCGCCGCCCCATTTACCGGACCACGGCCGCCTTCGGTCATTTCGGCCGCACGGAAGAGTCTTTTACGTGGGAAGCCACCGACAAGGCGGAAGCTTTGCGCGCCGCGGGACAACTGGTGGAAGCCGCGGCTCACTAAGCGCCCTATTTGACAAGTTTTCTTAGAAAGGTTCAATCGAAATGTCTGTACAAACTCAAATTGCCTCTGATGTGAAAGATCTTGCTCTCGCCGACCGCGGCAAGCGCCGTGTGGAATGGGCGTTCCAATCGATGCCGGTTCTGCAGACGATCCGAAAACAGTTCATTAAATCGCAGCCGCTGGCCGGCATGCGCGTCGCGGCTTGCCTGCACGTGACCACTGAAACCGCGAATCTGATGATTGCGCTGAAAGACGGCGGGGCGGAGGTGACGTTGTGCGCTTCCAACCCCCTTTCGACGCAGGACGATGTTGCTGCCACTTTAGTGAAAGATCATGGGATCGGCGTACATGCCATCAAAGGCGAATCGAACGAACTTTATTACCAGCACTTGATGGCGTGCGCGGATGTGCGGCCGCACTTGACGATGGACGATGGAGCCGATCTGGTTTCCCTGCTGCATACCAAGCGCACTGATCTGTTGGAGAATATCGTCGGCGGCACGGAAGAGACCACAACCGGAGTCATCCGCCTGCGCGCGATGGCCAAGGAAGGCGTGCTCAAATACCCCATCATCGCCGTCAACGACGCGTACACCAAGCATCTTTTTGATAACCGGTACGGGACGGGCCAATCGACCATCGACGGTATCATTCGCGCGACCAACGTACTGTTCGCCGGAAGCAACGTGGTGGTGGCGGGTTACGGATGGTGCGGACGCGGGGTGGCGATGCGCGCGCGCGGTCTTGGCGCCAGCGTGATCATTACGGAAATCGATCCCACCAAGGCGCTGGAAGCCGTAATGGATGGCTTCCGCGTGATGACCATGAACGAAGCCGCCGCTATCGGCGATATTTTTATCACCGTAACCGGCAATAAGCACGTCATGGGGCGCGAAACCTTCACTCGCATCAAGAACAACGCCATCGTCTGCAACTCCGGCCACTTTAATGTGGAGATCGACCTGGAAGCGCTGGGCAAAATGGCGGTCTCGCGCCGCGAAACCCGCGACTTCGTGGAGGAATTCAAGCTGGGCGATGGCCGCCGCGTTTACGTGCTGGGCGAGGGCCGTTTGATTAACCTGGCGTCCGCTGAAGGGCACCCGGCGTCGGTGATGGATATGAGCTTCGCCAACCAGGCGCTTTCCGCCGAGTACATGGTGAAGAACCACAAATCGCTCGAGAATAAAGTGTATTCGGTGCCTGAGAAGCTGGATAAAGAAGTGGCCCGGTTGAAGCTGGAAGCGATGAATGTTTCGATTGACCGCCTCACGCCGGAACAGGAGCATTATCTGGCGAGCTGGTCCGAGGGCACGTAAGCCTGCTGGAAATCGGCCCGGGGGGGGCAGGTTAGTTGACCTGCCCGTTCCCGAGTCGCGAGCGTCGGGGCTTTCGTCAAGTGCCGCTTCACTTGCAGGCCATTTTTCCACTGTGCTAATATTTGAGTTGTCCGTTTTATAGGACCCGGTGGGAGGTCTGTGCGTTTAAGCAGGCCGTTTGCACCACGGAGGATTGATGGCACATAAACCAGGTAAGCAGTACCAAGCTGCATCAAAACAAGTCGAGACGCGTCCGTATCCAATCAAGGACGCCGTCGTGCTTCTTAAAAAGATCAAGTTCGCCAAGTTCGATGAGACCGTCGAGGTGCATCTGCGCCTTGGCGTGGACCCCAAGCACGCGGATCAGATGGTGCGCGGCACCGTTCTGATGCCCAACGGGCTGGGGAAATCGAAAAAGGTGCTGGTGATCGCGAGCGGCGACAAGCTGCGCGAGGCGGAAGAAGCCGGCGCGGATCTGTTCGGCGGCGAGGAAATGGTCAACAAGATCCAAAGCGAAGGCTGGACGGATTTTGACGCCGTGATCGCTACGCCGGATATGATGCGCTCGGTGGGTAAGCTCGGCAAGATTCTGGGACCGCGCGGCCTGATGCCCAACCCCAAAACCGGAACGGTTACCGTGGATGTGGCCAAGGCGATTAAAGAGGTCAAGGCTGGTAAGGTGGAGTTCCGCGTTGATAAGACCGGCATCATCCACGCGCCCGTGGGCAAGATAAGTTTCACCGAAGACAAGCTTGTGGAGAATGCCATCGCGCTGATTCATGCGGTGGTCAAAGCGAAGCCTTCGGCAGCCAAGGGCAAATATGTCAAGAGGGCGACCATCTGCTCAACCATGAGCCCCGGCGTGGACCTTGATATGGCGGAAATGGGCGAGAAGGTTACTTAAACCATGAAGAAGCGGGACGAGAAAGAAAAGGATTTCGAGGCGCTCAAGGCGGAGTTCGAAAAGGTGAATAACCTTTTCGTGACGGGCTACGAGAAGATGCGCGTGGGTCAGGATTTCGAGCTGCGCAAGACCATCCGCAATGCGGGTGGCAAGTACAAGGTTGTGAAGAACAACCTGGCGGAGATCGCCAGCGAGGGCACGGCGGCCGGCGGCGCCCTGAAAGATCTGAAAGGCATGACTTCGATCGCGTATACGTACGACGATCCGGTGGCCCTGGCCAAGGCGCTGACCGCATATGCCAAAACGAATCCGGCATTCACCTTCAAGGCAGGAGTTGTGGAAGGCCGTGTGATCGACGTGAAGGCGATCAACGACCTGGCCAGTATGCCGCCGAAGGAAGAGATTTTCTCGAAGCTGCTGTACCTGATCAACGCTCCGGCGCAGCGGTTGGTAACGGCTCTGTCCGCGGTGGGCCGCAATTTGGCCGTGGTTGTGGATCAGGGCGTGAAGGAAAACAAGTTCCAGGCGTAAGGCCCTTGGAAAAGCAAGTCAATCTAGAAAGGTTTTGAAGGAAGAAAGATCATGGCGGATATCAACGCGATTGCGGAACAGATTCAGGGCCTGACGCTGCTGGAGGCTTCTCAGCTCGTCAAGTTGCTCGAGGAAAAATTAGGCGTGTCGGCGGCTGCGGCTGCTCCGGTGGCGGTGGCGGGCGGCGGCGGTGGAGCTGCGGCGGCGGCTCCGGCAGTAGAAGAAAAGACCGAATTCTCGGTGATCCTCACCGGAGTGGGCGCGAACAAGATCAACGTCATCAAGGCCGTTCGCGAAGTGACCAGCCTGGGGTTGAAGGAAGCCAAGGATCTGGTGGATGGCGCTCCCAAGCCGGTGAAGGAAGGCGTTTCCAAGGAAGAAGCCGAAACGATCAAGAAGAAGTTCGTGGACGCGGGCGCAACCGTCGAAGTCAAGTAGTTCGGGTTTTTGGGCGAGGGTTAAGGCTCCAGCTGGCGAGGGGATATCCTTCGCTGGCTGGAGCCTTTTTTGTGGAAACGGCTCTTTAGGTTGATGTGCTACACTGGTTTGTGTGGAGAAGCGGAACATCACACTAAGCCTGCCGGTGGATTTAATCCGCAAGGCGAAGATCTACGCTGCGGAGCGCGATACCAGCGTCAATACTCTGGTTTTTGACCTTCTGCAAGAGGCGCTTTCGCGGGAAGACCGTGCCGATCGAGCCGTCGGGCGGCTGCTTGAACTGGCGGATGCTGGTCCTTACTCGACAGTTGACCCTGGGTCAATTCGACGTGAAGATCTGTATGATCGGGTCTAAAGCCTTCTTTGATACCAACGTTCTGCTGTATCTGTATTCGGGCGAGGATGTTCAAAAGCGCAAGCGCGCACGGGATCTCTTCGAGCACCACGGCCGCGCCAAACGGATATTGCTCAGTACGCAGGTCGTGCAAGAATTCTATGCGGCCGGCTCCCGCAAGCTGCGTCTGCCGCGCAGGGAGTTGAAGGACGCGGTCATCAAGTTCCTCGACCTTCCTCTAGTTCGAATCGGCGCGGCTCAGATTCTCGCCGCAATCGAGATCGAAGAGCGATACCAGACTTCCTTCTGGGACGCCCTGATTCTCGCCGCGGCGGAATCGGGCGGGGCCGAAGTGGTCTACACGGAAGACCTGAACGATGGGCAACGATACGGTTCGGTGTTGGTGCAAAATCCCTTTGGCCACTAGGGGAGCACCCAGTGCGACGGGCTTGCGATGAGAAACCGAATCCTCTCTCGCGTCCCATGCCGCAGGTACGCCTCAAGCTTTGCCTGTGAGTCGGCCGCGAATTCATCCGGGAAGATGACTTCGATCGCAATCGCGGGCGGGCGGGAACGGGAACCTTGTCCATATCGAGCGACGCCACACGTTCCCGCAGGAGGACGAAAACGTTCGGGGCAAACTCGGCAATCCGGGTTCAATGCAAATTCCACTGCCGACAGAACAATTCCCTGTTCGGGGTTGGCATCAAGGTGCATGGCCAGCGCGAACAGCACCTCCTGCGCCACCATCTGGTGCGCTGACGTTGGGCTGGGATGTGGAATCAGTTCCCCCTCGATGAGTTCCCACAGTCGGCCCTCCTCATAGGGAAGGGCGTCGAACTCCGGACCGGACATCGCGGTAACCATTGCAGACCATCATCATGGCTAAAATTTCCAGAGACAAGGCTCATTTTGCGCCGACACAAGACAAGACTCATGGCTAAAATTTCCCCTTGCAATAAGATTGCCTCCCTGCTATTATTTCGGTATTGGCGACAGTGCGTCTCTGGCTTGTGGCCTTAAAGGGTGCCTCACCATTGGTGTCTTTCAGGTTGTATTGCGTCGGTATGATAGCCGGATGCGGGAAACCCCTGCGTCCTTTTGCATTTTCCGTACATCCCATAGGGTGGCGCTGCTCCCTCCGCCAAGAAATTTCGAGATTTCTGAACCATTTGTTAACACACCGCCGGATCGATAATGCGTTAAAGTTCGCTTCTCTTCCGGGCGGTTTGGCCTTCGACCGTTGGGCGGTTCGTTCGGGTTTTAGCCCCGTTCGCCCGCCAGTTCTGTATTTAGTATCTCCGGGCTCGGACCTGTTCTAGGTTCAACGGGCTCGTCCCCACAGTTGCTTAAGGGCTCCGCAGGAGTTTTTTGAAAAGAATGACGAATCAGCTAGAAACCACGCCCGAGCGAGTTGACTTTTCCAAAATCAAGACATCCATCCCGATTCCGAACCTCATCGAGGTGCAGAAAAAATCCTATGAAAAGTTCTTGCAAATGGATCTTCTGCCCAATGAGCGCGACGATGCCGGGCTGCAAACGGTCTTCAGTTCCGTCTTTCCGATTTCGGATTTTCGGGGCGTAAGCCAGCTCGAGTTCGTAGACTATTCGATTGGGAACTGGGAGTGCAAGTGCGGCAATCTCAAGGGTTTGCACCACCTGCGGTCCACTTGCCGGCATTGCGGCGCCACCATCAAAACGGACCCATTTCATCCCGGCGATGTGCTGTGCCACGTATGCGGCACCTTTAATAAGAACATCGTCACCTTCTGCAACAAATGCGGTGACCCGGTGGGCCTGCAGTTGAAGTACGACATGGTGGAGTGCCAGGAGCGCGGGATGACCTACGCAGCTCCGCTAAAGGTCACCATCCGTCTGACCGTGTATTCGAAAGATCCCGATACCGGCGTCAAGAGTGTTCGGGACATCAAGGAGCAGGAAGTCTTCTTCGGCGAAATCCCGCTGATGACGGACAACGGCACCTTCATTATTAACGGCACCGAGCGCGTGATCGTCAGCCAGTTGCACCGTTCCCCCGGTGTTTTCTTCGAGAAGGTCCCGGCGCAAGGCTATTACCTCGGCAAGATCATTCCATACCGAGGGAGCTGGGTGGAATTCGAGTACGACATCAAGAACCTTCTGTATGTCCGCATCGATCGTAAAAGGAAGTTTTATGGCTCGGTGTTTCTGCGAGCTTTGGGTCTGAAGACCGACGAGCAGATTCTGCGCACCTTTTATAAGATCTCGAAGATCGACATTAAGGACGGCAAGCTTTTCTGGAACGCCCTCGATGCCGACGGCAAACTCGATAAGAACCTCGAAGGCCTGAAGCTTTCTCACGCCATCACCAATAAGGCGGGCGAAACGGTGGTCGGCCAGGGCAAGAAGATAGCCACGGCGTTCAAGAAGGAAATCGAGAAGCAGAAAATCGGCGTCATCGAAGTCGCCGCGAACGATCTGGAAGGCGCGTACATCGCGGCCGACGTGGTGGACATGTCGAGCGGCGAAGTGATGATGGACGCCAACCAGGAACTGACGCCTGCCAAGATCACCCAGTTCATGGAAAACGGAATCCCCAGCTTCGAGGTGTTCTTCCGGGAACGCGACGACGTGGGGACTGTGATCTCGGCCACGCTGAAAAAAGATCCGGTCAAGATCGAAAAAGACGCGCTGATCGAGATTTACCGCAAGCTGCGTCCGGGCGACCCACCCACCGTTGACACTGCCACTCAGTTGTTCCAGGGCATGTTCTTCGACCCGCGCAAGTACGATTTTTCGCGCGTGGGCCGGATGAAGTTCAACATCAAGCTGCATGACCGCGCGGACGCAACGCCGCTCGATAATCGCACTTTGACCCAAAAAGACTTTGTCGACACCATCACCTACTTGCTGAAGCTCCGCAAGGGCCAGGGCGCCGTAGATGACATCGATCACCTGGGCAACCGCCGCGTCCGCGCGGTCGGTGAACTGCTTGAAAATCAATTCCGCATTGGCCTGGTCCGCATGGAACGCGCCATCAAGGAAAAGATGAGCGTCTACCAGGAAATGTCTACGGCCATGCCGCACGACTTGGTGAATGCGAAGCCGGTCATGGCCGCCATTCGCGAGTTTTTCGGCTCCAGCCAGCTTTCGCAGTTCATGGATCAGACCAACCCTCTTTCCGAGATCACGCACAAACGGCGTCTCTCGGCCCTCGGACCGGGCGGTCTTTCCCGCGAACGCGCAGGGTTTGAGGTCCGTGACGTGCACCCCACGCACTACGGCCGCATCTGCCCGATTGAAACGCCGGAAGGCCCGAACATCGGGTTGATCTCGTCGCTGTCTTGTTTTGCGCGCATCAACGATTTCGGGTTCATCGAAAGCCCGTACCGCAAAGTGATCGGCGGAACCGTGACCGACGAAGTCCGCATCCTGAATCCGGGAGACACGGACACGAAAGTCAACGACGTCCTTACGCGGATTGCGATGAACGAAGCCAACTCCAAGATGGGGGGAGGGAAGCAGAAGGCCGAATACGAGGCCCACTGCGAATACCTCTCTGCATGGGAAGAAGACAAATACATCATCGCTCAGGCCAACGTGCAATTGGATCCGAACGGGCGCATTGTTCCGGATCTCGCCAACGCGCGGCAGGCAGGCAACTTCGTTCTGAAGAATCGCGATGAGATTGAGTTCATCGACGTTTCTCCGAAGCAGCTTGTTTCCGTCGCCGCCAGCCTGATTCCGTTCCTTGAGAACGACGACGCGAACCGCGCGTTGATGGGTTCGAACATGCAACGCCAGGCCGTTCCTTTACTGCGCGCCGACGCTCCCTATGTCGGCACCGGCATGGAACTGGTGACGGCTCGTGATTCCGGAGCTGTGGTGCTTTGCAAACGCTCCGGCATTGTCGATTCGGTCGATTCCGAACGCATTATCGTGCGCGTGGAAGGGAACGCGCATGAAGGCCAGCTTTCGCGCGAAGTGGGCGCGGACATCTACACCCTGACCAAGTTCAAGCGGTCTAACCAAAACACCTGCATCAACCAGAAGCCCATCGTGGCCAAAGGTCAGCGGGTTACCAAAGGCACCGTGCTGGCGGATGGTCCCTGTACCGACCTCGGCGAACTGGCCCTGGGTCGCAACGTGCTTGTCGCGTTCATGCCCTGGCGCGGTTATAACTTCGAAGACGCCATTTTGGTGTCCGAGAAGCTGGTGAAGGAAGACTACTACACCTCGATCCACATTGAAGAGTTCGAGATTGAGTCGCGCGACACCAAGCTGGGGCCCGAGGAAATCACGCGGGATATTCCCAACATCGCCGATTCATTCCTGCGCAATCTGGACGAATCCGGTGTCATCCGCGTCGGCGCCACGGTGAAGCCGGGCGACATTCTGGTGGGCAAGGTAACGCCGAAGGGCGAAACCCAGCTGACGCCGGAAGAGAAACTGCTTCGCGCAATCTTCGGTGAAAAGGCCGGCGATGTGAAAGACGCTTCGCTCTACTGCCCGCCTGGAATTGAAGGCACGGTGGTGGATTGCAAGATCTTCTCGCGCAAAGGACAGGAGAAGGACGAGCGCGCCCGCTCGATCGAAGACGAAGAGATCATGCGCCTGCAGCGCAATTTGCAGGACGAGATCCGCATTTTAACCGACGAGCGCGCCAAGCGCCTGGGCAATCTGTTGGAAGGCAAGGAAGTTCTGGCCGACCTGCACGATGAAAAGACCAACAAGAAGTTGATGTCGAAGGGCCAGTTGATCGACCGGGAAACGGTCGAGAAGACGCGCTCTCGCGACCTGAAGCGCGTCCGCATCAAGGACAAGGATTCTCGCATTAACGATCAGATCGACGACATCGAAGAGATGACGTCGCGCCAAATCGCGGTGCTCGAAAAGATCACCGACGAGAAGATCGCTAAGCTTCGCAAGGGCGACGAACTGCCCCCGGGCGTGATCAAGCTGGTTAAGGTTTATATCGCCATGAAGCGCAAGCTTTCCGTGGGCGATAAAATGGCCGGCCGCCACGGCAACAAGGGTGTGATCGCGCGTATTCTGCCGGAAGAAGACATGCCTTATCTTCCGGATGGAACGCCCGTTGAAATCGTTCTGAATCCGCTGGGTGTGCCTTCCCGTATGAACGTGGGTCAGATTCTGGAAACCCACCTCGGCTGGGCGGCCAAAGCGCTCGGCGTACATTACGCAACTCCCGTGTTTGATGGAGCGGTGGAAAAAGAGATCAAGGCTCAGCTGACCAAAGCGGGACTGCCGACATCCGGCAAGACCAAGCTTTTCGACGGCCTGACGGGGCAGGAGTTCGAGCAGCCGGTAACGGTGGGCTACATCTATATGCTCAAGCTCTCGCACCTGGTCGACGACAAGATTCACGCGCGCTCCATCGGGCCGTATTCGCTCATTACGCAGCAGCCTCTGGGCGGCAAGGCGCAGTTCGGCGGGCAGCGCTTCGGCGAAATGGAAGTTTGGGCGCTCGAAGCATATGGCGCCGCTTACATCCTGCAGGAGTTGCTCACCGCCAAGTCGGACGATGTTTATGGCCGCGCCAAGATTTACGAGGCCATCGTCAAGGGTGAAGCCGCTATCGAACCGGGCGTTCCCGAATCGTTCAACGTGCTCATCCGCGAGTTGCAGAGTCTGTGTCTTGACGTCGAACTGATGAAGAAACATGTCGACGTTGTAGACACGGCGCTCGCAGCCGACTAAGTAGAAGTATCTGGTGGCCGCGGCTGGTTGCGCTGAGCGCAGTCGCCGCGGCGTAAGAAGAGAAGAATAACTGGAGGTAATTTTGCGATCCTCACCTTACGACCGAGCTAATCTAATCGCGGACTTCGATTCGATCCGCATCTCCCTGGCGTCCCCCGAAAAGATCCGGAGCTGGAGCCACGGAGAAGTCACTAAACCGGAAACCATCAACTACCGGACCTTCAAGCCGGAGCGGGATGGCTTGTTCTGCGCCCGCATCTTCGGTCCCGTAACGGACTGGGAGTGTTTGTGCGGCAAGTACAAGCGCATGAAGCATCGCGGCGTCATCTGCGACAAGTGCGGCGTCGAAGTCACGCTCGCCCGTGTGCGCCGCGAACGCCTGGGACATATCGAACTGGCCAGCCCGTGCTCGCACGTGTGGTTCTTCAAGGGCCTGCCGTCGCGCATCGGCCACTTACTGGATATCACCCTGCGTGAACTGGAGCGCGTTCTTTACTTCGAAGCATTCGTAGTTGTCGATGCCGGCGAGGTGCCGGAACTCTTCGTCGGCGAAGTCATGTCCGATGAGCGCAAGCGCCAGCTGGATACCGAGTTCCCCGGTAAATTCGTCGCCATGATGGGCGCCGAAGGCATCAAGGAGCTTCTCAAGAAGGTCGACATCGAAGGTCTCAGCGAAGAGATGCGCGATAAGATGAAGACCGAAACTTCTCAGCAGAAGAAGCTCAAGTTCGCCAAGCGACTAAGAGTTGTCGAGAGCTTCCGCAAATCCGGAAACAAGCCGGAGTGGATGATCCTCGACGTCATTCCGGTGATTCCACCGGAGCTGCGTCCCCTGGTCCCACTCGACGGCGGCCGCTTCGCCACGTCGGATCTCAACGATCTGTACCGCCGCGTCATCAATCGCAACAACCGCCTGAAGAAACTGATGGAGCTGCATGCTCCCGATGTGATCGTGCGCAATGAAAAGCGCATGCTGCAGGAAGCCGTGGATGCGCTGTTCGACAACGGACGCCGTGGACGCGTGCTGCGCGGCGCCAATAACCGCCCGCTGAAGTCGCTCTCCGATACGCTGAAGGGCAAGCAGGGCCGCTTCCGCCAGAACCTGCTCGGCAAGCGCGTCGATTATTCCGGCCGTTCGGTGATCGTGGTCGGTCCCGAACTCAAGCTGCATCAGTGCGGGCTGCCCAAGAAGATGGCGCTCGAACTGTTCAAGCCGTTCATCTATCACCGCCTGGAACAGCGCGGGCATTGCACTACCATCAAGCAGGCCAAAGAGCTCGTCGAGCAGCAGGATCCGGTGGTTTGGGACATTCTTGAGGAAGTCATCAAGGATCATCCCATTCTGCTCAACCGCGCTCCCACGCTGCACCGCCTCGGCATCCAGGCTTTCGAGCCCGTTCTTGTCGAAGGCAAAGCACTCAAGATTCACCCGCTGGTTTGCACCGCCTTCAACGCCGATTTCGATGGCGACCAGATGGCCGTGCACATCCCGCTCTCTCCCGAAGCGCAGATCGAAGCGTCTACTTTGATGCTGGCTTCGAACAACATTCTGTCGCCGGCGCATGGCGGACCCATCGCGATTCCCACGCAGGACATGGTTCTGGGTTGCTACTACCTCACCAAACTGCGTCCCGGAACGCGCGGTGAAGGCCGCACGTTCGCTTCTACCGACGACGTTTTGATCGCGCTCGAAATGGGCGAGGTCGAAACTCTGACGCCCATCAAGCTGCGCTACACCGGCAAGGTGATCGATCTTTCGAAAGCCTTCGATTCGCAGAACATCGTTCACACCGAGCCCATCGAGTTCGTGAAGCAATACATGGATACCACCGTGGGGCGCGTGATTCTGAACGACCATCTTCCCGAGGAAATGCCGTTCATCAACGGACTTCTGAAGAAGAAAGGTCTCTCGCAACTGGTGCATTACTGCTACCTGAAATTCGGGCTGCAGGTCACCGTCGGCATGCTGGATGAAGTAAAGGCGCTCGGCTTCGATTACGCGACGCGCGCCGGAATCTCCATCGGCATCGACGACATGGTTGTGCCGGATGAGAAGCCCATGCTGGTCGCCCAGGCTGAAAAAGAAGTGGTGGCTGTCGAAAGCCAGTATCAGGATGGCGCCATCACCTTCGGCGAACGCTATAACAAAATCATCGAGATCTGGTCGAAAGTAACCGAGCGTGTTTCCGAACAGATGTTCCAGGCCATGGAAGAGGACGACCGCACCGGCCGTTACCTGAATCCGATTTACATCATGGCCGACTCCGGCGCGCGCGGTTCCAAACAGCAGATCCGACAACTCTCCGGTATGCGCGGTTTGATGGCCAAGCCCTCGGGCGAAATTATCGAAACGCCCATCAAGGCTAACTTCCGCGAAGGCCTCGACGTGTTGCAGTACTTCATCTCGACGCACGGCGCGCGTAAAGGCCTGGCCGATACCGCTCTCAAAACGGCCGATTCCGGCTACCTCACCCGTCGCCTGTGCGACGTGGCGCAGGACGTGATCGTCTCCGAGACGGATTGCGGAACCGGCGAAGGCATTTACGTCGAACCGATCATCGAATCGGGTGAAATCATCGAACCTCTGCGCGACCGCATTGTGGGCCGCGTGGCGCTCGAAGGCCAGCTCGATTTCGAAGGCAAGCAGATCGTCGGCGTCAATCAGGAAATTACGGAAGAGATCGCCAACGCGATCCACGCATCCGGTATCGAGCGCGTCAAGATCCGCTCGGTGCTGACGTGCGAATCGAAGCGCGGTGTTTGCGTGATGTGCTATGGCCGCAACCTGGCCACGGGACGTCTCGTCGAGCGCGGCGAAGCGGTGGGCATCATCTCGGCGCAGTCCATCGGCGAGCCGGGCACGCAGTTGACCATGCGCACCTTCCACATCGGTGGAACGGCGACGCGAATTTCCGAGCAGTCCACCCAGGACGCCAAGTCGGATGGGTTTGCTAAGTACATCGGCATCCAGTCGGTCAAAAACGACAAGGGTGAGCTGATCGCCATGAACCGCTCGGGCATCATCGGCATCGTGGACGAAAAGAACCGCGAGAAGGAACGCTACCCGGTCGTTTACGGAGCCAAGATTCTGGTGGAGGACGGCGCGCCCGTTCATAACAGCCAGATCCTTCTGGAATGGGATCCTTACACGTTCTCGATCCTTTCCGAGGTTTCGGGCGTGGTCCACTTCAAAGACTTGCTGGAAGGCGTAACGCTGGTCGAGAAGGTGGATGAAGTCACCGGCATGAGCCAGCTTGTGGTGCAGGATACGACGGATGAAAAGCGGCAGCCCCTGATCATGGTGCGGCCCGATCCGAACTCGCCCGGCGCAAGAACGGCGGAGCAGAAGAAGTACCTGATGCCGACCCACGCGCACTTAATGGTGCGCGACGGCGACACCATTCACGCGGCGGACGTGCTGGCGAAGCTGCCCCGCGAAACCACTAAGACGAAGGACATCACCGGCGGTCTGCCGCGCGTGGTGGAACTGTTCGAAGCGCGCAAGCCGCGTGAGACGGCCATCATCGCGGAGATCGACGGCATTGTGAAGTTCGGCGAAGTGAGCAAGGGACAGCGCAGAATCTACGTCATCGGCGATGACGGCGAGGAACGCGAGTATTCCATCCCGCGCGGCGTGCACATCAACGTTCAGGAAGGCGAGCGGCTGAAGGCCGGCGAACCTCTGATGGATGGGCCCCGCAACCCGCACGACATTCTGGCCGTGCTGGGTGAAAAGGAACTGCAGAAGTACCTGGTGAATGAAATCCAGGAAGTGTACCGTCTGCAGGGCGTGAACATCAACGACAAGCACCTCGAAGTGATCTCCCGCCAGATGATGCGCTGGGTGAAGGTGGAAGATATCGGCGACACGGACTTCCTGCCGGAAGAGGTGGTGGATAAGTTCCGTTTCCGTCTGGAGAACCAGCGGGCCATCGATTCGGGCGGGCGTCCGGCCGAAGGTAAGGCCGTGCTGCTGGGCATCACCAAGGCGTCGCTGCTATCCGACAGCTTCATCTCGGCGGCCAGCTTCCAGGAGACCACGCGCGTGTTGACCGAAGCCGCCATCTCGGGCAAGGTCGATTACCTGAAGGGTCTGAAGGAGAACGTGATCATGGGACGCCTGGTCCCTGCGGGTACGGGCATGGCCTATTACCGGAATGTGAAGATCGCGGGCGAGGATGTGGTGGAGGAGCCGGTGCAGGAGGTTCCGCCCATGCCGATGGAAGGCTACGACGACGAAGCGCGAAGTATCTATGCGGGTGGATTACGCGAAGATACTGGCGAGGGTACGTTAGTCGAATAGCGCTCGTTCATCTAAGTAAGTCAGAGGCCGCCGGCGAAAGCTTGGCGGCCTTTTTTTGCGCGTCCGGGCTCCGTGGCCAATCCGTGAAAAAGCTCACCCTTCCCGGTTTTGTGGCCTTGACTAGAGGGCGCTACAGCATGAACGCGCCTAAGTCGCGCGAAGGGTTCGTCGGGAAAAGCGCTGGCCTGACGGCGTGCACGCCGGGCACATAGTGGGTGCGCGATACCTGGCTTCAAGTTCCCTCTGTCTGCTGTTGCTGACGGCCGCCCCCGCGTTGCCGCAGTCTAGCGATTCTGAAACGTTGCGCTCAATCCTTCAGGAACTGAGGCTGCTCAGGCAGGAGATCCGCGACGCGCAGCTTTTCGCCAGAAAGCACGACGATCTGGAGAACCAGCTACAGATGCAACGGGAGTTAGTGAAGCGGGCGCTTCTCAGAGACGATGAGCTTCTGCGAACCCAGGATTCCATCCCGCGCGGTGTGCACATCAACGTTCAGGAAGGCGAGCGGTTGGTCCCGGCCGGTTCGGGCATGGCCTATTACCGGAATGTGAAGATCGCGGGCGAGGATGTGGGTTACGGGAAGATACGGGCGAGGGTACGTTAGTCGAATAGCGCTCGTTCATCTAAGTAAGTCAGAGGCCGCCGGCGAAAGCTTGGCGGCCTTTTTCTGCGCTTGAGTTAGCGTTGGCGCTTAGGCAAAAGCACAACCGGCTCCCTGCCGCGGTCGCTAACCCGGCTCGCTAGACGGCCTCGCCGGGCTGCGTTCACACCTTCACCAGCAGCCTCACCTTGCCCAGGAACTCCCTGATCTCGGTAAGTTCCAGATTCAAAGCGGCGGCATTACTTTGGTTTGCGGAATCTTCCAGCGCGCCGCCCATGCGGCTCAGATCGGAGAATCCGTAGGAATCGCCAGTCTCTTTCATGTTGTGGCCCTTCAAGGCAAGCCGTTCAAAGTCGGAAGCTGCCAGAAGAGCCAACATCTCGGGAATCTCGTCGCGACGGGAGGCGAGATACCCGGGCACGATATCTTCTAGACCAGGGGGCATTTGGATATCGATCCAATCTAAAGTCCCCGCTTCGGACGCTGACAGTTCCGGCGCGCCATATTCCAGGATGGCTTCCTGCAGCTTCTTTCTGGAGACTGGTTTCGAGAGATGGTGGTTGCAACCGGCTGCGCAGCTGGCCGCCACGTCTTGCGGGCGGGCATGCGCTGTAAGGCCGATGATCGGTGTGGCCGCCGAGTGCCGCTCTTGCTCAATTGTTCGAATGGCGCGTGTAGCCGTCAATCCGTCCATCACAGGCATCTGCATGTCCATCAGGATCAGGTCGAAAGTCTCTGCCTGAAACCGATCCACCGCAAGTTGTCCGTTCTCGGCGAAGGTCAACTCGTAGGGGCTCCCTTTCAGGTAGGCCCGAATCAAAAGGCGGTTGTCGGCCGAATCCTCCGCAATCAGCAACTTAAGCGGCTTAAGTTGCACGCGCTCCTTGAATTCCGCCTCCTCGTCCAGTTCCGGACCCTCCCGCGGATACATGGCATCGCACATGACGCGCAACAATTCACCGCGCTTCACTGGTTTAACCGCGTACCCCGACAAGCCAGCCTTGCGACGCCGCAGCAAGTCGCCCGGGCGAACATCGGAAGCAAACATGACAACGGGTAAGTTGGGAAGAAGTTTCTTAATG
>Ga0326727_10010154_pt1 | contig 22602 bp, 20 predicted proteins | sample MB2enrmetagenome_FD_207643 | JGI IMG/M metagenome (GOLD analysis project Ga0326727, IMG submission 207643) | Lab enriched peat soil microbial communities from McLean, Ithaca, NY, United States - MB29MY | ecosystem: Environmental > Terrestrial > Soil > Wetlands > Peat | place: USA: New York...
ATGGTAGGCCGGGCCAAGAATCTCGATTGCCCCCTGCTCTCCATAGTTGCCCGTCAGCACCCCTACGCTGGCCCGTTGATCAGCGGGAAGGGAATCGCGAATCTCCGCGACCGTCTTTACCATCTGGCCCCAGCCGAATTCCTCGCGCAGATCGCCGTTTCTCCCGAGCGCAAACTCGCGCAGCGGCCCGCTTGACTGCAAGGGAACGATCAACGCAATAAAGTAGGCCCCGACTAGAGCGAGTCCGGCGAAAAAGATCGCCTCGACCGTGCGCCGGCCCCACGCAGGAAGGGATCTAACCCAGCGTTCGCCCATCACCGTACCCATTGCCAGCAGCATGGGATAGGCTGCGGCCATGTAGTAGCCGCGCCCCTTGCCGAAGAAGAATAAAATTAATGGAATCAAATACATAAATGCCAGCATTCGGTAGCGCCGGGAGCGCAGAAACCCAACCAGCCCGGCCAGCCACAGCGGCGCGGCAAACACATTCACGCAGATGCGAAACTGGTCGATCAGAAACCCATTGGCCCGGCCCTCGCCCACATCGCGCACGTGAATGTGCTGGAGAAAGCGGTAGGAGATAAAGTCGTGGCGCACCAGCCACAGAAAGTTAGGCAGAAAGATCGCCAGGGCCAGGGCAATGCCGCACCAGAACCAGCCGCTTTTGAGGTACCGGCGCGCGGGCGTGAGCGCGACCCCAACCAGAATCCCGGCGATGTAAAACACGATCGCGTACTTGGTCAGCAGTCCAACTCCCACAGTCGCGCCGATCGCCACCCACCAGCGCGGGTTCTCCGTCTTCAGCAGTCGAATCGTGAAGTGCGCGATCAGCACCCACCATAGAAAATCGAAGGACGTGTACTGGAACTCCGTGCCCTCGAAGAGTGGCAACGGCGACAGCGCCACCGCGAGAGCCGCTGTCAATTGCGCCAGCCGCCCGCCGCCAAGCTCTTTTGCCATCAGCCCGGTCACAACGATGGCCGCTGCCTGCACCACCACCGAGAACAGGCGCAGCCCCACCATTGAAACTCCGAACAGCCCAAGTCCAACCCGTTCCAAAAAGGGAGTCAAGGGCGGATAGGCTACAAATCCCCAGTCAAGATGCCGCGCATCGCTCAGAAACTGAAGTTCATCGCGGTGAAACCCGTAACGGCCGTTGGTCAGCATGTGAAGCAGCGCGACTGCGGCTGCAACGCCCATCAAGATCGCCCATTCGGTCCGCCGGCGTTGAGCGCCGTTCAATTCTGAATGATCGCTTTTTGCGATTGCAGGCAAAGCGCCCTCGCACACTCTTGAGCTTTCAACGCTGGCAATTCTACGCTGCAAGTGAGTCTTCGGTTCCGCTCAGCTTCTTTCCTGGCTTCTCTCCAGAGGTGAAGGTACCTTGACCGAGGCCATTCCGGCAGCGGTTGCCGCCTCAATGCCCAGATCGGTGTCTTCAAATACCAGGCAGTCCCGCGCGGCAACCCCGAGCCGGGCTGCCGCGATGAGAAATGCGTCGGGAGCGGGCTTGCCGTTCCGGTAGTCTTCCGCACCCACGATGGCGTCGAATTTGTCCATCAGGCCGAGCGTCGTCAGCGAGCTCACAACTGAGATACACTTGCCGCCTGAAACCACGGCGAAGGGAATCCGTCCGTGCTGGGCCTCGATGATCTCCAGCACCTCCGGCACAGCCTTCAATTGCGGGAGCTGTTCAAAGTAGAGACCCTCCTTCCGCTCGGCAACCGCCTCAACCGGCATATTCAGGCCGCTCATCTCATTCAGCGTGGCAATGATTTCGGCAGCGGGCTTGCCGCCCCAGGCATAGAACAGCTCTTCATCGAATGTGCAGCCCCATTCTCCAAGCGCTTTTTTCCAGGCAATGTAATGCAGCGGCATCGAGTCGGCAATGGTGCCGTCGCAGTCGAATAGATAGGCGCGGAATGAACCCGCGGGCAGTTTCAGTTTCATGCGGAACAGCAGCTCCTTTTTCTGTATTGCCGAATTTCGATAGGTCCAGGCAATGATCCCACGGTGATCCGTGCCAAGCCGGGCAAGGCGCGATCGCCAGGTCCGGCCCGATTAGGATGCAATGGGAACCTTTGAGAAATCTCAAATCACCCGGCCGCCGCGGTTTTGGCGGGCTCCGGCGCGCAGCCGCCCTCGCCGGGCTTGGTCGGTTCCATTTGAAGGGCGTTGTTGAAGCGGTTGAAGTAGTTGAACAGCCCGATGGCGCACAGCAGCTCCACAATCTCGCCTTCGCTGTAGAAGCTGCGCAACTGGGCAAATTGCTCGTCGCTGACGGCGTGGGCGTCTCGGGTGACAGTCTCGGCCAGCCGCAGGGCGGCCTTTTCGGCGGGGGTAAAATCCTCGCGTTCCGGCCAGTTGGCCAGGTGAGCCAGTTGGTCGTCAGTCCATCCCAGCCCCCGGGCCAGAATGGTGTGGCTGGCCAGGCAGTAGGGCGTGTCGTTCACCTGGCTGGTACGCACGATGATCAGCTCTTTCAGCTTCGTCGGGACGGTGCCCGTATTCAGCACAGCTCCAAAATGCGCCTGCATGGTGGCGAAGATCTCCGGCCGGTGCGCCATCACGCGGAACATGTTGGGCACGTTGCCGCGCTGGGCAAAGGCCTTGTCATAGAGCGCGGCCATCTCCGGGGTCACTTCGCTGCGGTCAAGCCTGGAAATCCGGGACATCGGGCCTCCTCCCCTGTTCATACTCTTGGTTCACATCTTGGCTCATAAATTGGTCCAGCCTGTCCTGATTCAGCCTATCGTATCCGCGCCATCGGCTCCCAGTGCCCCGGTTTCCTTCCTCCCTCACGTCCCGCCAAATGCCCGGAATTCCCTTTCTTGCAACCGCCGTCCACTCCCCGGAAGCCAACCGGGAAATCCTGCCTTTTACCGCGCGCCTGTTCTTTTGACGCGCCTCTCGCTCTCTGCTACCTTGGTAGTGGACATTTCAACGCCAGACACTCCTCAGTAGCTCAATGGCAGAGCATTCGGCTGTTAACCGAAGGGTTGTAGGTTCGAGTCCTACCTGAGGAGCCAATAAATCAACAACTTAGAGCAGTAGAAAGCAGCAGAAAGACACGAAATTGGCCCGATTGTAGTCAATTTTGTCGTCACTCACTTTCAAAACGGGTGCTAACCCATAGCAACCGAGCTCCGTTGTGGCCCCCCTGATAGAACGACTCCAGATCTCCAGCCGCATGTCCTGAACCACGCCTTCGCGTGGTGCTGGGTCCTCTGAAATTTGATCGAGTTTTGCCTTCGCCTGAACCTTCAGTTGCGCACCTACACCGGCGCGCTCACCGACAGGACAGGAGTCCCGAATGGCAACGTATCTCAGGGGAAAGTTTTGGTGGTACCGCTTTCGCTTCGCCGGCGAACGAATCGACGAACCGACAAAATCGACATCGCGAACCGTCGCGAAAGAGGCTGAAAGGCAACACCGGAGAACACTCGAAGCTGGCTACAACAACTTCAAAGAGGTTCGGCAGAACCGTGTCCGGATTCTTGAAGAGATCATCGACGAATACCTCACGGGCTACCGGCTCCGCTACCGGTCAGCGAGTTTTGCCGAGTATGCGCTCGGACACGTCGGCCGTCTTCTCGGCACGAAGATCGTCGCCGACATCACCGACATTTCGGTTCTCCGCTACCAGGAGGACAGGCTCCGCGAGAAGGCAGCGCCAAAGTCGATCAATGAAGAGGTCCGGTTTCTTCTGAAGATGCTGGGAGACCCGGGCGAAGTGATCCGCGCTCATCTCAAGAAGACCAAGCAGCTCAAGCTGACCGTTCACAAAAACATCGGCAAAGCCTTCGACAGCGAAGAAACGGAGAGTCTCGCAACCAAAGCAAAGAGCTCACGCAGCCCCCATATGTACCCGGCCTTCATGCTCGCCCGCAACGGAGGTCTGCGAGATACCGAGATCAAGACCCTTACCTGGGGCCAGATCAACTTCGTCGCGAAAACGGTCCAGGTAGGCAGAGCAAAGAGCGAAGCCGGAGAGGGGCGAATCGTTCCTCTGAACTCCGAGGTCTACCAGGCGCTCATCGACCATCGCGCATGGTATCGCAAGCGGTTCGGCGAAATCAGGGAAGTGTGGTACGTCTTTCCCTGGGGTAAGCCGAGGCCCTCGGACCCGATGCGGCACATTACCTCGTTCAAGACGGCCTGGAAGACCGCACGCACGAATGCAAAAGTGAAAGGACGGTGGCACGATAACCGGCACACCCTCATCACAGAACTGGCCGAAAGTGGCGCCGGCGACGAAACCATCATGGAGATCGCTGGGCACGTCGATCGCCAGATGCTTCGTCATTACAGCCACATCCGCATGAAGGCGAAGCGTGAAGCGTTGGAGTCAGTCATCGCCTCTCGAAGGGGCCAACCCCAATTGGGTTCCGCGTCAAAAGCAGGCTCCTCCGCGTAGCAACCGGGGATGTACAGGTCGAATTGACCGAGTCCGGACCAGGAGGTAGGCTCTCGGTCAATCCGGGCCTCCGGCCGCCAGCCACAAGGAGAACAGTATGGAATCATTCCTGAACGAAATCCAGCTCTCAGAAAAGATCCGCGTCAGCTTGGCTTGCTTAAGACGGTGGCGGCTTCGCGGAGAAGGACCGCAGTACGTGAAAGTGGGGCCGCTCGTACGCTACCGTCCTGAAGCAGTGGAGCAATGGGTGGATGCCCTGCCGACCGGCGGCAACGGTCGCAGACCGAGGTCAGGCCGGGCATCGCGCAACCGACTTGCCTCAATGACCTAGCCACTGCCGTTCCTCGGATTGAAGCAAGAGGATTTCATCTTTGGCCAGGCCAGAATCGTGGACCGAATGCAGCGGAAGTGAATCCAGACCCACAAATGGGAATTTGACCGAGTTTCGCAACGGTACCATGCTGGCTCCGCATTGGAGGAGGCCCAGGTGAAGGGGCGGCTAGACGATGCCGCCGCTCCGGCTGTCCTGAATCACGTTCTGAGCGTCTCGATAGGGCGTCGGCTTCACGCGGGTCTTGCCGCTGCCCATGACCAAGGCATGGAGCCTTCGGATGATAGCTTCGGTCAATTGACTGCCGGCCTTGGTCAATTTCTCGACTTCGTCCAGTGCAGCGTAGTAGCCGAGAACCTCGGCTTGGTCGCGCTCCCGGCCCGGAAAGTGCTGCCCATGAGCGACGACCTGGACGACCTGCGCCTGGGTCAGCAGGTTGCCCTCAATGGCCGTCGAGTAGTGTGTCGAGTAGAGCCGTGCCGTCTCACGCAGGCTGGCCAGCACCCGCGGCGTAATCGGCAAAGCGTCGATCGACCGCCGGACGGCTTCGATCTGCATCAGCCACTGAGCCATGGCCGGCGTGATCGCAAATTGCGGAGAGAAGCCCTTTCGATTCTGTTTCATATGCCTGCGATTTCCTGGCATAACGGCCAAGAACATACCGCTTCCATGCTTTTATTATTCCGATAAAATGCCGATATTGCAAGCCAAACCTGAATACTTTAACTGGCGCCTCGCAGTGAGCCATGCTGACGAACGTCCGCTATGCCGCGCGCATGGGAATGACACTACCGAATGGCGCATGGCCTGCTGCACGCGCAGATCCGGGTCCTTCTCCAGACGCTGGTCCTCACCCTTGATGTAGCCGACGGGAGCCGAAACGATCAGTTCACCGCGACGTGCCTTCTCTCGTCGAGCTTCGACGGAACGCTGACGCAGCAGGTCCAGTTCATACTCGTTCAAGCTGCCCTTGAGTCCAAGCAGGAGCCGGTCGTTCGAGAGCCGTGGGGCATAAACCATCTCCTGGTCAACCAGCACGGTATCGACCACCCGGCAGACTTCCACGAGTTGTTGCCACTCCCGGCTGTTCCGTGCAAATCGAGAAACCTCGCGGGCCGCAACGGCACCGACCTTGCCCAGGCAGACTTCAGCCACCATGCGCTCAAAGCCTGCACGCGTCACGGACCCGGCTGCGGATCGCCCCAGGTCCTCGTCGATTACCTCGATCTCGCGCCACCCCAGTTGCCGCAGTCGTGCTTCCATCGCGTACTGCAACTTCTGGCTCTCCAGGTTATGGATCACCTGATACGGAGATGACTGGCGAACGTAGAGAATCGCCTTGCGCTCCAGATGCTGCGAACGAACCTTCTCACTCATCGCCCACCTCCGCTTGCGCGCGGGAAGCAGCGGGAGCTCGACGACCAGAAGCGTGCGCTCGACCTCACTGTCGAAACACGCGTTCAAGAGTCGCTCGGCGAAATTCGCGAAAAAGCAAAGCGCGACGCCGAGGAGGGGCTAACCCTGAAGGTCGCTGAGCGCGATGAGGCGATCGCGAGCCTGCGGCGACAGATCGAAGTCCTGAAACAAAAAGCCGAGCAGGGCTCCCAGCAACTGCAGGGCGAGGTGCAAGAGCTCGAACTCGAATCCATTTTGGCCACGAAGTTTCCTGCAGATCTGATGGAACCCGTGCCCAAGGGAGAATTCGGTGGGGACATCCTCCACGAGGTGCTCTCTCCCTCGGGGCAACAGTGTGGCTCGCTTCTCTGGGAATCGAAGCGAACCAAGAACTGGAGCGACAGCTGGCTTGGAAAACTGCGCAACGACCAGCGGACGGCAAAAGCCGATCTTGCAGTTCTGGTCTCCCGTATCCTCCTCGTCTTTCGCAAGTTCACCGACCTGGGTACTGTGCGCCAGACGCTGATGTGGTTTCTGGAGCATGGACTGGAAGTGCCCACGCGCACGCCGAGCGGCAAGACCCAGTGGAAACGCCCTGTCTACCGCTCCATGCATCGTTTGCTGACTTCCCCGGTTTACGGAGGAGCTTATGCCTATGGCAAGACGGAACACCTCACCGGCTACGAGGGAGTCCGCGCGCATCACATCTGCCGGCGCAAACCGAGAGATCAGTGGTTGGCTCTGATCCCAGGCACCCATGAAGGTTATGTCAGCTGGGACGAGTTTGAGCATATCCAGCGTATGATTCAGCAGAACAACCGGGGTGAACCCCAGCCCGGCGCTGTGCGTAACGGTCAAGCGTTGTTGGCTGGCCTCTTGCGATGCCGCCGTTGTGGACGTAAGCTGTCGGTACGATATACCGGCAACGGGCATGACGTGTTGCGGTATTCGTGCATGCGTGGGTTCCTGGACAACGGCGAGCCCCGTTGCATCGCGTTCGGTGGCATCACCGTCGATGAGGCGATCGGCAGAGAGGTACTTCGCGTGGTTCAACCGGCGGCGATCGAAGCTTCCATGCTGGCTCACGAAGAACGTGTCCGGCAACAGGACGATGTGCTGGAAGCGCTGGAACGCGATCGACAGGCAGCCACGTATGCGGCAGATCGGGCCCGGCGGCAGTACGATGCCTCCGATCCGGAGAACCGGCTGGTTACCGCGGAACTGGAGCGGCGCTGGAATCTAGCCTTGCAACACGTCCACGAGATCGAGGCGCGCATTCAACAGCACAGCGCAGTGATTGATCAGACTCCAACTGCCACTCGCGAAGATCTCTCCCAACTTGCCACTCAACTCGAAGCGATCTGGGCCGATCCGATCACGAGTGTGCAACTGAAAAAACGTATTGTGCGCACGCTCATCGAGGAAGTGCTGGTGGACGTGGACAGCTCTCAGGGAGAACTTCTGCTGACCATCCATTGGAAAGGCGGTGCTCATACCCCTTTACGGCTTCCTCGCCGTCGCCGTGGTCAGTGCAGCACGCAAACTCCCCGTGAACTGATCGAGGCTGTCTCCATCCTTGCGCGCATTTCATCCGACGACATCATCGCCAGCGTTTTGAACCGCAACGGCCATCTCACAGGACGTGGCAATCGATGGACACGCGAGAGGGTCACCGCCTTGCGCAGTCATCATCGCATTCCTTGCTATAAACCGGATGACCAGCAACGCTGGGTCAACCTGACCGATGCCGCCGCTTATCTCGAAATCAGTCCTCGCACACTCCGCCTGGCCATCGATCGCGGCCAAATCCCCGCCGATCATCCCTTCGCAGACGGGCCTTGGGTCATCAGCAGAGAAATCTTGGAAAGCAAAGCTGCCAAGACCCTCAAATCACAGGCACACTCCCGGCCGCACCAAGCCGCAGTACTGCTTTCCGAAACGCACCTGAACCTGTTCTCAAGCACATAGCGAGGTGGGGCAGTATGGAACCACGTTGTAGTGGTTGATCCAAGGGTTGAGCCAGCGGTTTCTCTCTTCGGAGTTCTGGTAGAGACGTGCGTAAGCCCACTCGCGGATGGCAGTCTGGATGAAGCGTTCGGCCTTTCCGTTGGTTCTTGGGGTGTAGATTTTTGTGCGCTGGTGCTTGCACCCCAGCCTTTCGCATTCGGCCTTGAACAGGTCGGAGATGAAGCAAGGCCCGTTGTCAGTCATGACGCGGCGGATGGAGATTCTATGGCCCGCGAAGTATGCGGCTGCCTGGTGAAGAAAACGGCTTGCCGAGACGGCCTTTTCATCGGGCATCATGGCGGTATATGCCACGCGGGAGTGGTCGTCAACGGCCACGTAGAGGAACTCCCAACCCGCGCCGCGGGTCTCGTCCTGGGGATTGCCGGTGATGCGGTGTCCGGGCTTGTGGATGCGGGCCAGCTTCTTGATATCGATGTGCAGCATGTCGCCGGGGGCGTCGAACTCGTATCGGTTAGGCGGCAGCTTGGGCTCCAGCATATGGATCCTGTTGAGCTTCAACCGGGTGAGGATGCGGCTGACGGTGGCGCGACTCAGACCGGTGGTGAGGGCGATCTCGACGCCGGTTCTGCGCTCCCGCCGCAGTTCGGCAACGCGCCCGGCCAGGTCCACAGGCACGCTGCGCGGAGACCTATGAGGCCGCGAGGATCGATCGGCCAGCCCGGCAGCGCCCAATTCCCTGTAACGCCGTACCCACTTGGAAGCGCTCTGCCGGCTGAGCCCGCGCTCGGCTGCCGCCTCGCGCAGGCTCAGCCGGCCTTCCACAACACTCTTTGCAAGTTCCTCTCGACCAATAATCGTCAGTCGAGCATTATGGTGATAGTCCATTCGGTCTCCTGAGTCAGCTTTTGCTTCGCAACATTAGCTTCCCAGTTCTCGACCGAATGGACAACAACGTCCTGAAACTTCACAGTTGTCGTTAAATCCCTGCACGCATACTCATTAATGCGGTCATGCACCTAGTTTTTAAACAGGTTCTTAGAGTAAATCTGCGCGGAGTTGCGGCTGGCGGGCCAACATAGCGCAGGCTATACGATCACGGCCCGCCCCCCCGCTTCCACCCGGAGAGTAACGCGTTCACCAGCCGCCACCGCAACAACCGGACGCTTCAGCAGCGCGTTCAGTGGTAGGGGTACATGCACAGCCGCATGGTTCTCCGCGAGCACTCGGACCCGAGCTGAAAACTTGGTGGGGTTGTGAAGCTCAACGAGCACCGCGCTGCCAGCTTGGCGAAGCAAGCGGGCGTTGACATGGTCGATCGCGTAGACCAGGGCCGCGTCCGGCTGCACGTAGAGGCCTGGCAGCTCAATCCAGCTCAGCATCATTGCATTGGAAACCCAGTCGGCCAACGAACAGGGCCACTCGCCCAGCGGCACTTCAGGAATTTCCCAATCGCTCGTCTGCACACGCTCCCATATCCAGGAAGGCGGCATCGTGCGACCCTCATGGCCGCAATTCAATGGTCGGTCTTCGCGGGAGAAATACTGCGGAATGCCATGAGCGATATCGCGGACCACATCGAGATAGAAGCGGTCGCCCGTGGCACGGAAGAGACGGAAGAGCGCATCACCAGAAGCGCAGCAGATGCTTGGCGGCGGCACAAGGTTCTGCGCATTGGCCCAAACTGCGCCCGTGGCTCTTATATCAACGCGGCCGAAGGTTGAACTGGCAGGGAACTGGAAATCGTAAGAAACAACCCAACTGGCGAACTGACGGCCCATCTGCCGGGCATACTCCAGCCACCGCGCCTCCTGCGTAACCTCCCAAAGCGTCAGGAAGGTTTGCAGCAGACCGTAGGACGACTCGGAGTCCGGAGCTTCGAGCGCATCGCCGGGGCCTCCGGTGGTAATGCCGGCGGTAAGGTCATGCTGGGCAAAAGACTCCGCCGCCTCGCGCGCGACCGTGAGAAACTCGCTGCAGTGAAACCATTCGCTGGCCCGCGCCAGCCCAGCGGGAATCAGGGCGCCCGAGGTGCTGCCGCCCCAGACGACATCGCCGGTCATGCTGTCGATAGCAAAGCCGAACTGGCCGGCGCGCCGCCAGGTGCGAGTGAGAGCATCCGCCTGTGCGCGTACCGCGTCCTCCCAATGTGGCGGGATCGGCTCACCCTGGGTGTGGAGCAAGTTGAGTTGCTTCATCACACAGAACAACCCATCCCCCTGGCTTCGGGGAAGCAACGCCTTCCAGTTGCCCACATTCTGGTCGCTCCTCCAACGCCCATTCTCAAGGATGGTGTTAAAGAGCCCGCTCGGGGCCGGTGCGCCAGTCAAGATTGTGTCCAGATTGCGTCGGGCCCGGGACCGGGATGTGGGCGTGCCGTCGAAGAGCAGCGCTTGCGTGGCAATCCCACCCCCAGTCCAGCCAAACTCCACGGCAGCATGGTCATCAAAGGGATGCTCATCCATGTATATCCATGGAAGTCCGCCCGCGAAGGCGTTCAAGGATTCGTTCCATAGATCGCGATTGAACCGGGTCTCGAGCATATCCCACGCCTGCGAAAACGGTAGAATATGGCGAGGTTGGTCAGGGCCGGTAACCGACTTGCGGGTAGCAGCCAGACGGTCGAACAGATCCTGCGGACGATGGGCCGGGAAGCGATGCAGGCGAAGGCGCACTGTAACCTCTTCGCCCGTTTCCCAGTCGCGGCCATGATCGGGGGAGGGGACCATGGCATCGATTGTTTGGCGAAAGCGGCGCACGCCAGGCGCAGTCAGCCGGATCCAGGCATGGCTGCGATCCTCGCTCTCCTCAAGGGCGAGGCCGTGATCGCCCAGGCGGCATCCCTGTGTCGTCAGAAGTAGAAAGCCCTCGTTCTTCTCTGCTGCGACAAATCCGACTGCCGGCGTGGACATATCGCCAATCATGCGTTCGATGATGGAGGAGCCGGGGCCCATCGAGAGCCGTGCGATGTCGCGGATATAGATGGGCGCGTCCGGACGCACGTAAGCTGCGGGAATGGCTTCGGAATACTTGATAGGCACGCAAGTGAACCGGTTGCCACCATACACTGAGCCAGGGAACAATACGAAACTCCTGGTGGACCATTGCGGTAAGGCAATCTCGGCGCCCACCGCGATCGACTGAGCCGTTCCTTGACCGAGGCGGAAGGTGAGCTCGATGTCATGGGCGTCGGGCGCACCGGCGACAGTTCTTGAAACCGTACGAACCATCCAGTTACTAAGGAATACTGAGGCGTTCCCCCGAACGGGCGTGCGCACTATCTCGCGGAGTTGGCCGTGCTCGGCACCCCAGACAACGGCAGACACCGTCGAGAGTGAGGGCGCAGGCCGAGCAATACAGTCGCGTATTTCCGATGCCGCAACAAGTGCCCCAGAAGCCAGCTTCAGGAAATCACGTCGACGCATATGCCTAATTATCAACGAGCTGTCCAGCCAACTTGTGCGTTGTCAACCATTCGAAATTCCTCCGGCTCAGTTTTCGGACGTGGGCCATTCACGAGTGAACTCGAGTTCCATCTGGGAGAGACCGTTGGCGGTAGGTCAAAACGAGTATCTACTCAGCGAGATAGACGAGCGTTGCTCGTATCGTCCTGATTTAACCGACAATGGAGAATCCGCTTGGACCAGAAATGACAGCATCGCCAATACTTTACCATGTGTGATCCAACTGCGTTCATAAGAACTTTTCTTTCTTTCGGGTCCGTGTACCCGCGTGGTCCTTTTCATGCTCGGCGTTCTTCTGTTGGCTAATCCGCTTCCTGTTCAGCAAATCGCGCTCCGATTGAGGATGTTGCGTTCTCGTCCGCCGCGTTGGGTTGAGAGGCAATTTTCTCGGTAGTGGTACCAACGGAGCCTCCGCCTTCTGGGGGTTACCCAGTGCTGATGATCCTGCATGAGCTCGGTCGGGACTGCCGCACCCTGCTTGAGAACAGAGAGACGCTCGGTTTGCTGAAAGCACAGCCTTTCCTAACCGTCCTGCCAGATTCCGAACGAGGATGTTGGATCGAATCGGCGGTGAGCGGGACAAGCTATGACGGAATGTTGCAGGAGGTCGTTTCCGAAGTGGAGAAGCGCTATCCGGTGAGCAAATCACCCGAACGATGGGGAGTGACGGGCTAGTCGATGAGGGCTTTGGCTCGTTCCACTTTGCAAAGTGTCACCCGCAGGATGTTTCCTTTGTCAGCAGTGTGATAAAGTTGCTGGATTTCCCACGTGTACAGGGCTTACTGGACGGGCAGCGGCTTCCAGTGGATGCGAATGTCTTTGGTGACGATGCGAGCGCGTAGATAAAGGAAAGCCCCTCGCACCATCTAGTGCCTTCGGTTGGGGAGGAACTGGTGATCGTGATGGGTAAACAAGCATTCGATCGCACGATGAATGAGAACTTCATTCGCCTGACCCACGTCGCGGGGTCGCAACCTGAGATATCGCATCGACGGCGAGCATGGTTTTAGCACGGTTCATGGATTACAGGTTCTTCTGTCAGACGCGGCTACGCAATTGAGCCGGGCAGTCAATCGGGCCATGCCTGCCTAGGCACACAACGGCGACCAGCACTGAGCTCTTTCTTACAGGAGCCGCGGAAATGCTTATTCGCTTCGCACCGCACAGGAGTCGCGGATGATGAGGTACGTCTCAAAGACTTCATTGCGGCCGGTGGTTTGGGGTGACAGTTCAATGTGTTCCAACAGCATCTCCAGGGCGCGTCTGCCCATCTCGCGCTTAGGCTGATTCACGGTGGTAAGTGCCACTGGCAGGTATTCGGTGAAGGCGAGGTTGTCGAAACCGATGATGGAGACCTCTTCGGGCACACGCCGGTTCAGAGCGGAAAGGCGCTTCATCAGAAGAAGCGCCGCTTGGTCATTTCCAGCGACGAACGCGGTGGGCGATGGAGTGAGCGCAAGAAGCGCCCCAAGGTCTTCGATATAACGTCTCTCATCCAAAATCTCCAGCGGAATAACAAAGTGCTCGGGCTGAGGAATGGCGGCTTCTGCCATGTATTGAATGTAGGCTTGCTCGCGCGGGTGTGGCGCATCGCTCCGAACAGGACGGCAGAAGCCGATGTCTCTGTGGCCGAGTGAGACCAGATAACGCATCGCCTGGTAGATGCCGCTGAAGTCGTCTACGGCGACACTGTCACAATGTGCGCTGGACGGTGCATTGAAGAGTGCAACGAAGGGAATCCCAGCCTCGTTCAACAGTGAAACTGATTCAGGAAATGGCAAGTAAGGATCATGCGCCAGAATAACTCCGTCGACACGCTGGTCTGCAAGCTGCCGCAGGTGGCGCTCTTCGAATGCAGGCAGGTGGCGCGAGTTGCATATCAGTAACTGGTAGCCGTGCTGCAGAGCCGCATATTCGACGGACTCAGTGATTTCAGAGAAGAATGGACTGCCGAAGTCCGGCAAGAGCAGCCCGATGATAGGGCACGCCGTTGGAGGTTGGTGTCTCCTGGCAGGCTTGATTACAATGCGCGTCCCAATGCCGGGATGACCGAGGAGTTCACCCGACTCGAGCAGTTTGCGGAGGCCACGGCGTAGCAGCGGGCGAGAGACACCCAGTTCTGCCGCAAGCGTTCGTTCTGGTGGAAGGAAGTCGTCCAGATTGGGCATCTCAGAGATCCGGCGGCGCAGGGCCTTGACAATCCCTTCCTCGCGTTGAGCAGCAATGGCACGGGAAACCTTGGGCATAAGATTATTATCAACCGCAAAACCACCTATTGCAACCAGAAATTATTTTATGACACCAGAGGTCAATATAAATTAATCAATTGAATATGCACATGAACACGCATAACTTAATGATAATAATATAAATAAGATGGAACAGAATTTTGTTTTGGACAGTCCTGTTGACAAACCGGTGCGACGTATGGATGATTGTGGTATGAATCCAGGAGGTTTTCCATGATTCACTGAAAGAACTTCCTGGTGCTTCTGGTCGAGCTGCCCTGGTCCAGAGAAGGGTGACGCAAACGCTTACTGACGCGGTGCAGGAAACAGTTGTGGACACAATAATTGCCATCATTATTCCGGATTGTAATGTTAACGTTCGCGGTCTGCAGACGAACTCTCCTCTTCGAATCCATCCCTGTCTCTTCCGAGGACGCAGTCGCGGGTTGACATTTCAGGGAATATCCCACGGTTTTCTCGGCCGGGAAGCGATTTGCGCCACGAAGCAGATCGGGACGATCCCCCGGCGGCATATACGCTAGTCGATAGGGTGGTGTCGAATAGCTTTGCGGACGACCATCTTATGCCTTCGGGAATGTACTACCACTACCACGTCGCCGCTGTGAATTAGGTGGTTATGCAGGGACCTGTCTCAAAGCCGGTAGCTGTAACAACCAAGGCAACCAGTCAGGGGCCGCTGCCCCTGGTGACCGGTTTGACAGTGATTGCCCTGACGGGAGACAGACGGATCGTTGCGTGGGACAAGAGTCCTGCCGCTGAAATCCGCGACTATGTGCTGTACCGCTCGGAAGGAAACGTGTCTGATCGCCATAACATGAAGCAGATCAGTATGCAGATGCCTAGTGGCTTCTCGATTGAGACGTATATCGACAGGGACTTTGACGCCAGCAAGATGTTTTGTGCGTCCAGTGGATTGGGCCGGCAACCGCTCGAGCCTACTGCTGTGATTCAGCATGATAGGAGCATAAATGCAAATAAGCAAATGGTCCCCCAAGCAATACGAAGTAGTTGTGTGCGGCGCCGGAAGTGCCGGATGCGCTGCGGCTTTCGCCGCAGCGTCAGCTGGCGCATTGACATTGTTGGTTGAGCGGCTCGGCTTTTGCGGTGGTACTCCAGTTGCCGCCGGCATTCATACACTGGACGCAATCCGTTCGTGCGAGAACAATGCGGAGAACGTTGTAGGCGGCTTTGCTGCAAGTCTGATCGAAAGGATACTTACCCTTGGGGGCAAAGCGACCGAGGACAATCCTCAGGAGGCGCTCTCTCTCAATCCTGAGTATATGAAAATAGCCTACGATATGCTACTGCGTGAGGCTGGGGTGCACGTGTTGTTTCACGCACTGGCGATCGATGCAACCGTCTTGGGAAACCGTGTCACCGGCCTAGAACTTGCGTTGCTGGACGGAAAGGGAAAGGTTGAATGCGATACTGTGATCGACTGTACGGGTGACGCTTCCATCGTCTTTCAAGCGGGTGCTGCGTGGGAGATGGACAGCATGCTCCAGGCACTTACCTATCACTTCAGACTGGGAAATGTGCAGCCCGGGTGCAACTGGGCGTGGCTGGAGAATGCCTGTCGGGAGGCTTTAGAAAGACACGCGCCCGACGGTTTGGTCTATGGCGGACCATGGATAATCCGCTTGAACGACACCGAGATTTCACTGAACACTACGCGCGTCTTTGGCAATCCTGTCGATCCAGAGGAACGGAGCAGGGCCGAGCAGCAAGCGCGGGCAGACATGTTGCGCCTGATCGGCATCCTAAAACAGCATGTGCCGGAACTGCGCCACAGCTACCTGGTAACTGGTGCTACCGACCTGCATGTACGCGAGAGCCGCAAACTTATAGGCGAGGTCAAGCTCACTGAAGAGGATATTGACGCCTGCCGTATCTTTCCGGACGCGGTTGCGTATGGTGCGTGGCCATTCGACATCCACCCAACGAACGGTTTTGTGGGCGTGCATCCACACAAGGAGAGTCCTCCGCGCCCATACGGCATTCCCTATCGCTGTCTGGTACCTGCGATCATGGACGGTTTGCTGGTAGCCGGGCGGACGATTTCGACGACCCATACCGCGCACGGCTCCACGCGTGTTCCTGGAACCTCGATGGCAACGGGGCAGGCGGCGGGTGTTGCGGCAGCGTTGGCCGCAAGGAATAGGCTACGCGTACGCGATGTCGAGATCCGGGATTTGCGCTTCGAACTAGCCCGACAGGGAGCGATTCTTCCGCCTTTGCTGGCGGGTGTAGCATGAAGCCGCTGACTGTACTGACGTTGGAGAGTGGACGCACCAAGCTTGTGGCTGGCGAAGTGGAACGCGCCGGAGCATACATCGCGCGGGGCATCGCGAGCGTGATGGCGCTCTACGATCCGGAATGCATCATCCTCTGCGACGGCGTTGCCTCGGATAATCTACGATTTGTTGCACGCGAGGCCGAGTTATCGGAGAAATTGACGGGCCCGTATTTCCGTAATGATCTTCGGATTCGTTCCGCCTCACTCGGCGAACACTCTGTGATCCAAGTAGCCGCGCTAATTGCCTCGTCAAAGATATTGGCCGTACGTGAAGGCGCAGTGCCGGAGGCGCGATGAGCGGCAGCAAATCGCGATGGGTGCTGCTCGCAGTGCTCAGTCTTATCACGATCATCAATTACATCGACCGTCAGACGGTCTCCATCCTTTATCCTGCGATGACGAAAGAGTTGCACTTTCCCGAGCAAACCTTTGCAATGCTCGTTACCCTCTTTCTGATTGCGTACACGGCTATGTATGCCGTTGGCGGTTGGCTGGTGGATCGAATAGGCGCAAGGAATGGGCTAGCTCTCGCGCTGGCGTGGTGGTCTACGGCGACGGCTCTCACTTCCCTAGTCCACACCACCTCATGGTTGGAGGTTTACCGTGTCATGCTGGCGCTTGGCCAGCCGATAGTGTTCTCTGCTGGCGTAAAGGCGTGCGCTGAGTTCTTCCCACCGCAGGAGAGAGCGATGGCCACCGGGATTTTCTCCGCTGGAAGCGGCGTGGGTGCCCTTGTGGCCACTCCGATTCTGGCGGCGATAACATTGCGCGCAGGATGGAGGGTTGCCATTGCGGCTCCAGGGTTGTTGGGATTCCTGTTGGTCCCCGCATGGACATTGGCGTACAACTGCACGATGAGGCAGCCAGGAGCACTTGGAGAAGAAGTTGCAACGAGAGGGTGGTGCGAGATACTTCGCCAGCGCAGTGCATGGGCCTTGGTGCTGCCGCGCGCCATAGGCGATCCGCTGTGGTACTTCTGCCTCTTCTGGATTCCTGTGTATCTTCAGCAGGCGCGCCACCTCGATCTGAAACAGCTTGCGCTTTTTGGATGGATGCCCTTTCTGTTTGCGGACCTCGGAAGCATCGTGGGTGGAAGCATATCAGACGCGTTGATTCCCCGCGTCGGCGCGCCGGTGCGCGCGCGGATCATCGTTTTGCTATGCATCGGCGCAGTGGCTCCGCTTGGAGCGCTGATTGGGTTCGTGCCGTCACTGTGGGTCTCGATTTTGCTGATGGGATTGGTCGCATTCGTCAGCCAGTGCTGGACAATCACTACTGCTGCGCTCGCGACAGACATCTTTCCCATATCCGAGGTGGGGACAATCACGGGCATGATGGGAACCGCCGGTGGCGTTGGTGCCGTCGCGTTTTCGCAAATTACCGGAGCAACAGCACACTTTTTTGGCTTTGCTCTGGCATTCGTCTCTGCCGCGTTACTGATGCCAGTGGCCGTTTTGCTGCTGGTGTTGCTTCTTAGGGTACAGCGCCCCGCTTCAGCGCCGAAGCCCACAGGGTAAGCGGACGGAGGTTCGGCTGCAACCACAACGACTAAAAGGGCGAACGGAATGGACAAATACAAAGGAGAACGAAGTGGACAAGAATGACATTCGGGTAGCACTAGTTGGATGCGGCGGTGTCGTGAGCAAGTATCGACGGTCGTATTTGGGGATCGCTGGGGCTCGCGTAGTTGCCACTGTGGATGTTAATCTTCACGAGGCCGAAAAAGCTGCCGCGGAACTGGGCGCGGCCCGCGTCTCCACCGAGTTGGCAGCCGCACTCGAAAGCGATGTTGATGCGGTTGTTATCTCAACACCAAACCACCTGCATGCCGACCACGCATGTGCTGCTCTTAACGCAGGAAAGCACGTGCTTTTGCAGAAACCCATGGCGCGAACTGCGGATGAGTGCATGGCGATCCTGAAGGCTCGCCGCGACCCAGCCCAGCAACTCGGAATGTATATGAACTTGCTTGAGCATCCGTTATTCCATGATCTACGGAAGCTCATTCAAGATGGCCATCTTGGCGAGGTTGCGCTGTTCAGCGCGCGTCTGGCACATCGCGGCGGACTTGGCTGGAGCGGTGTGGGCAAGAACTGGCGAGCCTCCCGCGCAGCTACCGGTGGCGGATCGTTCATTCAACTCGGCGTTCACTATCAACACCTGATGCGCTGGCTGATGGGGCAGCAGGTGCGCCGCCTCCAGGCCATGAGCACCAACTTCGCCTGCAAACACCTGGAAGGCGACGATCTGGCTCTGGTGCAGTATCAATTAACCGGCGGGTCCCTCGGTGAGATTCAAACCTCATGGTGCTGCCAGGAAGAACATGTATCTATTCTGGGAACAAAGGGATCGTTCCACTACCGCGACAATCAAGTCATAGAGTTTAGCGGCACAGGTGGCGAGTTTCATGGCGAGTGTTTGCAACTGCGCGGAGATGGCAGCACAGAGCACATTGCTCCGCTCGTACCGCCAGCCTGGGACGATTTCTCCAATCCTTATAACCAGCACCGGCGCTTTATTGAAGCGCTGCAGCGCGGGGAGCCTTGTGAAGTTTCCGGCGAGGAGGGCATGGTGGATGTCTGCCTCGTCGAACAAATCTACAATTCCACAGAAAGGACGACAGCATGACACAGCCAGTAGCTATCATCACCGGTGCCGCGCGCGGCATTGGCAAGGCCACAGCGCTGCGACTGGCCGCGCAGCACTATCGGCTGATCCTCTCCGGACGCGATGCCGAAGTTCTGACCAGCGTCGTTACTGAACTAGAGCAGGCCGGCGGCGAGGCTCACGCCGTGACCGGCGACGTGCGATTGCCGGATACGGCGGAGAATCTCGTGGGCGCGGCCATTCGTCTCTTCGGCCGGTTGGATTCTCTGGTCAACGCGGCCGGCATCGCGAAGAATGTGCCCCTACTCGAACTGGACCTTGAGACTTGGAACAACGTGTTCGCGCTACATACCACGGCTACATTTCTGTGTTGCCAGGCTTTTGCAAAGGCGCTTGTGAAGCAGGGAGGCGGCGGCAGCATCGTGAACCTCTCCAGCATAGCTGCGTCCATGGCGATGTATAGTACAGGGGCTTATGGCGCGGCGAAAGCAGCTGTCTCATCTCTCACACGGGCGCTTGCGGTCGAACTCGCACAGTACGACATCCGTGTGAACGCCGTCGCTCCCGGGCCTGTCGCCACCGAGCAGCTTCGAAAAGTCTATGGTCAGGTCGGGTGTGCCGACCGAGGCCGCAGCATCCCAATGAATCGGCTTGCGGAGCCGGAGGAGGTCGCCGACCTGGTCGCGTTTCTGGTAGGGGATGGCGCGCACTATCTGACCGGTCAGGTGTTGACCATCGACGGCGGAGCCTCAGCAGTGGGAGCCTACAGCTACGATACCTATAAGCGCAATGCGCCCTAGGAGATATCGTAAGTGTCCGGTCTTCCGTTCAATTACCCACAGTTCCGTGTGGTGGCGGGTGGGTGTTGATGGATCGCATTCTGCCTCAAGTCAGGTAGTTACGCAGGGATGAAGATACATAGCGAAGTGATTGCTATGAGGAAGCGGCGACAGGTTGAGGGCGCGGAATGCCGGGAGTCATCGACGGATTCCCTGACGGCTGGATCAACAATGAGGTTGAGGATTCGAGCACCAGGACGTGCGTCACGGCAAGCGGCTACGACAGCTTCTGGAGCAGTTGTCTGGCAGGATATGCGGAGCTGCCTCGTGGACCTGTCAAGATTGGGCCAACACTAGAGCCTGTTATTAACTTTGAGGAGCGGTACGTGTTGCCTGATTGCTCGAAACCCGCGTAAAACGCACCTTCCGCGAGATGTGGCACGGAATGCAATTGCGTTTCCCCTCTGAATCGCAGTTACTCTGCAAAAGCTGCGCTGATTCCATTGGGCTTACGGGCGAAAAGTTAATAACAGGCTCTAGGACTGTGTCGCCAAGGGCAGAGCCAATGGCCGACTACTACGAATTTTTGCTGCACTACCCCCGCGCGGCAGTGTGGTGGGCAAGATTCCGTCCTCAAGCCGCTTGCCCCCTCGACTTCTTGACGCTCTCCCAGCTTGGTTGGAGATCCGGAGGCGCAGGCCATTGAGAACTTCCTCCTGCCGTTGCGCAACAATGGTACCGGCGACCTTTGCGCACGTTTAAGATCAGCCACAAAACCCTTCTTAATACTGCGACTTTTAGCAACCAGAGGTCGATATAATTGATCCAGTTGCCGTAAGCGTATCTAGTTGAATTTATTATATTAATAACGAACTAAGATTTTTTTGCAAACCGCTATTGACAAACTTGAGCGGCAAGCGGATGATTGCGGTTGAAATTTCGGAGGCTTCTCATGATTCAGTGTAAGGAGATTTCGGGGCAATTGAGCGCGGCTGCTCCTGTTCAGAGAGGGGCGACGAATGGAGGATCAGAGATGAGGAAAACTTGGAGGTTGAGAGCTTTATGGATTGCAATACTATTCACGCCGTTTGGCCTTTGGGCACAAACGCCAACAGGGACCATTCTGGGAACAGTCAGCGACAGTAGCGGTGCCGTAATATCTGGAGCCAAGGTCACCGCTATCAAGGTAGACACATCCGTTGCGACGAAGGCGGTCAGCAACAACCGGGGGTACTTCGAAATCCCGTTTCTGCTGCCGGGCACCTATCAGCTTGTAGTCGAGTACACAGGCTTCGAGCGATCTATGCGCACGGGACTGGTCCTCGACACCGATCAACGGATGGAAATACCGGTAATGATGGTGCCGGGAAGGGCGCAGCAAACTGTGACCGTGAGCGGGGAAACACCTCTGCTCGAGCTCACTTCTTCGGATGTCGGAGAGGTAGTCGACAGCAACGCGGTCGTCGATCTTCCTCTTTCGAACCGCAATCTGCTTCAGCTCACGGGCATGGTTAGCGGTGTTCAAGACCGGGGAGCGGATTCAGCCCCGGCTGACACTGGCGCGATTTCCTTTGGTCACTGGAGCGTGAATGGCGGAGTGAGCAACACTAACGCCTTCATGCTGGACGGAGCGTCAGGGCAGAACTCCAATGATGGCGCGGTAACGCTCATACCGACGATCGACTTGATCGATGAGTTCAAGCTTCAAACCAGTTCGATGAGCGCTGAATATGGCAGGACGGATGGCGGAGTTCTCAATGCCGCTACAAAATCAGGCACAAACTCTCTGCACGGAACGGTTTATGAGTTTTGGAAGAACCGTGCACTCAACGCGAATACCTGGATTAGCAAGCATAACGGCGCAGCCGCCGCCTTTACCAACGTAAACACCTTCGGGTACTCCTTAGGGGGGCCTGTGATGTTGCCCAGACTGATTGATGGGAGAAATCACCTCTTCTTCTTCACCAACTATGAGGGGTACCGAGATGTGCAGCCGTCGTCGTCACTTATGACAGTACCTACCTCAGCGGAGCGCACGGGCGACTTCTCGCAGTTGAAAACATCGAGCGGAGCCACGATCAACATCTACGACCCGACCACAACGGCGCTCGTGTCCGGCTCAACCACGCAATACACTCGCCAGCAGTTTTCCTACAACGGTGTTGCCAACGTTATTCCTCCAAACAGAATCGACCCCACAGCCAAGGCGATGATGGCATACTACCCCTCCCCGAACGCCACGCCGACCAATGCGTACACCCAAGTCAACAATTACTTCACAAATCCTTCAGGGAAGAACACTCAGAACGAGTGGTCGGTCAGGATTGACGAAAATCTTTCGGATACAAAACGTTTCTTTGTCCGTTATACGCAAAGCGCGCAGGGCGGCGGCGCGGCAAACTATTTCCCCAATACTATGACTTGCAGCGAATGCAATACAAATGGCAATCCCGCAGGCTCATATTCTACGCGCGGTGGGGGCTCCGCTCTTTATGTCATCCCTAAGAACGCCGTTGCCGGCTACACACAAACCATCACTCCCAAGACGATTCTTGACCTTCGAGTCTCTGCGAACCGGCACGTTATCAAACGTATTGCACAATCGGAAGGGTTCAGCTTGTCAAGCATCAATATGACGGCTCCCTGGGCAGGTGAACTCTTCCAGCCCCAATTTCCGCCGACCAACATTACGAATTACCAGGGATTAGGCAGCGTTTCCAATGGTGATCCTTACCGGTTCGGAGACATCACACCCGACTTCGAAGGCAGCGTGACACATTTCATGGGTGCGCACACAATCAAGACAGGTGGGAGCTATCGCTTATTTCGGGCAGATGGTCTTCAAGCCAACAACAACACCCCTCTATTCGGATTCACTGTGACATGGACGCAGCAGAATCCCTTTGCCACCAGTTCCACCTCAGGTTGGCCTCTTGCTTCATTCCTGCTGGGCACTCCTGCAAGCGGAACGGTTACAATCCCATACGCGGGGTCCTATCAATGGTTTTACTACGCGGCATATGTCCAAGACGACTGGCGCGCTTCGAGCCGTCTCACGTTGAATCTAGGGCTTCGCTATAATGTTGAGACGCCTTTTAC
>Ga0326727_10010155_pt1 | contig 22602 bp, 16 predicted proteins | sample MB2enrmetagenome_FD_207643 | JGI IMG/M metagenome (GOLD analysis project Ga0326727, IMG submission 207643) | Lab enriched peat soil microbial communities from McLean, Ithaca, NY, United States - MB29MY | ecosystem: Environmental > Terrestrial > Soil > Wetlands > Peat | place: USA: New York...
CGCGATCCAGTCCGGCGCGCCCATCTCGAGTTCGTCATAAAAGATATGCAGCGCGTGGCAGGCCACGTCGCCCAGGTTGCCCGTGCCGAAATCCCACCAGGGACGCCAGTTGCCGTAATGGTAGATCTTATGGTACGGGCGCGCCGGAGACGGGCCGCACCACTGGTCCCAGTTCATTCCAGCGGGCGGCGTCTGAACCTCCTTCGGTCTGGCCAACCCGCTGGGGCAGTGCGTGCCGGTCCAGAAGTGCGCTTCATGTATCGGCCCGATGGCCCCGCTCAACAGCAACTCCGTGGTGGCGCGGGCAGGGGAGGTTCGCGAATCCTGAAGGCTCGCCTTGGTGGTGACCTTGGAGGCCAGCACCGCGGCCTTGACCCTCCTCGCCTCGGCGATGGTGCGCGTCATCGGCTTGGCGCAGTAAATGTGCTTGTTCATGGCCAGGCCCGCCAGCACCAGGTGAGAATGCCAGTGGTCCGGCGTGGCCACGATCAGCGCGTCGAAGTTCTTCTGCTCTTTGTCGAACATCTGCCGGAAGTCTTGATAGATCCTGGCCCTGGGGTAGAGCTTGAACGCCGGCGCGGAGAACTCGTGGTCCAGGTCGCACAGCGCGACGATCTCTTCGCTCTTGCAGCCGGCCACGTAGTCCTGGCCCACGCCGCCGACGCCCACGCAGGCGATCCTTAGCTTGTCGCTGGGGGCCTGGTAGCCAGCTCCTCCCAACACATGGCGTGCGACGACGAAAGGCGCCAGGCCGGCGGCGACAGCGGCGCGCCGGGTAACGGCACCCTTGGTTGATTCGTTGGTATTCATGAGAGCGTTCTCCTTTCAACTACAGTACAATCTCTTGGGTAAGGACTCCATCATGTCTCACAGATTCATTCGATATTCCCTGACGCTGGCATTCGCTCTGACGGTGGCATCCGCCCAGAGCAGGCCGATCCCGCAACTGGTTAAGCAGGACGGCAAGTTCCGTCTGATGGTGGACGCGAAGCCGTTCCTCATGCTGGGCGGTCAGGTCGGCAATTTCAGCGCCTACCCCGATATGATGGAGCGGGCGTGGCCCGGCTTCAAGGCCATGAACCTGAACACCGTGGAGTACCCGGTCTACTGGAACGTCATCGAGCCCCAGGAGGGCCGGTTCGACTTTTCCGATTTCGATCGCATCCTCGCGGGCCTGCGTTCCCAGGGACTCCGCGCCATCCTGCTGTGGTTCGGCACGTGGAAGAACGGGGCCATGGATTGGGCGCCCAACTGGGTGAAAGCCGATCCCCAGCGCTTCGCCCGGGTGATCGATTCCGGCGGCCACCCCATTCGTTCGCTGTCGCCCATGTCGAAAGCTACCCTGGATGCCGACCGCCAAGCCTACGCGACCATGATGAAGCATCTGCGGGAGGTGGACGAAGCCGACCGCACCGCCATCATGGTGCAGGTGGAGAACGAACCGGGTTCGCTCGGCAGCGTGCGCGATTTCTCCGCGGAATCCAATAAGCTTTTCGCCGGCCCGGCGCCGGCGCCGCTGGTGGCGGCTCTCAAGAAGAAACCGGGAACCTGGAAGGAAGTTTTCGGCCGCATCGCCGACGAGGCCTTTAACGCCTACTACCTTTCCGGCTACATCAACGAAGTGGCCCGGGCGGGCAAGGAGGCCTATCCGCTGCCGGCTTATGTCAACGTGTGGAACGGCGGCTACGGCACCAACGATAATTTCGAAAGGTTCGACCGCCCGGGAGAGAGTTATCCCAGCGGCGGCGCGGTGGCGCACATGCTGGACCTGTGGAAGGCCAACGCGCCCGCTATCGAGGCGATCGCTTCCGACGACTATCACCAGAATCCCATCACCTACCTGAAAGTGCTGGACAGCTACGCGCGGCCGGACAACCCGCTGTTGATCGTGGAGACCGGCGGCGGCATAGCGGCGCGCACGTTCTTCTACGCCGTCGCCAATTATGCGGCCATCGGCTTCGGCCTCATGGGCGGGGATTGGGCGGGAGCCCCGCAGGGGCCGGATATGGCCAGCGTGGGCGCGGACTTCCGGCTGGCGCAGGGGGCGATGCCGGCGATCACCGGGCTGCAAGGGACGGAGAAGCTCAAAGCCGCGGTCGAGGAGCGCGGCACGGGGGCGCGCAACCTGATCTTCACCAACTACGACGTCATGGTGCGCTTCCATCCTCGCGGCCGGCAGGCGGCGGAAAGCGCGGGACCGTTCCCCTCCACGGCGGCGGAGCCCACTGGCCGCGTCCTGATTGCCGAACTGGGGCCGGACGAGTTCCTGGTCATGGGGTTCGTCTCCGCCGTTGAGTTCCGGCCGGTGCAGGGGTCCGACTACACGGCCGCACAACTGATATCCAACGAGCAAGGCGTGTACGAGAACGGCGTGTGGAGGACCACCGTGCCGGGCCAGACGGCGCAAGGCGACTACACCGGGCCGATTGTCACGCTGCCGGAGACCGGGGCGTTGGTAAAGATCAAGTTGATGAGGTATTGAAAGGCATAAGGAGCAACATCATGATACTTTCGATTCGAACCGGGGGCGCCGTGGTTTGCGCCCTGGCAATCTCCGCGGCGTATGCGCAGACCATACCCGCGGATTCGGCCATTCCGCATCTGGAGAAGCGCGGCTTGGCTACTCAATTGATCGTCGATGGGAAACCGTTCCTCATTCTGGGGGCGGAACCGCCGACCAGCGCGCCATCCAACCTGGAGTACCTGAAGTACATGTTCTCGGTGATGACCGACACGGGGCACCAGAACACCGCGGCGATTGCCGTGGGTTGGAACTGGATCGAGCCCGAGCAAGGCAAGTACGATTTCAAGATCGTGGATGCGATGATCGAGGACGCCAGGCAGGTCGGCGAGCGCATCGTCCTGGTATGGTTCGGAAGCTGGAAAAACGGTCTCTCCAGCTTCGCGCCCACCTGGGTGAAGGCAGACCAGGACCGCTTCCCGCGCGCACAGATCGGGGACGGCAGAACCCTCGAAACGCTCTCCACGTTGAGCCAGAACAACTGGGAAGCGGATGCCATCGCGTTGGCGGCCGTGATGCGCCATATCCGCGAAGTGGATCAGTCGCACCGCGTGATCATGGTTCAAGTGGAGAATGAGATCGGCATTCTCGGCGACACGCGGGACCGGTCTCCGCTGGCCAACAAAGCCTTTGCCGCGCCCGTCCCGGCCGAGCTTATGGATTACCTTCAGAAGCACAAGGATGAGCTGCTTCCGGAGTTCCGCAAGGTCTGGGAAGCAGCCGGTTTTAAAACCAACGGGACGTGGGAAGAGGTATTCGGCAAGGGTCAGCAGGCCGACGAGATCTTCATGGCGTGGAACTATGCGCGCTACGTCAATCGCGTGGTGGAGGCCGGCAAGAAGGAATACCCCATCCCCATGTTCGTGAATGTGTGGCTGGGTGACGATTGGGGGCTCAATGGCTATCCTAGGGGCGAGGCGGAGGACCACGTACAAGACATATGGAGAGTGGGCGCTCCGCTGGTGGATATGTTCTGCCCCGATGCTTACGTATCGAGTTCCTCCGCACAGGGCTTCGCGAATGCCATGATCGGTTTGACCACACGGTACGCCCGCTCCGGCAATCTGGGTTTCACGGTCGAAGCCAACAGCGACAGCCGGGGCGCCGCACAGGCTTTCTATTCCATCGGCCAGTTTCGCGCCATCGGTTTTTCGGGGATGGGTGAAGGCGGCTTGCTGGACTGGTTCACAAAGACGGGCATGAATTTGCCGGCAGTGATAAATCCGCCGGGCATGGGTGCGCCGGAAGCGCTGTTTGGGTTTGGCGGGCCCGGCTCCAAGAAGCCGCTCCCGCCGGCGCCTGCCGAATACGAATTGCAGGCGCTTCCACAGGCGTTCTTGATCCTTGCCCAAGTCGCTCCTCAGATCTTGGAGCACCAGAGCAGCGGCACGATCGTGGGTGTCGCGCTGGACAATCACAGACCGGAGGAACACGTGAAATTGGGGAACTACATCTTGAACGTGGTGATACCACGCGGCCGCCACGATCCGAGTGTCACTCCCGAAACGATCGGCTACGGTCTATTCATGGCGGTCGGCCCGGAAGAGTACCTGCTGGCGGGCAATAACGTGCTGATCACTTTCACGCCGGACACGCCGGGGCCGCCGATTGCCGGTCTGGCCGAGCAGGCAGCGGGCCGGTTTGACAACAACGGCAAGTGGGTGACGACGCATTTCCTGGGTGGCGACGATTCCGTGATTTCATCCGACCCTCCCGCGCTCGGCCAGTCCGGCAGCGGCGTGCGGCTGGCGTTGGGTGAACGCGCCATTCAGAGAGTGAAATTGTACCGGTACCGATAAGAGCTTGGAAGGAGCAACCTCATGCTACGTTCGATTCGAATTGGCGGCGCCGCAGTCTGCGCCCTGGCAATCTCCGCGGCGTTTGCGCAAACCAGGCCCGCGGATTCGACCGTTCCCCATCTGGAGAAGCGCGGCTTGGCCACGCAGTTGATCGTGGACGGGAAGCCTTTCCTGGTTCTGGGCGCGGAACCGCCCACCAGTGGAGCGTCCAACCTCGAGTACCTGAAGTACATGTTACAGGTGCAGGCTGACACGCACCAGAACACCTCGGACATTGCCGTGGGCTGGAACTGGCTTGAGCCCCAGAAAGGCAAGTACGACTTCAAGATCGTGGATGCGATCATCGAGGACGCCAGGCAGATCGGCCAGCGCGTCGTCCTGGTGTGGTTCGGAAGCTGGAAGAACGGCGAGTCTCAGTTCGCGCCCGTTTGGGTGAAGGCCGACCAGGATCGTTTCCCGCGTGCACAGATCAAGGGTGGCAAGACCATCGAAGCCCTCTCCACCTTTAGCGAGAGCAACTCGGAAGCGGATGCCCGCGCGTTTGCGGCCGTGATGCGGCATATCCGCGAGGTGGACCGGTCGCGCCGCGTGATGATGGTTCAAGTCGAGAATGAAATCGGCATCAACGGTGACTCGCGGGACCGGTCCGATCTGGCGGAGAAAGCATTTGCGGCGCCCGTCCCGGCCGAGTTGATGGATTACCTCCAGAAGCACAAAGACGAGTTGCAACCGGATCTCCGCAAAGTCTGGGAAGCGGCCGGTTTCAAAACCTCCGGGACGTGGCAGGAGGAATTCGGCAAGGGTCGGGAGGCGGACGAGATCTTCATGGTCTGGCACTATGCGCGCTATATCAATCGCGTCGCGGAGGCCGGCAAGAAGGAATACCCGGTCCCCATGTTCGTGAATGTGTGGGGCATTAAAGGTTGGGGAAGGGGTCCGAGCGGCGAGGCGTTCGACCACGTGATCGACATACTGAAAGCGGGCGCTCCGGCGGTGGACATGTCCTGCCCCGATGCGTACATGGGCCGCCAGGACGCCGCCAATCGCATAGTCGATATCACCACGCGGTACGCCCGCGCCGTTCCGTTCTTCACGGTCGAAGCGGCGGACGGTGAGATTGGCGCCGCACATGCCTTCTATGCCATCGGTCAGCAACGCGCCATCGGTTATTCCGGGATGGGTAACGACGGCTTGCTGGATTGGTTCACAAAGACGGGCATCAATTCGCCGGCATGGCATACTCCGGCGGGCATGGATGCGCCGACACGGCTGTTCGGGTTTGGAGGGCCCGGCTCTACCAAGCCACTCCCGCCGGTGCCCGCCGAATACGAAGCGAAGGCGCTTTCGCAGGCATTCCTGACCCTTTCGCAGATCGCTCCTCAGATCCTCGAGCACCAGAGCAAAGGCACCATTGCGGGAGTCGCGTTGGACCAGCAGAGACCGGAAGAAAAGGTGAAATTGGGGAACTACATTTTGAACGTGGGGTTGCCACGCGGCCGCGGCCAGCAGGCCACCGTTCCCGACCTGATCGGCTATGGTCTATTCATGGCCACCGGCCCGGACGAGTACCTGGTGGCGGGCAATAATGTGATGATCACTTTCACGCCGGACACACCGGGGCCGCCGATTGCCGGTCTGGCCGAGCAGGAAGCGGGCCGGTTCGACAAGAACGGCAAGTGGGTGGCGGCGCAGTCCCTCGGGGGCGACGATTCCTCCGAGAGCGTCGTACGCCTTTCGTGGGGTGAACGCGCCATCCAGCGCGTGACGTTGTACCGGTACCGGTAGTTTCGGTGACAGGCTACGAAACCCCGAAACTCCAGCGCCCGAAAGTTTTGGGGGGTTCGTAGCCTGTCACCGAAATTCGGTTTGCCCTACACTGGTCCTATGGGTTTGAGATTGGCCGCGGTATTCCTGGCGTTGGTTCCACTGGCGCTCCGGGCGCAGGTGCCGTGCAACAATACCCCCGCCTACTCCACCTGCGAGCTGGTCTTCGAGCTCGGCGATCAGGCCGCCGCCGCGCATCCCCAGCCCTACGTGAGTGTAGATCTGAAGGTGGAGTTTCGCTCCCCGCACCGTCACACCTACGCGCTCCCCGGCTACTGGGATGGCGGCCGGCGCATGGTGGTCCGCTTCTCCCCGACCGAGGGTGGCGAATGGGATTACCTCGTCACCAGCAATATCGCGGAATGGAACGCGAAGACCGGCACGTTCATCGCCGCCGCTTCCGAAGCGCCGGGATTCATCCGCGCCGCCAATATGCATCATTGGGCCTACACGGAGCGGGACTCGGCGGGACTGGACCGGCCGCACCTGTGGATGGGCTCGACTGAGATGCGCTTCGCCTTCCTGGCCGACGCGGCGTTTCGCGCGGTGGCGGACGAGCGCGCCGCGCAGAAGTTCAATCACCTGCGCGGCGTGGTGATGGAAGAAGGGAAGGATGCCGCATACCAGTCGCCGGACTCGCCGGACCTGGCGCAATTCCAACGGCTGGACCAGCGTGTACGCTACCTGAATGAAAAGGGCATCACGGCGGATCTGGTGCTGGCCGGCCGGCCGGACTTCCTCACCAAGGTCTTTCCCACCTGGGAACAGCGTCGCCGCTTCATCCGCTTCGTGGTGGGGCGCTACGCGGCCATGAACGTCACCTGGCAGGGGGTGGACAAGTTTGAAGACTACGCCGACGGGCGCGCGCTGCTCAAGGAGATCGGCGGGCTGCTGAAAGAGCTGGACCCCTACCAGCACCCGCGCACCACGGGCGCGAGCGTGACCTCGGCGCCGCTGCTGGATGACGGCTGGATGGATTTCGCCGCGTACGGCACCACCGACGACAACGTGGGGGCCATCGAGCATCAGCTTTATGCGGTTCCTTTCGTGAACCTGGATCTTGGGCCGGAGGCGAGCGACGCCGCGGCCTTCCGGCGCCGCCTGTGGAACGCCACCATGGACGGCCAGTACGTCACGTATACGGGCAGCGGCGCGGGCGCCAAACAGATGACCGTGTGGTTCGATTTCTTCTCCGACACGCGCCATTGGGAGCTGGAGCCGTACTTCGACGTGGATGGCGGCCGGGCGGTGGCGCTCGAAGACACCGAGTACGTGGTCTACGTGGCCCAGCCTGGCCCGGTGGAATTGACCGTCGAGAAACACGGCTACGACGTCTACTGGATGAATCCCATCGATGGCGAGGTGGTGAAGTCGAAGAAGAGGTTCAGCGGCGACTACTTCACGGGCGAACCTCCCGATAAGTCGCACGATTGGGTGCTGCACGTGGTGCGCGAAGGCCATTTGACGGGGATGAACAAGTCATACAAGTTCGAGTCCCGCGAGATCGTGCTCCAGGAAATCGAGTCGAATAGCCCGAAGGTGCCGTTTGCCATCGAGCAGCCCTCCGGCGACATTTTTGTGACCCTGCCGCCGCCCTACGCCGCCAAGATGACGCATGACACGCACGCCACGCGGTCGATGATGTGGCTGTGGACCGGCGAGGTGGCGGCCGATGGCCAGGGCTATCGCGTGATCGGCACCGGGCAGAAAGGTACCATGTGGCCGCTGGCGGGCCTGGCGAGAAACTTCCCCGCGATCATGCACATGCGGCTATACGGCATGAACGCCAACGGGAAGGTCTACACCATGGACGCGGCGCTCGGGCTGAATAAGTGAATCCACTGATTCTGGCGATCGATACCACCCACGAATCCGGCAGCCTGGCGCTGGCGCGGGGGGGAGATCTGATTGAGGAAACAGTGCTGCGCGCGCCCGGCGGCTTCGCCCACGTGATCTACGAACACCTGGCGCAATTGCTCGACCGGCACGGCGTGAAGCCCGCCATGGTGGATTGTCTTACCGCCGCCTCGGGGCCGGGTTCGTTCACCGGCGTGCGAGTGGGGCTGGCGTGTATCAAGGGCCTGGCGGAGGCGCTAGGCAAGCCGGCGGTGGCGGTATCCAACCTGGAGGCGCTGGCCACGTTCGGAAGCGCTCCGCTGCGCGCCGTAGTGCTGGATGCCCGCCGCGGCGAAATCTACGGCGCGGTGTATGACGCTGCCGGCCAGCTGGCTGCGCCGGAAGTGGTGACGAAGTTTCCGGCGTGGCTGGCGACGCTCCCGGAGGGTGACCTGGAGTTCGTCTCGACCGATTTCACGCCCTTCCGCGCCGCGCTCGCCGGAACGCGCTTCGCGCGCGCCCCAATCGCGACCGCGCCGCGGGCGCTGGCCGCCGCGGTTGCGCGCATCGCGCTGGCACGTTTCCGCGGCGGCGAAGCCTCGGATCCGGCGGCGCTCGATGCCAACTACGTGCGCCGCTCGGATGCGGAGCTTTTCTGGAAGGAGTAGCGCCGGCAGCGGCTGTTACCCGGCGAGCCCTCAGCGGACCGTCTGTCCGGTGGCTGTCGCAGGGTCGGACGCGCCAGCGCCCAGCACCAGCTTCAGGTTGGTGTTGCCCAACTTGATCTGCTTGATCTCCCTCTTGCCGTCGGAGACCTCGTAGCGTACCGAGGTGGTCGGATACCTGGTGCCGGCCCTCTCCAGTTGGGCCGGGACGGTGATGGGGGTCTTGCCGCCCTTGATCACAATACTGGAATCCATCACGTCGATCTGGTAGATGCCGGCCTTCAGTTCGGTCCCGGCCACCACCAAGGGTTCGAAGAACTGCACAGCGTACGTCTTGGCGTTGGCGGTTGCTAACGCCGCAAGCAGGAACAGGGAAGCAAATGTCACGGCTGATTTCTTCATGGGTGTCTCTCCATTCTTTTCGGCTGGTCGGCGGATAGGCGATGCACTTCCGCAAACCGTCGTACGGGTAGACGACTCACTTTCGGCGATCTCTCCTTGCCATTGTTTGCCGGCTGGGGCATGGCACAGGATGGCGTTTAGTGGCGCACTTTGACGTGTTACCTGCCGCAAAAACGGAACTTCTGCTTACGGGATTCGTCTGAACCTAGGTGAACGGGTCGGACCAGGGCGGAGATCGGCTGGATTCTTGGAAAGAGATCGCCGCCTACCTCAAACGCGGCGCGCGAACCGTGCAGCGTTGGGAACGCGAGCAGGGCCTGCCGGTTCATCGGCTGGTCCACGACAAACTCGGCTCCATTTACGCCTACCGGCCGGAATTGGACGCCTGGTGGCGAAGCCGCGAGGCGGAACTGGCGAACGAGCCCCCTTTGCCGGCGGAGGCCGCTCCCTCGGTGGCGGTGCTTCCCTTCGCCGACATGAGCCAGGAAAGGGACCAGGCCTACTTCTGCGAGGGCATGGCCGAGGAGATGCTGGACGCTCTCAGCAGGATCCAGGGCCTGCGAGTTTCATCCAGAACCGCCTCGTTTCATTCCCGGACGCCGGATGCGGACACCCGCGAGATTGGGCGCCGGCTGCGGGTCGGTACGCTGCTGGAGGGCAGCGTGCGCAAGTCCAAGGACCAGCTACGAATCGTGGTTCAGCTCACCGATGCGGAAAGCGGATTCCAGCTCTGGTCGGGCCGCTACGACCGCCAGATGAGCGACTTCTTCGCCGTGCAGCGGGAAATAGCGGAGAACGTCGTCCGCGCTCTTGAGGTGACCCTCAGTCAAAACGAGAGGACGGCGCTCGGGAAGCCCCGTACGGCCGATGTCCGCGCGTACGATTGCTATCTGCGCGGGCGCAAGTTCTACTACCAATACAGCCCGCAGGCCATGGAATTCGCGTTGCAGATGTTCGTGCACGCCATGGAGATGGATCCGAGCTATCCCCAAGCCTATGCCGGGCTGGCGGATTGCTGGGCGTACCTCTACCTTTACTCCGGCCGCAACGAAGCCGTTCGCGAGCAAGGCGATTGGGCCAGTCTGCGGGCTGTTGAGATGGACCCCCGGTCCGCCCAGGCTTGGGCCTCCCGAGGCCTGTCACTCTCGCTGAGCGGAAGCAACGAGGAGGCCGAGAAGGCCTTCGAGCTGGCCACTCGGTTGGCCCCGGATCTTTTCGAAGCGTACTATTTCCACGCCCGCCACCGCTTTGCAATGGGCCAGCTTGAGCAAGCTGCGAAACTTTACGAGGAGTCCATGCGGGTGAATCCCGATGATTACCAGTCACCGCTGCTGCTGGCCCAGATCTACGACGACCTCGGACGTCCCGCGGAGGCAACGGTGGCACGCCAGCGCGGAATCGAAGTTGCCGAGCGCCACCTGCGGTTGAACCCGGATGACGCCCGCGCCCTTTACATGGCCGCGAACGCCCTGGTGGCGCTGGGCAAATGCGCGCAGGGCCAGCAATGGGCGGAGCGCGCATTGGCCATCCGGCCGGACGACCCCATGCTGCTCTACAACGTAGGCTGCATCTTCTCGATGCTGGGCCGGGTAGAGCCGGCCATCGAGTGCCTGGAAAAGGCTGCCCGCAACGGGTTGACCCAAAAGGGCTGGTACGAGCACGACAGCAACCTCGACCCGTTGAGGAAGCATCCGCGTTTCCAGGAGTTGGTGTGGAATCTTTGCTAAACTTCGAAGATTGGGGAATCACCAGTGCGGCAAATCCAAATTCTGATTTTCAGCGTATGCCTGCTTGCGCTCGGCGGTTGCAGGCGGGAGCAGGCGCGGCCCATGGGCGGGCCTCCAGCGGTGCCCGTCTCGGTGGTCAAGGCCACCGAGGAGTCCGTCCCCAGCGAACTGCGGGTGGTGGGGACGGTGGAGGCATCCGCCATCGTGCAGGTGAAATCGCAGATCGCCGGCGAGCTGGTTCGCACCGGCTTCACGGAAGGGCAGAACGTCGCTCAGGGCGATCTGCTGTTCACGATCGATCAGCGGCCGTATGAGGAGGCGCTCCGCCAGGCGGAAGCCAACGTCGAGCGGGACCGCGCCCAGATAGCCCAGGCCGAAGCCACGCTGGCGCGCGATTCCGCGCAGGCCAAATACGCCGATAGTGACGCGGCACTGCAAACGGAGCTGCAAAAGGGCGGGCTGGCGTCGCGCTCGCAGGCCGACCAGTCGCGCACCAACGCCGACGTCTCGCGCGCCTCCGCGCGGGCCACACAGGCCAGCATCGAAAGCGCGCGCGCGGCGCTCTCGAGCGACCTGGCCGCGGTGGACCGCGCCAAGCTCGACCTGAGCTATTGCGAGATCCGTGCCCCCATTTCGGGTCGCACCGGGAACCTGCTGGTGCACGCCGGCAACCTGGTCAAGGTGAACGACGTGCCGTTGGTGGTGATTCACCAGATCGCGCCGGTTTTTGTGGACTTTAGCGTCCCCGAGGAGCACCTGCCGGCAATCCGGCGTCTCAGCGCCAATCGCAAACTGGAAGTGCGCGTCTCTTCGCAGGACGATCCCGGGCGCACCGCCACCGGGTCTCTCTCGGTGATCGACAATGCGGTGGATGCCTCCACCGGCACCATTCATCTGAAGGCCACCTTCGAGAATCGCGATGGCCTGCTATGGCCCGGCCAGTTCGTCACCGCCGTGCTGACGCTGGATACCATCCGGAATGCGACGGTGGTTCCCGCCGAGACCGTGCAGGCCGGACAGCGGGGCCAGTTCGTGTACGCGGTGAAACCGGATAGCACGGTGGAGCTCCGGATGGTGACCGTCGGCCGGGCATTCGGCAACAAGATGGTCATCGAAAAAGGAGTCGCGCCCGGCGACATGGTGGTCACGGACGGCCAGTTGTTCCTCTATCCGGGCGCCAGGGTGCGGGCCGTGGACGCCGGCAAGATCGGATCGGGGCCGCTGTGAACCTCTCGCAACTCTTTATCCAGCGCCCCATCATGACGGTGCTGGTATGCTTCGCTATCGTGCTGTTCGGGGCGGTGGCGTTCCGGGCGCTGCCGGTGGCGGCGCTCCCCAGCGTGGATTACCCCACCATCCAGGTCAATGCGTCCCTGCCGGGAGCGAGTCCCGAGACCATGGCATCCACCGTGGCGACGCCACTGGAGCGGGAGTTCTCGACCATCGCAGGCATCCAGCAGATGAGCTCGACCAACTCCCAGGGCAGCACTTCGATTACGGTGCAGTTCTCGCTGAGCCGGAGTATCGACGCGGCCGCGCAGGATGTTCAGGCGCACATTGCCTCGGCCGGCGGCCGGCTGCCGCCCAGCATGCCGCGCCCGCCGTCTTATCAGAAGGTGAATCCGGCCGAGCAGGCCGTGCTCTACCTGTCGCTCACTTCCGATTCGTTGCCGATGTACACCGTCACCGAGTACGCGGACATCATGCTGGCGCAGCGCATCTCCATGGTGGGCGGCGTCTCGCGTGTGCAGGTCCTGGGCGAGCAGAAATACGCCGTGCGGGTGCAGGTAGACCCCGACAAGCTGGCCGCGCACAACATCGGAATCGACGAAGTGCAGCGCGCGATTTCGGCCAGCAACAGCAATCTTCCCACGGGCCAACTGAACGGAGAGAAGCAAGCCTTCACCATCGAATCCAGCGGCACACTGGCAAAAGCGGCCGACTACCGCCCCATCATCGTGGCGTGGCGGAACGGCACGCCGGTGCGGCTGGAGCAACTGGCCAACGTGATCGACAGCGTCGAGAACGACAAGCTGATCGCCTGGATGAACGATGTTCGCTGCGTGATCCTGGGAATCAACCGGCAGCCGGGGACCAACACGGTGGAAGTGGTGGACAACATCCGCCGGCTGCTGCCGCAATTCCAGCGGGAGCTTCCGCCTGCGATGCGCCTCGCGGTGGTGTACGACGCGTCGCAATCCATCCGCAACTCGATTCGCGACGTGGAGTTCACGCTGCTGCTGACCGTCTGCATCGTGATTCTGGTCATTTTCCTGTTTCTGCGGAACGTCTCGGCCACGCTGATTCCAGGCGCGGCGGTGCCCTTTTCCATCGTGGGCACGTTTGCGGTGATGTACCTGCTGGGTTACAGTTTGAACTATCTTTCGCTGATGGCGCTGACGCTCTCGGTGGGGTTCGTGGTGGACGACGCCATCGTGATGCTGGAGAACATCGTGCGTCACATGGAGATGGGCGAGACGCGCATGCACGCTGCGGTCCATGCCGCGCGGGAGATCGGCTTCACCATCGTGTCCATGACCATCTCGCTGGTGGCGGTATTCATTCCGGTGCTGTTCCTGGGCGGAATTGTGGGCCGCCTGTTGCACGAGTTCTCGGTGACCATCGTGGTGGCCATCCTGATCTCGGGGTTCGTTTCGCTGAGCCTGACCCCGATGCTGGGAAGCCGCTTTTTGAAATCGGAGCATGAGACGCGGCACGGCCTGCTCTATCGCGCTCTGGGGGGCGGCTTCGACCTGCTTTTGCGCTGGTACGAATGGACGCTTAAGATCGCTCTGCGCTTCAGCCTGGCTACGCTGGCGGTAGCCATTCTGATGCTGGTGGGGACGGTATATCTCTTCTTTAACATGCCGACGGGCTTCATTCCCAGCCAGGACAGCGGCTTCATGTTCGGCGTCACCCAGGGTCCGCAGGACATCTCCTTCGAATCCATGGCGAGGCACCACCGCGCCATCGCCGAGGTGGTGCGCGCGGACCCGAACGTTCAGGGCGTGGGGGCCTTCGTAATTGGCGGCAACCAGGCGTATTTGTTCAGCATGATGAAGCCCCGTTCCGAGCGCCTTCTCTCGGTGGACCAGATCATCGAGGAGCTGCGCCCGAAGGTAATGGCGGTTCCGGGCCTGTTCACGTTCTTGCAGAACCCGCCGCCGATCACGGTGAGTGGCCAGAATTCGGCGAGCGTCTATCAGCTCACCCTGCAGAGCGCCAGCCTGAACGAGATCTACACCTGGGCGCCGCAACTGGCGGCCAAGATGCGGCAGCTTCCCGGCTTCGTGGACGTCAACACCGACATGCAGATTTCCGCCCCTCAGGTGATGGTGGATATGGACCGCGACCGCGCGCAGGCGCTGGGCGTCACGCCGGAGCAGATCCAGGACGCGCTCTACAGCGCCTACGGCACGCGCGAGGTATCGGTGATCTACGCTCCGGCGGATCAATACTCGGTCATCATGGAGGTGGAGCCGCAGTACCAGCGCACGCCGGATGCGCTCTCCAAGCTCTACATCCGCTCGTCGACGGGGCCGCTGGTGCCGCTCGACGCGGTAGTGAAGATGCGGCGCCAGACCGGTCCGCTCTCGATCAACCATTTCGGACAACTTCCGGCGGTGACGGTCTCGTTCAATCTGAGGCCGGGATACTCGCTGGGCCAGGCGGCGCAGCAGGTGGACGACGCGGTCCGCGATCTGCGCATGCCGGCCACCATCAGCACGGCTTTTCAGGGAACCGTGAAAGAGTTTCAGAGTTCCTTCCAGAACCTCTCGATCCTGCTGATTGTGGCCATCCTGGTGATCTATATCGTGCTGGGGGTGCTGTACGAAAGCTTCATTCACCCCATCACGATTCTCTCCGGCCTGCCCTCGGCGGTATTCGGCGCGCTGCTCACGCTGGTGATTTTCCATAAGCAACTCGACCTGTACGGTTTCGTGGGAATCATCATGCTGTTCGGCGTGGTGAAGAAGAACGCCATCATGATGATCGACTTCGCCTTGGACGCGCAGCGGCAGGGCGCGAGCGCCTACGATTCCATCTGGCGTGGCTGTCTGCTGCGCTTCCGCCCGATCATGATGACCACGGTAGCGGCGCTGTTCGGCACGCTGCCGATCGCGTTGGGTTACGGCGAAGGCGCCGACGCGCGCCAACCCCTCGGCCTGGCGGTAGTGGGCGGCCTGGTGGTGAGCCAGTTCCTGACGCTCTACATCACGCCGGTGATCTACCTCTACCTGGAGAGGCTCCAGGAGTGGCTGCAGAAGGACCGCTCAACCGCGCCGGATGCGGTGCCGCAGACGTAGGAAGCCTTCTCAACTTGCCCGCCGTTCCTTTTCGAGCGCCTGGTGCAGCAGCATCTTCATGTACGTCTGGTAGGGCAGGCCCTTCTCCCGCGCCATTTCCTGGGCGGCCTGGAGATCGGTCAGCGGCATACGGATGGTGATGTTTCGCGACTCGCGACGCTCTCGGAGCACGCGCCGCGGGCCGCCCCGATGCGCTGTCCCGCTCTTCATGGCGGCAATCAGGTTCTCTCCAACGGCGCCCATGTGCTCATCCCACCACCTGGCCTCTTCGGCTTCGGTTGCAAATTTGGGAACAGCTAGCTTCTTCATAACGCGATTCCTTTCGCTTGCAGATACTCCCGCGCTTCGTTCTTCGACGCGTCCAATGCAGTCACCACCCGCACGATGTCGCCACGCAGGGTCCATACGAGTTTCAACACGCGTAGACCGTCTGTATGGCCGATGGATGTCCAGCGGTCCTCAGCTTCGACGACTTCGTAGTCCAGGTCGACGGGATCGTTTTCGAGTGCCTGTTCAGCCTCTTCGGGCTTCACCCCATGAAGGGCAATGTGTCCGGTGTTGGCTTTATCCCAATCGAACCGGATCGGCTCATCCATACTTACAATATACATGCATTATATGTATGATTTCTCGCTGGGCCCTGGAATCGTTGCCAAGCGCGCACGGTGATGATTCCCACGAACCCGTACAGGTCGAGTTGCTTATGAAGCAGCACCAGAGTGAGCAGCGGTGAGGAAGAACGCCATCATGATGATCGATTTCGCCTTGGACGCGCAGCGGCAGGGCGCGAGCGCCTACGATTCCATCTGGCGGGGCTGTCTGCTGCGCTTCCGCCCGATCATGATGACCACGGTGGCGGCGCTGTTCGGCACGCTGCCGATCGCGCTCGGTTACGGCGAAGGCGCCGACGCGAGGCAACCACTGGGCCTGGCGGTGGTAGGCGGCCTGGTGGTGAGCCAGTTCCTGACGCTGTACATCACGCCGGTGATCTACCTCTACCTGGAGCGATTCCAGGAGTGGCTACAGAAAAACCGGTCGGCGGCGCCGGATGCGGTGCCGCAGACGTAGGACCGAGTTTGACTTCATGGCCCCAGCCACGCTATTTTGCTAGTAGCGGCTCACCTGAAGGGCGCGGTAGCCAAGTGGTAAGGCAAAGGTCTGCAAAACCTTTATTCGTCGGTTCGATCCCGACCCGCGCCTCCAACTTCCTTTTTTCCATCCGTCGGGAATCTGTCGTGATCGCACTGCTTCTCCACCGTTCCCTCCCACTCACTCATCCCGACGGTTCATAGTCCTGGCGCCTTTTCATTCGCCTCAAAGTACTAGAGCGCCACCAGGATGGGTAGGACTGTGAACTCACGAAGCCACCGCGGATAATTGGAAGTGGCGAGAGAGGTATGGCGTCAATCATTGGAGCGGCATTCGAGGGTTAAGACCATCCATTTTTCGGTGGACAAAGCTTGGTCCAGTGGGAGCGCGACTCGCTCCGGAGGTGCTTGGCATGAGGGGCAGACACGATTGGGATCGCCGGCTCGATAGGATATCGAGTGGTATTTACGAGAACGCAGTCAGACTCCACCTGAGGGAACATGAACAATTGGCCCGCCGGGCAGCGGTACTCGAGTTCCGGGAGAAGCTCGTCGACCTGAAGGCAGGGAACACAGCGAATGTCCCGTCCGTGGAGTTCGCTGATACTTCTGCATATTGAAAACGTTGGATTGGCCGATTACAATTCCCATCCGCGCCTCCAACTCACCAGAGATCGTCATCCTCGATCGCTGTAGCCAAAACTTCCATCATGATATGATTTCCTCAGTATCGAGGCCCCCGGAAATGCGCAAATTGCTGCTTGTCGGCTTGATCGTCTGGTACCCGGCTTGGCTGCCCGGCCAGGGCTTCGGAAAGCTGAAGAAATCCATCGTTCTGGAACGGAAACTGCCGGCCGCGGTCCACCTGCCGGGCAATGCATTCGACGTCAAGGTCTCGGCGGAGAAGCCGCAGGACCCGTGCGGGAAGCTGGCTGCCGACAAATTGCAGTCCATGATCGAAACCAACCTCATCCGCTTCAACAGCCAACTGGAGCTCAATCCCGACAGGCCCGATACGCTGATTTCGCTCAAGGTGCTGATCTGCAACGCGGTGGCCACGCCGAAGTACAACACGCTGCTTTCCGGGAAGAGCAAGGGACAGCAGCAACCCTCCGGCATGAAAGTGAACGGGCGCCTGGACGTGACGTATCAGGCCAGGACGCGCGCGGGCAAGTTCGTGGATGCCGAGCCTATCGATGTCAAGTACGACCACGAGTTCGACCAGGTGAGCAGCGCGATCACCGAAACCAAGAAGATCCTGAGCAAGATCCCCCGGCCGGGCGCCCGGCGCAAGAATGATGAGGGCGAAGACGAACCGCACACCATGGAGGACGTGATCGAGATTCTGGTGGACCGCACGGCGCAGCGCGTGGCGGCCCGCCTGGTGAATACCAGTGAACGCGTCGAAGTCCTGCTGGCGCGCGGCGCGCTCGATCAGAACAACCGGAACGCCGACGCCGGCCAATGGACCAAATTCGTCGAGGAATTGGAAACCATGCCGCCGCTCGCTCACTTGGAGGACGATGCCTACCGCCTGTATAACATCGGCGTGGGAGACGAAGCGCTGGGTTACAAAGCGGACAGCCCGGCCAGCGCCAGGCGTTACTTCGAGCAGGCCGTGATCGAATACCGCAAGGCGGGCGAAGCCAATCCCCAGGAGAAATATTTCATTGAGCCGGTGAACCGCATCGAAATCGCGTTGGAGCACTACAAGCAACTGTCAGTCCCAGCGGAGCCTCCCCCCGCCAAAACACCGCCCAAGAAGGGAAAAAGCAAGTGAGACTGTGGGCGGCATTATTGGCACTGGCGGCCGCGGGCCACGCGCAGCAGGGTTGCGCGGTGTCCAAGGACTTGGTGGTCCGGGCGCTGGAACTGGTTTCCGCCTCGCCCACCAGAGGGGATCTGTCGAACGGCCTGCTGTTACTGAAGCAGGCGGAAGAGGCCTGCGACGAGAATGGCGATGCCTGGTATTACCGGTCGCTGTTTGAGCGCAAACTTGGCCAGGGCAATCCGCAATACTCACTCGGGAAAGCGCGGGAACGCAACGCCCCAGCCCTCAAAAGCGCTGAAGACCCCTTCACGCTCGCCACTCCGGCGCGCGGCGTCGCAGTGGTGGCGCACGACAACCCGGCTCCCGGTTCCACTGCGCACACTACCCGCGACACCCATCAGCCCGCCGTTTCGCAAAAGTGGGCGCTGGTCGCGGGTATCGGCCAATTCCATAACCCGCGCCTCAATCTGAAGTACACGCGCAACGATGCCCAATCGGTCGCCGAGTTACTGCGCGATCCCACCTACGGCCGGTTCCGCGCCGACCACGTGCGCCTGATTGCCGATTCGGAAGCCACGGCGGTCAATATCCGCGCCGGCCTCAACTGGCTGGTGCGCAACGCCACCGAAGACGACCTGGCGGTGATCTACATCGCCACTCACGGCACCGCGCGGGAGCAGGACGCGGCCGGCGCCAGCTACGTGGTGGCCTACGACACGGATGTCGATTCGCTCGACGGCCTGTATTCCACCGCCATTCCCATGGTCGAGATCACCACCGTGGTCCGCACCCGCATCAAGGCATTGAAAGTGGCCGTGATCCTGGACACCTGCCACAGCCAGGGCGCCCTGGCGCAGACCGTGACCATTCCGCAGTCGCTATCTTCGCAGACTCTGGACCACATCAAGGAAGGCACCGGCCGCGTGATTCTGGCGGCCAGCCGCACGGAAGAAAGTTCTTATGAGTTAGCGAAGTATTCTCACGGTCTCTTCACTTACTATCTGCTCCAAGGCCTCAGACAGCAGAAGGATGCGACGCTAGACAAGATCTATCAATGGGTGTCCGCGCAGGTGGCCAGGGAAGCCGAGGCTAATGGATGGAAACAGCATCCGGTATTCGGCTCGAGCGACGAAGACAGCCCCGTGGTGCTGGGGATTGCGCCGGTGGACACAGTCGGGTGGCTGCGCCCGTCCGGCCGTCCAATCGCTCCCTAACGGTCGCGGCTCGGATGCGCTTTCAGAGCCGCGACCGTCAGGGAGCGTGACGAGGCCTAACCCGTCTTGGTGCCGCCTTTCGTGTTAGTGACCGCCACCTGCAGAGAAATGTAGCTCACCATCTGCGCGGTTTGCGGAGCCGCATCGAACACGTCTAAGGACGTCGCTTCTTTGGGCACCAGAAAGCCGTCCAGGATTTTCAGCTTGCCAAGTTGGTCCTTGAGCGCAGCGGAGTGTTCTTTGGGAATCACGATGTAGCTTCCGCTGCGCAGCCGTAGCGCCTCCGGGGAAGCCTTGGAGCCATCCACCGTGGCCGTCACGTCCATCGGGGGGCTCTGCAAGATCCACTGCTGCTGCCCGCCCTGCCCTTGCAGGCTCCCCACCAGGCCTTTGATGCCCGCCAGGCCCATACTCCCCACCACCGGAAAGGACATCAGCGGCAGGTAGGAAACCAGCGGCGAATTCACCACTTTCGACATGACATCCACAAAAGAGCCAAACAGGGTCTTTCGCGGGTCCTTGGCGAAACAGGCGAAGGAGGTCTTACCCAGCCCGCCCGGCAGCGCGAGCGACTGCGATTGCTTGGCCGCCTGCAACGGTATGGCGGCCGCCGGCGCCCCCGCGGCCCCAGCACTGGCCGCCGCGCCCGCCGCCGGAGTGACCGCTTTGCTTTTCGAAGCTGCACTGCTCGAACTGCTGGAACCGCTCTTGGCGCCGCTCTTCGATGCGCTCGATGCGCTCGCCCCGCTCTTCGCCCCCGGAAAGATCGCGCTGAAACTGGTGGTCGCCAGCGAGAGCATTTCGCCGAAAAACGATTGCGGTTGCCCCTGCTGGAAGTCCAGATAGATCCCCCCGGAGGTGAAGTTCTCGAACTGCTTGTGGTCATCCGGGTTGAGCCGCATCCGCACCAACTGAAAATCCAACTTGGCGTCGGTGAACGGATGCATCTTCGCGCTCGGTATCTGGTCCGCGGGCACCAATGATCCCTCATCCGGATCGTAGTGCAGGAATAGCGGCTCGCGCGCCAGGTTGGAGGTCTCGGGTCCGGTCTGAGCGCGCCGCCCCCTGGTGGTTTCTCCGCCGAGCACCATGTGGGCTGGAACCCCCATGTGTTCGACCCAGAAATCCACCACATCCGGCGGCGCGCCGGCATTGGAAGTTTGCGAAAAGGCCTCTTCGTCGAACTGCGCCAGTGCGAATGCCGCCAGCGGAGTCCCCATAAGGAATCCCCTTCGATTCGTCTTCATCACTTACGTCCTCCCGACGTATCGGCTATCATACCATTGGTGCCTCTTTCACTCCATACGGATGTGCGCCGCGCCGCGTTTCTTGTCTTTACGCTTGCGGCTCTCGGGCCGGCTCTCCACGGAGAGTCGCGCCGCGCCATCCTGGTGGGTATCGACAATTACAATCCCGACGCCACCACCCAGGCCCAACTGCTGCGTGATTTGAAGCCGGCCACTGTCAAGCGCCCAGCCGTCGAGGGCGACGCCCGGTACTGGCGATTCGACGACCTGGATGGCGCCGTCAACGATGTCCGCCTCATGAAGGCGGTCCTCCAAAGCCTCGGCTTCCAGGATTTCGTGGTCCTCACCGATCAGGACGCCACCGCCGACGCCATCCTCGAGGCCCTGCAGAAGAACCTGGTCGACGACGCCCAGCCCGGCGACCTGCGTCTCTTTTACTATTCCGGCCACGGCAACCACGTCCAGAATCGCGCCAGCACCGAACAGCAGCAGGAGGATCAGACCCTGGTGCCCGCCGACAACTGGCGCAACGTCCCCGACATCCGCGATAAGGAGATCTCTCGCATCCTCTTCAACGCCGCGCGCAAGGGTGTCAAGGTCACCTTGATCGCCGATAGCTGCCACAGCGGCTCGCTCGCCCGCGGCGCTTGGAACTCCGGCGGCAAAGCGCGCACCAACAGCGGCACGCGCGCCGGCACTCCCGGCGTGACGCTCCATGAGCCCGTGGCCAACGACCCTGCCAGCCTCGATCCCGCTACCCATCTGCCCATCGATCCCGAAATGCTCGGAGTGCTCACGCTCGCCGCCGCCCAGCCCAACCAGGAAGCCCGCGAGATCCAGACCGAAGACGGCCCGCACGGTGCGTTCACCTGGGCCTTGGCCCAGTCGCTGCGGTACGCCTCCGAACCGATGGAGCGCATCTTCGCCCGCACCATGGCTGCTCTGGGCGCGAACGGCGCCATGCAACAGCCCGTCATGGGCGGCCCGTCGCGATTCTCGCAAACCATCCTGGGTCAGCCTCCCGGCGCTGGAGGCGGCCTCACCGTGGTGGTGGATTCGGTCAAAGGCGCCGACATCCATCTGCGTGGCGGCGCCGCCATGGGTCTCTTCCCCAGGTGCCGCCTCAAGACCGTCAGCCAACCCGCCGTCGCCGTCGAGATCGCAACGTCGGAGGGCCTCAACGGTTCCATCGCCCGCGTGGTCGGCCCGGGCGGCGTCAAGGCGGGGGACGTGCTGGCGCTGGATCGTTGGGTGATCCCCGCCAAAGCCGGCCTGCGCGTTTCAATTCCCAAACCGGCGCCCGCGGACGCCGTCGAGCGCGCCGCCGCCGAGTTCGGAAAACTGCGCGGCGAGCCTGCCATCGACTGGCTCGACGACCCCACCGCCGGCGCGCCCACTCACGTCGTCAGTTGGAACGGGTCGGCCTGGATTCTCGAAACCAACCCCGCCACCAAGCCGACTATTTTGGGCGCCGAGCCCACCGCCGCCGATATCGAACGCCTGCTCCCACCCCAAGCGCGCCTGCTGGTGCGCTTGCCTCCCACCACCAGCCTGCTTCCGGCCGTTCCGTTGGGCGACGCCGATCATTCGGCGGTTGAAATCTCGACCGCTCCCGCCAGCGCGCAGTATTGGCTCTGGGGGAAGATCGCCGATGGCGGCCCGGTGTATGCCTGGTTGCTTCCCGATTCCACCGAGGCCAGTGTGCGCGATGCCGCCGGCCAGATCAAGCGCGCCTCGGGGTATTTGCCGCTCCCCATTCGCAGCGATTGGGTGAAGCTCCGCGAAGGCCCCGAAGGCGTCCGTGCGGCCGGCGCCGAGCTCACCAGGATGGCGCTCCTGCTGGCGCGCATCCGCGCCTGGCTCACCTTGCAATCGCCGCCCTCCCAGGAAACCTTCCCGTACCATCTGGCATTCCGCCAGGTGACGAACGGCGCGCTCGGTGAAGTCAAAGATTCCGGCGACTTCAAAGAGGGCGATCAGTATAAGCTCTACCTTCGCGCCGACCCCTCCGCCCTGGCTGCTCGCGACTCGCTCGCACCGCGCTGGGTCTACGTCTTTGTCATCGACCACTTCGGCACTGGCACGCGCGTCTTTCCTCCCCCCGGCCGCGGCAACGAAGGCAACCGCCTCCCCTATGCCCAGGTGGGCGACAAACCCGATTTCCAACCGCTCATACCGCTCTCGGGTGTTTCGCCCGACGC
>Ga0326727_10010156_pt1 | contig 22601 bp, 18 predicted proteins | sample MB2enrmetagenome_FD_207643 | JGI IMG/M metagenome (GOLD analysis project Ga0326727, IMG submission 207643) | Lab enriched peat soil microbial communities from McLean, Ithaca, NY, United States - MB29MY | ecosystem: Environmental > Terrestrial > Soil > Wetlands > Peat | place: USA: New York...
GTTCGCCGTCGCACCCTGATACTGCACCATCGCCGCCTGCTCGATCGTGCTGCCGTTCATCTCCCAGATCGCCACCTGGCCGTTGGCATTCTGCAGCACGATGTCGCTGTCGCCGTTGCCGAAATAATCCCCCGTCCCCTTCACCTGCCACGCCGTCCCAGGATTGGCCGCCGCCCCCTGATATTGCGCGTACACCGCCTGGTCGATCGTGGTGCCGCTCATCTGCCAGATCACCACCTGGCCGTTGGCATTCTGCAGCACGATGTCCGCATTGCCGCCGCCGTAAAGCGTGCCGGTCGCCGCCACCTGCCACGCCGTCCCGGGATTGGCCGTCGCCCCCTGGTATTGCGCGAAGCCGTATTGCTCGAGGCTGTCGCCGTTCAGCTCCCACAACGCCACCTCGCCATTGGTGTTCTGGAACACCACCGCGTTGTTGCTGCCGGTGCCGTAGAAGTTGCCCGTGCCGTCGATGTGCCACGAAGTGCCGGGATTGGAAACCTCCCCATAGCTGCCAAGCGTGGTGCCCTGCACCTGCCACACCGCCACCGCGCCATCCTGGTTCTGCCAGATCACGTCATCGGTGTCGCCGGAGTAGAAGCTGCCGGTGCCCATCGCCAGCCAGCTCGGGCCGGGGTTGGGGCCGACCACGCCATACGCCGACAAAGACACCCCGCCCACCTGCCACAGCGCCAGTTGGCCGTTGCTGTTCTGCAGCAGCAGGTCCTCACCGGCAACGCTGGCAAAGCTGGTGGTGAGGCTGCTGGTCGCCGCGTTCGATACGGTGGTCCCGTCAGCGACGCTCCAGCTTATCGTGCGTGCCGTATCACTGCCGCCCTCCGTCGGATCGCTGGGAGACACATAGGTGACGGAATCGAGGGCGGCCTGGTAGGCGGCAGGGCTGGCGGTGCCGCTCAGCGTCAGCGTCCCGTTCGAACTGTTGTAGCTGCCGCTGATCCCGTTCTGGTTGGTGAAGTTCAGCTCATCGCCGCTGAGGAAGCCACTGCTGATGGAGACGGTGGCTGCGGTCAGGGAGCTCACCACGGTCGAGCTGATGGTCAGTCCGGCATCGAGCGCCGCCGGCGGCGCCCCAGCCACATAACTCGCACTTCCGCCGGCGGTGACGACCGGCGGCGGGACATTGGACGCCGTGACAATAACCGTCGTGTTGCTGTCGCTCGCCGTTTTGCCTGCCAAGCTATCGGTGTCCTGGATGGTGAACGTCGTGGTCACCGTCTGCCCAGGTGGAACCTGATGCGCGGTCGGCGTGAACGCCAGCCCATCCAGCGCCGCCGTGACCGCCGCCGCGGTACCGGTGTCGGTATAGAGGCCGGTGGTGGCGTTGTAGCTGCCGCCTGCGAGGTTGCTCAGGCTGCCGTTCGCCGCCGCCGACAGAGTCACCGTTATCGTCTCGGTCTGACCGGCCTCCGGGTCGGTGATGCTCACCTGCGCGAATGGGTCAATCGGCGTCGTGTCGGTCGTAGCTTGCCCCGCCACTGTACCACTGATGGTGGGCTGCATGTTGGCAGCGCCGAGGGCCAGTTGCACCGCCGCATCGGCATCGATCAGTCCGGCGCCTTGCTCATTCGTCGGCAACTCCAGATTGGTCGCCGATTCCGTCAGCATCGCGGTGATCTGGGCAGGGGTTGCCCCGGGGTCAGCCTGCAGCATCAGTGCCGCCACCCCCGCCGCGTTCGGCGCTGCCGCCGAGGTGCCGTCGAACGGCGCAAACACCGTCGTTGCGGCCCCCACCGGGGCCACCAGGGTCGGCGTCGGCACCGTCTCGAGAGTGGAGAGTGGCGTGCCTGATGGAGAGAACAGCAACTCAGACGATCCGCAACTGGAATAATAGTCGGTGTAGGACGCCTCGCTGCCGAATGCCGGCGTGGTGGCAAAGTTCACCGCCCCGATGGCGTTGACCCCCGTCAGCATGGCGTGTCCCACACTGGTGCCCGCGTTGGCGGCCGGATCGTCGATCGTACCGGGAACGGTACAGCCCCCGTTTTCCGCGCCGTACAGGACGTATTCGAACGTCGTCCCCGCCGGCAGCGCGCCATCGATGAAGAGCTGGTACTGCCCGGTAGCAGACGGCGTGTAGGTGAGCAGCGTCTCCGGTTCGGTGCCGCCGCCGGGGGAGCCGACCTGCTGGGAGGTCGCGACGAGCGTGTCGCTGCTGTTGAACAGCCCGGCGGAAAGCAGCGCCGGCACGGTCTGGCTGCCGCTCGGCCATGGGGCAGCCCATTGCAGCGCGATGCTGACGCTCACGCCACCCTGCAACGTCATCGTTTGGTACGGACTGCCGCTGGAAAAGACCTCGGCATTCACCCTGGTGCCGTTGTAGAGCGTGACACTTTGCGGGTTGTAGGCGGCCTCGTACGCCGCGTCGCCGAAATTGCCGGCGGCAGTGAAATAACTTACGCCGTCGGCGATCGCGTTGCTGATGGCGGTATCGATAACGCCGGCATCCTGGAAGAAAGGCTCATCATCGAAGTAGGTGACGTCGTCGACGATCACCTTGCAGCCGGCCTGTTGCAGCGCAGTGACCGCGGCGGCGAAGCTGTTCGCGCTGTTTCCGTCAGTGTCGAAATAGAGCTGTGCATCAGGCGCGACCTGGTGCACCAGCTCCGCCATCGCCAGACCCTCGTTGTCGTCGCCGGAACCGATGGCGTCGTTCAGCACCGTCACCGCAGCCGTTCCGGTGGCGGCGTTCAATGGCAGGTAACCGGCGAGTGCAGCGGCGTTGGCGACATCGGCGGCGCCGACGCCCGGATCCTGATCGAAACTATCGGAAATGATCCCGACGCGGACGCCGGCGCCATCAATGGTCGCCCCCTCTGCCGTCGTCAGCGTGGCGCGCGCCAGGTTGGCCTGCTCCGCCCGGTCGTCGGCGTCGATGGTATAATTCAGCCGAACCTGGGTGCCCGGCACCTCGATCAGGGTGCCGGAGCTGCCATCGGAGGTTACCAGCATGGTGCCGCTGGCCGGGCCCGCGACATCGAGCGTGGCGAGGACGGTGCCATTCTCTTCCACCGTCAGCAAATCCGTCGCCGCATCGTAGGTCGCGTAATTGGCGATCGTGCCGGTCAGATCGATCAGGTCGCCTTGCTGGAAGTCGCTGATCAGGCCGGTGAAATTTGCCGGAGTGGCGAGCAGCAGGCGGCCGCCGACATCAGTGAACGCGACATGCTGGGCACTGGGTGCGGAGCCCGCCTGGAAATACAAGGAGCTGTACAGGCCGATGTCGAACAGGCCGCTGCCCGTGAGGGTGCCGCCGCTCTCCACCTCGAACGCCCCGCTCGCCTGCGCTATAGTGCCGCCATTGACGAAAGTGGCGTTGCTCACGGTGATCGTGCCGTGATTGCTGAGCAGGCCGTTGAGCGACAAGGTGTCACCGTTCGAAACGGTGACGATCGAACCGTCCAGGATCAGGTCGCCCGGCGTGGTGCCGCTGGCAGCGGTGTTGATGGTGAACGAGCCGTTGCTGGAGGCGGCGTCAATGGTGCCCTCAAAGCCGCTGGCGCCGGAAATTTCCAAGGCAGCATGGCTGCTGGCGCTCGTGCTGTTGATGGTGACGAAATAGCCGAATGTGGAGCCGTAGGAGGCGATGGCCGCCGGTGTCGCGGCGGACGCCGATCCCAATGAAATGGTTTCGGCGTCGAGCGGCTCGCCGGGGGCGAATTCCACCGTTCCGCTCGAAATGACTTCGTTGTCGTCGAGCGATGGCACCACGCCGCCCAACCATTGCGTCGGGTCCGTCCAGTACCCGGTGCCGCCAGACCAGATTTTGGTTGCCATGAACTGTCTGCTCCGCAGCCAGCGTGGCCGCGCACATCGCCCAGATCGCAATGGGCTGCGATTCGTTGAGCGGGTGCGCTGCCCCTCTGGCCGTGCTGTAGGCAGAATAGTCGCCTCTCGGCATGTTTCGCAAGTGCGCCGGAGGAGGCCGAATCAACGCCTTGCTTCCCGCCTGGCGAGAACGCCGACCCCTCCCTGGGGCGGCACGCGGTTGCCGCCGACCACGCCGGCGACGGATGATACTATGATCGCGAAGCGGGGCTTGCTCCTTATGTCAGCACGAAGTTGCTGGCCTGCAGTGCCGCCGGGTCGACCCCCGGCAGCAACAGCGAACTGCCGCCGCCGAGCGCGATTATCGACCCGCCGGCCACCGCCGAGGTCGCCGCCCACACCGCCACCGCGCCGTCGCTGTTCTGGGTGGTGAAGTTCAGCTCATCGCCGGCCAGGAAGCCGCTGCCGGTGCTGACGGTGGTTCCGGTCAGGGAGGTCGCCACGCTCGAGCCGATGGTCAGCCCGACATCGGGCGTGACCGCCGCGGACCCGGCGGAATAGCTTGCACTGCCGCCAGCGGTGGCGACCGGCGGCGTGACATTGGACGCCATGACAATAACCGCCGTGGCGCTGTCGCTCGCCGTCCCACCCGCCGTATCGGTATCGCTGATGGTGAAGGTGGTGGTCACCGTCTGGCCCGGTGGAACCTGTTGCGCAGTCGGCCTGAACACCAGGCCGTCCGCCGCTGCAGCGACTGCTGCGGCAGTGCCGGTGTTGGTATAGACGCCATCAGCGAAACTGCTGCCGTCGCTCGCCGCGTTCGGATCGACCAGGGTTCCGTTGTCCGCATTGCTCAGCGTGATGCTCGCCGTTTCGGTCTGACCGGCGTTCGGGTCGGTGATGGCGACTTGCGCAAACGGATCGATCGGCGTTGTGTCAGGCGTGACCTGCCCTGGCACGGCGCCCGCCACCGACGGTGGTGTCTGGCCGTCGAGGTAGATGTCGACGCCGCCGCCGATGACGCTCCGCGTCATGGTGGTGTCCTCGTGCCAGTTGACGAAGGTGGTGCTGGTGTCGATCGCGCTGCCGAGCGTGATGGCCCCGAGATCCGTGCTGCCGTCGTACAGCTCCAGGTGGGCGCTGTTGGCGATGACCACCCTGGTGATCGGGGCCTGAACGTTGATGTAGTTGATCGTGCTGAGGTTCGGCGCATCGCTGCCGGCGACATCGAGTCGCAGGGTGTCGGTGTTGGTCGTCGTTGCAAGAATAAGCGCACTGCCGGTGACCGGGCCGGCCATCTCCAGCGTGCCGCCGCTCGCCGTAATGTCTCCGGCACTGGTCCCCGCGTTCACCGCGCCGGTGAACGTTCCGCGCCCGAGAATCGTGCCGGTTCCCAGCGTGATCGTTGTCCCGACCGCCAGCGAGGCACCGGCGCCGCCGAGCAGCAGCGTACCGCCATTGAGCGTCAGCGAACCCGCCGTGCTGCCTGTCGCATCGAACTCGAGGACGCCGTTAACGGATGTCGCACCAACGACGAAGCCGCTGCCGCTGACCGCTTGGGTCATCCTCAGCAGGCCGTCGTCCGCCATGTTGGTGCCGGCGTGGTGGTTGCAGCGACCGTCGCATTGATCGTGCCCTGACCGCTGATCTGGCCGGTGCCGAGCGTCCACCAGGCGACTGCCGGCTCCGTCTGCTGCGGACCGCCGCAGCAACATTTTGGTCTCGTAGTGAGTTTAGACCCAACTCTTGACCGATACAATGGTCGATCGTTCACGGAACAATAACCTAAAAAAACCGGATTGTTCCCCGGTGTGCGAGAACAATCGGTAGCCGCTTATTTCCATTCTATTCTGTTACGCAGCCGCACAAGGTCGATTATCTGCAAATTGACTGCCGCCGCTTTCCTTGCACGGTGCCGATGACCATCTTACCCTCGCCATGCCCACTTGTTTCGGACCCAGGCAGCCGCAACGGTACGCCACCCGGCCGCGCTCTTCGCTGTGCGCTGCCCTGGTCGCGTTGCGGCTATCCCGGAGTCCAGCGCGGCGTCACGGAAATCATCGCCCGCTACGCCACGTCGGCTGCCTTGCTGCGATCATGTGACGCAACCCGATCCAGCCGCTCGGCAAGCCGCCGTTCAGTTTCCCCGGCTTCACTTGGTATGCGGTCCCCACCCCGCCGCTGAAAATAAAACGCTTCTCAGCAAGCGTAGCCCGCATTGGCGTAGCCCGATACGGGGACTGGCCTGGATTTGCGCCGGTCCGTCATGTCGCTAGCTCGCGGGGCCAAACAGCGCACAGCGCATTCCGCCGCTTGCCTCCCCTTCCCATCCGGGTTCGCTTCAATCGCCCTCGGACGCCGGTCCACACCCGCCGCTCACCTTCGACGCAAGCGTGAACCATGCAGGTGGGCATGGCAACGGGCCAATCGAATGCAGGTGACGGAATTTCCGACCGAGACAGTCGAACCTCTACCGGCTATAACCTCACCGGCTTCCTGCAGGCGTAGGAAGCCCCCCGGGTTGGCGAGGCAGGCGATGTTTTGTGGGAACACGATCAGGCGGTGGGTCAATGCCATGTTGCCCGGCCCTCGGGAAGGTGCGATGCCCGACCCAACCCGGCGGTCGGCCGATGCAAGCGGTGATGCAGGAGCCGCCGCGACTGACGTTGCCCTGCGCATACTGCTGGAGCGCTGCGTCCGACGTTTCTCGCTTGTCGATGTGGGTGCGCGATGGGGCTTCAATGATCGCTGGAAGCGGATCAGCGATTCGGCCGACGTACTATGTTTTGAGCCGGACGCTGACGAGGCCGGGCGGCTGAATGCCGCCTGTTCGCCCAACGTGCGCTATCTGCCTTTTGGCCTTGCCGAAGTTGCGGCCGAACAGACTCTATACGTGACGGTCGATCCAGCCTGTAGCTCGGTGCACCAGCCGATCGCAGCCCTTTACGAACATTATCCGGCCCTTGTCTGCACAACGCCGAAACGGACGATTCCCATATCGTGCCGCTCACTCGATGACGTGCTTGCGATGGAGAGGATCGCTGACGTTGATATCGTCAAGCTCGATACGCAAGGGTCGGAGTTGGCGATCTTGCGTGGGGCCACTCGCATGCTTGCCAGGTGCGTACTGGTCGATATCGAAGTGGAGTTCAATCCACTGTACGCCGGCCAAGGCCTGTTCTGTCATGTCGACGAATTCCTGCGCGCGCACGGGTTCATTCTTTGGCGATTGGAAAACCTTGTTCATTATCCGACCGAGACACTCGCCGCTGTGCGCGCCGACATGACGATGACGGCTGACCCGGGCGGTTCCATCATCGCCCCTGTCCTCAACGGGCAGTTGTTCTGGGGGCAGGCACAGTACGTGCGAGCAGCGTATCCTCGCACCGGGGCTGAATCTTTGCCGCCTGAGCAGGCCATTCCGGCCGCAGTCGTTGCTGGCATTTATGGATTCTGGGATTTGTCGCTGGAGCTTATCCGAAAGACCGGTGACATTGAGTTGCATCGTCGAGTGCACACGATCCTTGAGAGTGCGTCCGGGAATGGTACCGGCAGCCGGTCGGGGTGACCGCCCTATCGATGGCGAGGCGCTGCCTCGCGCTCCGCCAGGGGCCGGGAGGCCCCTGGACCCCAATTATTTGCTGCCGCGGCGAGGGTGGTGCGAAGCGCCCAAAAGATTGGGACCCGCGGGCCTCTCGGCCCTTTGCGGGGTCCAGGTCCGGCGCGCGCCTTCGCGCGACGGGCAGCGCCCCTGGCCTTCAGCGACGGCGGAGCGCCGCCTCCAGGTCGTAGAGAGGATGACGGAACAGGCTGGTGGATGCGCGGTTGTACGTGAGCGGCACCTTGGGCCATTCTGCCGCCGCGTCACCGAACCGACCTGCGATAAAGCCATCGCCGCTAAAACTCTCCTGCACGTCGTGTTCCGCCAGGACGTTACCCCCCATTGATTGGACAAGGCTGAGGCACCGCTGGTGCGTCAATGGGTCATGGCTGATCAAATGGTGATGGGTGGAAAGAAACAGCGTCCGCACGCGGCCCGCGCGGATCAGCGGCGCACATTGACGCAGCACCTCAACCTCCGCTCCCTGAGCGTCGCAATGCAGGAGGTCGAGACTGTCAATGCCGTGCTCCTCCATGATTTCCTCGACAGTCACGTGTGGCACTGCTGCCGGTCCGGGAGCGGCGACCAAGGGTGATGCTTCGCCAACGTAAGCCTGTACGAACACCGGGGCGAGCCCATTCAGGCGAGCATTTGCACGGCCTACCTCCAGGTTCATCGCATCAGGTTCCACTGCGATGCAGCGCCGTTGTGGCTTACCCTGCAGGAACCACAAGCTGTAGTAAGCCCACCAAGCGCCGAGCTCGATCATGGTGGCATTTTCGGGAAGGCGCCCCGTCACCTCGTAGAAGACGCGCTCCTCCTGGGGCTCGTGATGGCCATGGCAGAGCCGGATCAGGTCAGTCATCCAACTGCCGCAGTACCGATCAGCAAGCAAGACGAGCCCATTGTGCATCATCTGTACAGGCGTTCCGTCTGGTCGGTTTGTCACCTCTCCGGCGCCGGCGACTTTCGGAATGTCGTCGCAGTCATGACATCGGGCCGCCATCATTGCTCGCTCGCATAGATCTATCTCGAGCGGCACAGACAAGTCTGGCGTATGCATCGTGGCCGTATCGCTGGCAGCGTTCATAGGCGTCCCAGGTTTCGCCCGAAACATGTCTTTAAGCCAGCTGCCCAGACCCATTTTTGAGTGTTTCATCATCGTACACGAGATACCTGTCCACGTAGCTGGAAATCGTGGATGGTGAGGGCTCCATCGGTCCATATCGAGTTGAAACGCATTGCCCTAGGTCTGTACCAGAAAGAGCTATCGTCTGACAGCACGATTTCCGTGGATTGCGTCAGCCGGCTGAGAGACGCTCCTGGCCGCCTCACCTCTGCTGGCTTTTGGGGATGCCGTCACGCACAGCTTGGCGAGGGGATCCCGCGACGGCACGATCATCCCTGCGATCGTCGACACGAGGTGGGGCACCGACCTGACGATGCCCCTCGCCGGCGAAGGGCTCGCCTCGGTGTTCATCGCGGTCAATGGTTGCTCCGCCGAGTGCGCGGCATCCATGCAGCGGCGCGGGCCACGTACTCCGAAGCCCTTGAGCTGATCCGGTAGGGCGTGCGCCGTTCACGTGCGCTGTTGAAATTGTTGAAGTTTCTCTGGAGCCACGGCATTATGCTACCCCGAGTCGTCCCGGGGTATAGCATTCTGTCGGGGCCGATTTGAAGCCCCGGTGAAGCCCCGTAAGAGTTCAAGATTGCGAGGATTCGCCTGGGGTCCAGGGCCGCCGCGGTGCCCCGGCAAAGCGCCGCACGACCCCCAAACTGGGAGGCGTGCATGCCGATCCGGTTGATGGAGACAGCGATCGCCAAGGCGGCCCGCGAGGCTGCCGAGAGCGGTAGGCGGAAGGACCTTGCGGATGGCGGATGCCCGGGGCTCCGTCTCCGGCTGACGCCGGCCGGCGCGAAGTCATGGGCGTTGGCATGCCGGGACCGCGAGGGCCGGATGCGGCGGTTCCTCCTCGGCACGTTCCCAACAATGGGTATTTCCGAGGCCCGCACCGAGGCGCGATCACTCCATGCTCGCGTGAAGCAGGAGGGTGCCGACCCAACCGCCGACCGCCGTCGGCAACGCGCAATGGGCAATGCCGCCAAGGCGGGTGTCGGCACCCTCAAGGCAATTCTCGACCTTTACGGCGAAACGGTCGGCAACCATCAAAAGGCGTGGGGCGGCGCGCGCCAGCGCATTGACCTGATCTGGAAGCCGCTGCTCCCCCGCCCCAGCGAGGTGCTGCAGCGCCGTGATCTCCAGATGCTCGCCGATGCCTACAAGTCGCAATCGAGCGCCGCGTTCGCGGTTCGCAGTTTCAGGCCGGTGCTTAAGTGGGCGGCGCGGCGCGGCTACGTGCCGGAGGACTTAACCCGCATCGTGCCGCCCGTGCCCGTGGGGCGCCGACAGCGGGTGTTGTCACGCGACGAGCTGGCGGCCGTGCTGCCTGCCCTGCGCGCGTCCAATCGTCCCTATGCCGCGGCAATGCTGTTCATGCTGTTCACGCTCGCTCGGCGCCAGGAAGCGTCCAGCGCAACGTGGGGCGCCATCGACATGGAGGCCGGGACGTGGACGATCGCTGAGACCAAAAACGCCCAGCCTCATGTTGTCCCCCTCTCCCACCAGGCGCTCGACCTGCTGCGCGAGCGCCGGCCCGAGACCCCGAAGGCGGGCGAGTTGGTGTTCCGAACGAAGGGCGGAGGCGCACTAATTAACTGGGATCGGGAAACCAAGGAAATTCAAGAGAAGAGCCGCACTGCGGGCTGGACGCGCCATGATCTTCGCCGCACCGCGGCAACCATGTTGGGCGAAATGGGCGACCCGCCGGACATCATCGAGGCGGCGTTGAACCATGCCGGCATCCATTCACAGCTCGCCGCAACCTATGACCGCGCCCGCTACCGGCCCCAGGTGGCAGCGGCGTTGCAACGGCTGGCGGATGCACTGGACGGAATTGAAGCCAGTGCTGCGCAGGTTGTGCTTTTGCGCTCGGCGAGGGTCTGATGATCAACCATATGGCGCCGTTCAGACGTGAATACGAAAAGAAGCAGACAGAAGCGCGCGAAAAGAGAACCGACGTTGGGAGCGTAGACGCGAAGATGGAGCGGCAGTTGGCCGAGAACAAGACCTGGCTTCTTTGCGTGGCCATAGCCGGTAGCGAAGGTGTGGCCACGGCGGCCGCTGCGCAGACGTTGCCGATGGCGGCATGGTTGGTGACAACATCGTCTCTAGGTTCTGTGCGGTCTTCCGGTTTAGCGCAACATCACCTGCCATCCTCATCGGCCGTGAGCCATGGCGCGCAACGCCCACTCTACGATCCGCGCAAGTACCCTGCCGACGGCGATGTCGAATGCCACCACGATGCCGTCGAGGTCGTTGCGCGGGGCCGGCGCATTTTCGGCCGCTAGTATGCCGGCGATAATCCGGCGATCCGGCATCTTGACCAACTTGACATCTACCGTGACGGCGATTGTGGGCGGCTGGTCGCTAGTCTCGGCGTAGTGCGCCTCGAAGTCGCGTAGTTCCGTCTCGAGCAGATAATCGGGAGTGAGATCCATTGAATCGCTCCCAACCGCGACGATCCGGCCGCTATTCTCGAATGCTTGAACCAGCAACCCCTGCAGCAACCCGGGAGCACGATCGGTCCAGGCCGAGCCCGCGAAATAGTCGAGCGTTGTCCGGTTGCGCGTGAGCGCGATGCGGTCAGTGTCCAGGCTGTGCGGAGCCTCGGGGACGACGATTACAAGCTGCCCATGCAGGGGCGGCCCAGGCCCGAGCGGCTGGTGCGGCGCATCGTCGATCCGCATCGTCAGCCGATACAGCTGTGGTGGGGACTGGGGGACCAGCAGGGAACACCCGGCAAGCGGCAACAGGCTTGAGGCAGCACGGACGATGCAGCGGCGTGACATGACCCGGTCCATCACTTCGGCGTGTATCCTCCTTCCCGCCGACTGCCGAACAGAAACCTACTCGGATCACGCTCCAGCGCTGTCGAGACGCGGCTGAGGTTGGCAATCAGATGGTGTGCGTCACTCAGGAGCTCGTTCAGTTGGTCAACGCCATTTCCCGTCAGGTCAAGCACCCCAGGCTTGGCAGACAGGATCACTGCGTCGAGATCGGCCCCTGCTTTTGCTATTTGATCAACTGCGCCATTCGCCCCAACGACGAGCCGATTGGCCCCGTCGGAGGCGCGGTCCAGCTTGCCTGACATGGACTGGAGCGAAGCGCTGGCAATCGCCAGATTGTGCATCGTTTGGCCACTATCGGTGATGAGCTGATCGATGTCCTGAGTGCGACGCGCGAAGACAGCGGTGATATCACGGAGGTTGGAGAGCGCCCCGGCGAGCGCCTCCCGGTTTTTGTCATCGAGCAGGGACGCAGTCCGGTTCGAGATGACAAGCAGGCGAGTCAACAACTCCGGCGCACTGTTGAACACCTCCTGCAACGAAGATGGTCGCGAGGGAATTGTCGGGTACTGCTGTCCCTTGGCAGCCACGAGTGGCGGCGAGCTGAGCGTCCCTCCCGAGATCTCGACGTAGCTGAGGCCCGTGAGCCCCAGGGTTTCCAGCGACGCCACGGCATCGGTGCGGATCTCCACAGTATTTCGTACCTGCAAGATCAGCCTGACAAGCTGCGGATCCTTCGGATCCAGTTCGATACCGGTGACGCGCCCGACCTCAATGCCGTTCAACCGCACCAGTGCCCCCGACGCCAGTCCGGTCACCGGACCCGCAACATGTGTCTCGTAATACTTATATTCGGTTTGGAACTGTACGCGGGCAAGCCACAGCACTGCGATAAAGAGGCCGGCCAACAGCGTCAGGACGAAGGCTCCGACTGCAACATAGTTCGCTCGTGTCTCCATGCTGCGATTCTCCGGTTATGACCCCAGCACGACGCGGCCACGCACGCCTGTGAAGTACTCATGTATCCATGGGTGGGTATCATGAAACAGGCTGGCAATGGTGCCAACTTTGATCTTGCGATCGACCAACACGGCAATGCGATCAGCCGTGGCGCGCAGCGTGTCTATGTCGTGCGTTACCATGAAGACGGTGAGGTGAAGGCTCTCTTGAAGGTCGCGTACAAGTTCGTCGAACTGCGCCGCCGCGATGGGGTCTAGGCCGGCGGTTGGTTCGTCAAGGAACAAGAGCTCAGGATCAAGCGCGAGCGCACGAGCGAGGCCAGCTCGCTTGCGCATGCCACCGGACAGCTCTGAGGGATAGTCCCCGGCAGCATCGGGCGGCAGGCCGACCATGCTCAGCTTGACCGAGGCGATCTCATCCATCAACCGCTGTGGTAGATCAGTATGCTCGCGGAGTGGCACCTGGACGTTCTGCGCTACCGTCTGATCGCCGAACAGGGCGCCATCCTGGAACAGCACGCCCCAGCGAATTTGCATTCGCACCAGATCATCACCAGCGAGCTGGGCCAGGTTCTGCCCCAGCACTTCAATGCCGCCCTCCGCAGGCTGCTGCAGTCCGACGATCGACCGCAGCAGAAGCGATTTGCCAGTGCCGGAGCCGCCGACCACGCCCAGGATTTCGCCACGCATGACATCGAGGTCGATGTGGTCATGCAGAACATGCCCGCCGATGCGGGTCACTAGTCCGCGTATGCGGATGACCGAAAGAGCACTGCTGCCGCTCATATCCCGAGCACCGAGAAAAGGATCGAGAAGCTCGCGTCCGTTGCTATGACCAGGAAGATGGATTCGACCACCGCCTGTGTTGTCAGTTTGCCGACACTCGCTGCGTTACGTTCGACGTGCAGTCCTTGGTAACAGCCTACCAACGCGATGATGAAGGCGAATACGGGCGCCTTGATGAGGCCGACCCAGAATGTCCAGCCGACCAGCGCGCCGCGAAGCTGATGCAGAAACGCGGGGATGGTGATGCTGAGATCGAAATAACACATGGCCATACCCCCTGCCAGGCCCATCATATTGGAATAGAAGGTCAAAAGCGGCAGGGTGATCATCAGGCCCAATAGGCGTGGCAGCACCAAAACCTCGATCGTGTTGAGGCCGGAAATCTGGATCGCGTCAAGCTCCTCGTTCACCTTCATCGTACCGATCTGCGCCGTGAAGGCTGAGCCCGATCGACCAGCCACCATGATGGCGGCCATCATGCCGCCGAGCTCGCGCAGGATCCCTATGCCGAGCAGGTTGACGGTAAATACTTCCGCTCCGAACTGGCGTAGCTGGTCGGCCCCCTGGTAGGCGAAGACGACACCGATGAGGAAAGACAGCAGCCCGGTGATGGGCAGGGCGTTGAGACCCGTTTCTTCTATCTGATGGACGACGGCCACGACGCGCAGTCGGCGTGGCTGCCGGATGGTAGCGATTGTCTCGAGTACGATGAGGCCGTAGAATCCGACCAACGCATGCGCCTGGGTGAGCGCGTGACAGAGACCGCGGCCAATGCGTTCCAGCCGGTCCGTAAAGGTATGCGGCGGCGGCAGCTGGACCGGTGGCGCCCTGCATTCATGGTCGATGGTGTGGACCAGGGCCCGATATTCCTCACGCACATTTGCCGCCCGCACCTCGAAGCCTCGGTGTTCGAACACGCGCTTGGTGCGCAACAGGAGCCAGGCGCCGACGGTGTCGAGCCGCTCGAGCGTTTCGCAATCTATCTCGATGCGGGCATGGCCCTGGGGATCGAGCGTTTTTAGGATTGGATCGAGTCGACGCGCTTCACTGATGATCCAAAAGCCGCCGACAATCAGGCGAAAGGTATCCCCGTCATGTTCTGTGCGGTACCAGGCGGCCTCTGCTGGTTGGGGTGGTTGCATCATAGTGGCCATGGCGTCACCGGAGCCGATCGGCTGACATCGTCTGGTCGTTCCCGGCGCCGCGGCACGGGCGCTGAGCTCCATCAATGATCACTGTCTTCACCCTCCGCGTCGGCCGAAAACTCGGCTTGATGCTTCCACCGCGGTTTGCGGTTTGCACTGCACTATAGCGCCAGTCGAGGAGCGGTGACTTGCCTTGCGGTAAGGCTTGGTGACGGTGCTGGGCGGCGGCCGGAGGTCCGTCTTCGGTGCTGGCTTACAGGATTGCTGTCCTTGCGCTGTGACCGGTCCGCCCATACCTTCTTCTCAGCCAGCAGCCTCGCCGGCACTGTGACCTTTTGGCTCGAACAGTGAGTCCCGGGCCGTGCCTGGCCTGGCAGACAAAGTCTGCTGACCGCCGGGCCGATACCCGACGGCGAGGCGATGATGACCAACCCGGTGCAGGAATTCGGCTCTGGGTTCATCATTGACCCAGCTGGCTATATTGTCACCGACCGCCCTGTGATTGCTTCGCTGTGTGCTGGCCACTAACCAAAAGCCCGATCTCGCACTGTTGAAGATCGACGCACCGCACCCGCTGCCCACCGTCCGGTTTGGCGACAGTGGGCGAGACGGTGGTGGCGATCGGCAATCCGCTTGGCTTGGCCAGTTCAGTCAGCCAAGGCATCACCAGTTCGCTGAACCGCGACATCGGGGAACCGATGTTCGACGACCATATCAAGACCGACGCCGGTTTCAACCATGGCAACTCCGGCGGCCCGCCATTCGATCGTCGCGGCGAGGTGATCGGGGTAAACATGGCCCTGTTCACGCCGGACGCCTACAACCGAGGGTCGATCGGGCTCGGCCTTGCGATTCCCTCTACCACCGCAGCCTGGGTGGTCGACCTCGCTCGACGACCTGGAGCCGACCGACACAAAATGACGCTGCAGACCGACTGGCCCGAGGAACCGCGGCGGCGAACGCGCTGCACTCTGGCCGAAAGAAAGGTTGAGTCGTGCCGATGGACAGAGTTCCTGGATGCGACGACCAAGTCCGATATACTGTTCGCCACGACTTTCTCTCCACCGAACGGCCAGCAAGAACTGAACAGTACGTTGTAGAGAAAGCGAAAGAATTAGAGAGCGGGATATGTCGAGTGTTGCGGAGCAGGCGACGCTTGGTTATACTGCCGACGAGCTTTTCAAGGGCGTGGCTGACTTGAAATATTACCCCAGCTTCGTGCCGTGCTGCAGGGACGCTTGCGTACTGCACGAGAGCGGGAAGGAGATAATCGCAGACCTCATCATCGGCTACGGCCCATTCCGGGAAAACTTCCCGAGCCAAGTTACTTTGGATCGGCCGAAACAGGTATTGGTGCGTGCAACTCGGTCACACTGTCAATGCCATGTTCGATGAGGTCGCCGCCCGCAAGATGAGCGCATTCGAAGCGCGTGCGCACTTGGTCCACGAGATCCACCGACGCAAGGCGGTGGGGCCCGAGCACCCAAAGAGTCGGCCTGGCCTCAGCGCGCCGGCTCGGCCGCCGGATTATCGGCAACGCCGATGCCGCCCTTGACCATGGTCAGCAGGACCGTGACCCCTAACAGCAGCATAGCGCCGGTCAGCACGAAGGCCATGTTGAAGTTGCCGGTTGCCGCCACGGCGTAGCCCGTCACGATCGGCGCGGCCACGCCTATCAGATTGGCGGCCACGGTTTGCAGTGCCGCCGCGGTGCCGACATCGGCCGGCCGGAGAACCAGGTCGTTAACCAGCGCCTGGTTGAGCGCGATGCCATTGGCGAGGAACGTCACCGATATGGTCAACAGCCCGACGATCACCCACACCGAGTCAACCTGGGACACCACCACAACCAGCATCGCGGGCAGGTAGGAGAAGGCGACCACCCATTTCCGCGCGCCTCCGCGCAGCGCACTGATCGAGAAGATGCGGTCCGACAGGCGCGCCAGCAGGATGCTGCCGACCACCGCCGTGCCGTAGATGATCGCCGTATACGCGCCCGAATTGAAGATCGAGATGTGGTGCTGGGTCTGGAGGAAGTTCGGCAGCCAGCTCAGCAGCATATAGTTCTCATAGACCAGGCCGCCGTGCGACAACCCCAACGCCCACATCGAGCGGCTGCCGAGCAGGCCCATTATGTTGGCGCCACCCTTCTGCTGCGGTGGCCGCACCTCGCGCTTCTGCAGGATGTAGTCGCGTTCCCGCGCACCCAGCCAGCCCGCGCGCTGTGGGTCGCGGATGAACAGCAGCCAAATCGTCACCCAGATCAGGCCGAGCACGCCGGTCGCCACGAAGGCGGGGCGCCATCCGAAATCGCTCACGATCCAAGCCACGAACATCGCGCCGAACGCCGTGCCGAACCATTGGCCAAGCGAGAGCGCGGCGACGGCGATGCCAAACTCCGACCGTGGCGTCCAGGCGCGGATCGTCTGCATGCCCATCGGGAAGGTGGCCGCCTCGCCCGCACCGAGGCCGATACGCATCGTGTAGAACGGGACGGGGCCTTTGACGAAGCCGGTGACGACCGTGCACAACGACCAGAAGCCGACCGCCAGCCATCCGACGAGCCGGTAGCCCACCCGGTCGACGAACATCCCGGCCGGGACCAGGCAGATGACATAGGGCCACAGATGCGCGGACAGCAGCCAGCCGAGTTCGGCCGGCGACAGCCCGAACTCGTGCGAGATCACTCCCCCGGCGACCGACAGGTTGACGCGGTCGGTGTAGTTGATCGCCGTCATGGCGAACAGGATCGCATAGATAAAAACGCGCCGCTTCGATATCCCGGGTCGTTCCGTTGCAACCGATGTGGGGCCTGAACCAGCCGGCGTCACACTCATGGCACGCCTCCTCGGTGTTGCGCTTGATGGTGTTGTTGCCTTCCCGCATCCAGGCTCAGGCCGGCAGGTCGACGATCTCGATCCAGTTGGCGTTGCCGCCGGCCGGGTAGGCGGCGAGGCGGGTCAGCGCGCCGCTGGATGCGTCGATGCGGTAGACTGCCACGTCACCGGTCCACTGGCCGGCGCAAAGCAGCCAGCGGCCGCGCGGATCGATGGCGAAGCCACGCGGCTCCGGGTCGGCCGGCACCGTGCCGATGGCCTCGAGCGTACCGTCCGGATGCAGGCGAAAGCCGGCCAGCACGTTGTTGACGCGCTCGCTGGCATAGAGGAAGCGCTCGTCGGGGGTCAGATGAAGGTCGGCCGAGGAAAAGGTCGCGCCGGGCGCGTCGGCAGGCACCAGACGCACCGATTGCCGTTCTGGCAGTGTGCCGGTGGCGGGGTCGCGGCCGTAAGCGGTCAGGGTGAACTGCACAAGACGCACGGATTGCAGTTCTGTCAGAGAGCCGGTGGCTGAATCGCGGGCATAGGCATTCAGGGTGCCGTTCAGTTCGTTGACGCAATACAGAAAAGCGCCGGCGCGGGCGAACCGGAAATGCCGCGGACCTGCCCCGGGCGCCGTGTGCGCCGCCGGGGTTGCGGGCGTGGAAAGGCGGCCGGTGAGGGCCGAGAATTCCTGCCGCAGGATGACGTCGCCGCCGAGCACTGCGGCATAGACGGCGCGGTTCTCAGGATCGGGTTGGATGCTGTGCGCCTTGGGCGGGGTGCTAAGCACCTGCAAGGGGTCGCCTGGCACCCCGTCGGCGCCGATCGGGTTCACCGACAGGCTGGCGCCGAAATAGGAGGCGCCGAACAGGTATCGGCCGGTGCGGTCGGTGGAAAGATAGGCCAAGGTGTCGGCCAGGTGGCCGATCCCGATGCTGGTCAGCGCGCCGTCCTCGCCGATGGCGAAGCAGGTCACCGGAAACGGCGGATTGCGACAGGCCGCATACAGGTAGCGGTGATCCGGGGTGAGCGCCATGGGCATGCTAATGGGCGGCGGGAGCACCGTGCCAGCCACGGCGGCCTGTCCCACTGGCGTGAGCACGCCGGTGTCGTTGTCCAGCCGAAAACTCACCACCTCGCCGGCGGCCGCGCACGAAACATAGACGATCGTTCGTGGCATGTGGTTTTCCTTGTTGCTGCACTAATCCGAGATTTCCCAGGTGGCCGACCTTTTGGCCAAGACAGACGCGGACGGTAAGCCGCTCCGACCGTTGTGGCAACGAGTTTGTCGATTAAAGCGGGATTGGGATTGACCCGCCTTCGGCGACACCCTGAAGATTTGACCGAAGGTGTTCAACATGCTCAAGACCCGCCGACCCTACCCGCCGGAATTTCGCCGCTAAATGATCGAGTTGGTCCGCGCCCTGATCCATAGGATTTGGCTCACGAGTTCGAGCCCGCTGGGCAACTGATCCGCAACTTGGTTGCCCAGGCCGATCGCAGCGAGGGGCGCCGCCAAGCGCGCGGTGGCGTCACGTCCGACGCACAGCGCGAGGAACTGATCCGGCTGCGGCGTGAGGTGCGCCAGCTCCGACTGGAGCGTGACATCCTCCCAGGAGCGGCTTTGCCAGCGCACCGCATTCTCCCCATATTCCGAAACCAACGGTGCGCCGGCAGCAAACTCATTGGGATGATCGGCGTCCAGTGGGGGATTCGAACCCCCGCTACCGCCGTGAGAGGGCGCGATACGCGCCACCCTGGCAGCGCTCCCGTGGGGCGTTTGACGCGCCCTGCCTAATGGGCAGACACATGATCGAAGTACCCACGCGAGGCCGTCATGCTGCCCGTTGAAAGAACCGATCTGGCGGACCATCCCGTCGGGTTCGGGTGTGTCTGCCGTCCGGTGAAGCCCCGTTGAAGCCCCGAACCGCCATGGTAATCTAAGAAGGCGGCGGCGATAACAGGTAATAAATTGATTTTCCTTGGTGAGCCCGGAGGGACTCGAACCCTCGACCCCAAGATTAAAAGTCTCGTGCTCTACCGCCTGAGCTACGGGCTCTGCCTTTGATGTCAACAAGTTCGCAAGCCGGCAGTCTTTCTTGTCTCGCCATTGTCTCACTGAAGGGGCGAGCTGGAGGCTACCCCAGTCTGCCTACTAGGGGCGACACCTTCTGCATCGGCCAGGGGTGCTTGTCCAGACCGTATGCCACTGATAGCCCTGGCCAGGGGTTCACCGATGTGGCGGACGCCGACCTGTCGAAGCACTTTTTGATACGATCCCGCACGACGACCCGCTTGCGTCGGTTGCGGCACGGATCGTCGACCGCCATGTCCTGCGACTGATCAAGCTTTGGCTCAAGACGCCGCCCTAGGCAACGGACCCGGACGGGCGCCGACGCATGAGCGGCGGCAAGCGAAGCACCGGCGGCACGCCGCAGGGCGGCGTGATCAGCCCCTTGCTGGCCAACCGCTCCATGAATCGCTTTCTCCGGCAACTGCCGACACCAGGAACGCGGCGAGGCTTTCCAGGCCCATGTCGTAGCGCCTCGCCCGCGTGACCGCGGCTGAGGATGACGAAATCCTCGGCATAAGCCAGGAAGACGAAAATGCCGCTGCAGCAATCGGCATAATCCCTCAATACTCAACCCTCCACGGAAGCGGGGCAGGTCCAGCCGGTTGCGTCGCGGGAGCATTTTGGTATCCTTGGGGAAGATGTTAGGCGCACGTGGTGGAACGGTAGACACAGAGGACTTGAAAACTTGGGTGCCTCGGCGGAAACGCCGGGGACAGAACCTCCCAAAGTCGGGGAATTCGTCCGGACCATGCCGACGACAATCCCGAGCCAAGCCCCCGATTCCGCCGGGGGAAGGTGTAGAGACTGGACGGGAGGCACCTACCGCCCGGCGACGGGCCACGGTGAAGGGACAGTCCAGACCACGAACGCCCATTTGGGCGGCGGTGAAAGCCGAAGTGGCATGAAAATCCTTTGCCTTCGGGCGTGCGGGTTCGAATCCCGCCGTGCGCAAACATCCAAACCCCCCTTATCTTGCTTGTGGAGTGCCAAGGGCAAACGGCCACGCCGTCTTCCATGCACGCGGCGATTATAGATTGGAATAAAAATTCGTCATATAGATCGTGACTGATTGACTTGGTGGATATTTTTCGATGTGGATTTGGACTCAAAATCCGAGGCGGCGGTTCCGCCGGCGGCCGTCAAAGCCCCTGCTGCGCCAGTGCGAGGTAGAGGCTCGAGGCGGCTCGGTCGACGCAGGCCGAGTCGGGCTCGACCCCCGCTTGCAGCGCCGGAACGACCAAGCCGAACGAGCCGACCTGCTGGCCAGCCCGAAAAACGGTATAGGCAATCTCCATGCAGCTGCCCTCGGCCCGCAGCGACGGGTAGACGATCAACTTGTTATCCCCCTCGGCGCTGAACAGATGGGCATTCTTGTCCGAGCCAAGATAGACCACCTGCGTCTTTGGCATGCCGGCCAGCACAGCCATAAATCGATTCGTGTATGGCGCCAGCAGAGCGGGATCGTTGTGCATGCGCTCCACGCCGATCAACCAGTGTTGGCTGAGCGTTGCCGGTGGGGTCGAGGCAACCGGAGCGCATCCGTTTGCGAAGCTTACCGCCATCCCAACGTACAATGCTGTCCGCCAGTCCACCGAATGCTCCCGACCACCCGCTCGCCGGGGCGGCGCGCGCCAGGATTATCTACGCCTGCGCTATGAACGGTCCGTTGACGGCATGGGCCACGCCGCGGCACTGCGTTGCTCGGCGTCGGGACCCGACGTCACTCGAGCCCTTCGCAACCATGCCGACCGCCCCGCGCCCAACGCATAACCAACATGACACTTCGCGACTCGAGCCCGGTGCGCGCACCAAAGGCCGGGCATGATGACGGGGGGCAGCCCCACGGTGTCGGGGGGTTCCTCGCCAGAGGCCGATTGCGCGAGTTCCGGAGGAGCGATGCACCGGGTGCTCTTGATTGCCTGCGCATTGGCGACGCTCACCCTGGCAGCCTGCGGACTGGTTGCCGCACCTTGCCGCGTCACCTCAACGGCGCTGAAGATCGTGCCTGTGATTGGCCATCCCGTAGCCGCGTCGTTCGACTCCTGCGCCAACGAGATCGATCCCGATTAGCCCCGCCGGGCCGCTCCGGTGCGGGCTGACGGGCCCCGGCCCGCCCATGTATCCTCCTGGCTCCACGCAAAGGGCCCTCACGTGATGCCTGACGCGCTGTTCCTCCATGCGCCCCGCGATGCCCGCATCGGGCCCCTGGCCCTGCCGGAAGGCAAACCCGGCGAAACCCTGCTGACGGTGGCCGCGGTCGGCATCTGCGGCAGCGACCTGCATTACTACAAAGCCGGCAGCACCGGCGGATCACTGGTGATCGCCGAGCCCTTCGTGCCGGGCCATGAGTTCGGCGGCTGGCTGGAGGAGGACATTCCCGAACTGGGCCTGGCCCGCGGCACCCTGGTGGCGGTCGACCCGAACCACGCCTGCGGCCACTGCCCATGGTGCCGCCAAGGCCACCGCAACCTCTGCCCGCAGGTCAGATACATCGGCGCACCGCCCATCAACGGCGCCATGACGAAGCAGATCTGGGTGCCGCGGAGCCAGATCGTGAAGCTGCCGGACAGCTTCGGGCCGCTTGAGGCCGCCTTGCTGGAACCGCTCGGGGTTGCCCTGCACGCGGTGGACCTGGCCAGGCCACGCCTGGGGGAGCGGGTGATCCTGCTCGGCTGCGGCAGCATCGGCCTGCTCATCCTGCAGCTGTTGAAGCTGGCCGGCGCCTCCGAGGTGATGGCGATCGACCCGCAGCCGCACCGCCGCGAGATGGCGGCCAGCCTCGGCGCCCGGTCGACCGGCGCCGCTGCCGCCGAGGCGGCCGGCTGGACCGGCGGCGAAGGTGCGGCCCTGGTCATCGAGGCAACCAATTCGCCGCTCGCCTTCGGCGAGGCGGTGCAGGCGGCGCGCATCGGCGGGAGGCTGGTGCTGGTCGGCATCCCGGATGGCGACCTCTACACGCTGCCGGGGGCCCCGGCCCGGCGGCGCGGACTGACGGTCCGCTTCGTCCGCCGGATGGGCGACCGGTTTGCCCGCGCCATTGCGCTCGTCGCCGAAGGCAGGGTCGATGTTGCCTCCCTGGTGAGTGGCAGCTTCGCGCTTGCCGATGGCCCCGGGGTGTTCCGCAGGCACGCGGAAAATGCGCCGGGCATGATCAAAAGCCTGATTCTTCCCCAAAAATAGGCTACCCGATCGGCGGCAACGGGCCCGCAACGAACCTTTACCGGATCGCCAGGTTCCCCTAAGCTTCACGCCAACAGCCGACCCCGGCAGCCCTGCCGGCCAGGGAGGCGGAATCAGGAGAGGAATGGCCCATGTCCAAAATGCAATTCGGCACGCCGCCGGCACGCCGTGACCTCATGAAGACCGGCCTGTCCGCCGGCGTCATGGCGGCGCTCGGCCCCTGGATGGCCGGATCGGCCGCGGCCCAGCCGGCGGCAATCCCGCGGGAGCGGACCCTGACGCTCGTGCAGACCAACGGCCGCGACAGCCGCTGGGTCGATTTCGAGTTGTGGAACGCCTATTGCGTCG